>TARA_Y100000385_G_scaffold289325_1_pt1 | contig 25843 bp, 30 predicted proteins | sample TARA_Y100000385 | Tara Oceans TARA_Y100000385 (sample SAMEA2620980) | marine metagenome | biome: marine biome (ENVO:00000447); feature: surface water layer (ENVO:00002042); material: "saline water (ENVO:00002010), including plankton (ENVO:xxxxxxxx)" | depth 5 m
TTCAGTATCGCGGTCTACACCATAATAATGAATATTGTCTTCATTTACGAATTCTTCGAATAATTTTACGTTTTTCATCTGTATATTATAGACTATTTTTTTAAATTGTTTCAGTATTTGCAAGACTTATATGTCTTTTTAAAACTTTAGTTGGTTGTTCTCCAATAAAAACTGTAATATTTTCATCAGCTCCTGAAGTGGTGTAGTCTTCTGCGTCTACTTTCATTTCAGTTCCTTCTGCATAATTTTCAGTTTTTCTATTAAGAGTAGCTGGAACATAACCATCTGCTCTATTTACAGTGGATTGTGTTTCTAAACCGGCCTCGTTAGTTTTTTTTTCAGCTTCTAATTCTTCAGATTCTTCAACATCGCTTTCTCCTTCATCTTCAACCTCATCATCTTCTTTAGATTCTGGTGCAACTTCGTCTCCTGCATCTTCTCCACTTGCTTCTGGTGCATCATGTGTCGGCTCTTCTCCTTCTTCTTCTCTATCTTCCTCGTTGTCTACTTCTTTAGCATCAGATTCTACTTCTTCAGCAGGTTCTCCAGCCTCTTCGCCATCTTCCATTGATTCCGTATCAGAAGCATCGCTGGAAGCCTCTTCCATATCTGCAGCTCCTTTTGGTTTGTTTTCATCTTCAACATCTTGTTCAAGTTCGTGTTCTTCAGCAGTTTGTGCTGTGAATTCTTCAAATGATTGAACCTCTTCTTCAAGTCTTTTTATTTCATTGTTAATAAGAGTATCAGCCTCTTTGATTTCTTCTATAGATTTATCAGCTTCAGCAATAATTCCTCTCTGATCTTTTAAGAAAGCTATCATCTCTTCTAATTTTTCTATTTCAGCCTGTTTTTTTGCGGCTTTAACTCTTTCTCCTTCTAAAAGGTCTCCAGCCATATCAGCTAATTCGTATCCGGTCTGTTCTTTAATATAATCAAAAGCCTCATTTGCATTTAATTTTCCAAACTTATAGATTTTATTTGATTCGTTCATTCTGTAGATAAAGAAGTTTTCGTTAAGTTTCATAACATAACATTTAACTGATCCTTCTTCTATTTTTTGAGCGAATTCTAAAACAGAATATCTGTTATAATTTTTACAAGCAAATTCAAAAAGATCGATTTTTGATTTTTGATTGTAATTTACTACACCTGAAAGTAATAAATGATTTGATATACTTTCTCCTAACATTTCTGTATTGTTAAGGTATGTTTTATTTGTTTCTGCGAAATATCTTATTTTCGTAGCTCCGTTATACCATGTAATTCCATTTTCTGTGATTTGAAAATGTTCTAGAGCAAGTGCAAGATTTCTAAATTCTCCTGGAGAACTCATGATATTTGCCTCTTCTATTTGGTTTTCCTTTACTAAAAAAGCTTTACCATCTAAACAAATAAATGTATCACCGTTTTCATTAATATGCAATGGTGAAATAATTTCTTTTGTAACTTTTGCCATTTTGATTATTTTTATTTTTTGATAATTTTATTTATATATCTAATTAATTAGTTTAATTATGTTAACATGGCGGGGCTGCGTTAGGGTCTTCTTCTGGGTCAAACCCTGACAGAGGTGAATTAGGTAGACTATTTTGACCACTTTGTGTTGGTCCGTATCCTAGACTATTTCCTGAACCTGGTGAAACACCTGATCCGGCATTAGCAAGTGCATCCGCATCTACAGCATCTAAACCTCCTCTACCTACTTCGGCTATTTTAGAACCTACTCCAAATATTCTAGTTCCTGCGCTCATTTCAGTAGCAAAATCAATTGATGGAATAAATGAATTTATTTCTAGACTGAATGTTAATTTATAAGTTCCTTTGTCTTCAAAGCCATACTCGATTGGGTTTTCTTTTCCATAATCATCAGGCATTGCATAATAGGCAGCAACTCTATATAGACCTTCGTCTAAATGCCCAACCTCTACATTGTATTGATTTGATTTATATAATTTTTTTATTAGTTGTTCCGTGCATTTAAAAATATCTAAAAGACTTGAAAGAACTATTTCAACATCTACAGAACACGTGATTGGTATCATTTCGAATTCGGCTCTATAAGACTCTAATATGTTTTGGTTTCCCATTTTAGAATACTGTCCTACATTTCTCTTATTTACAAGTTTAGCAGGATCTACCGTCATCGAGGTTAAATTTAAAATTCCTCTTGGCACTTTGTCATAATTGCCATCTGCTTTTTCAGGCTCAGGAGAGCAATCTAGTCCATTTGCTGTAGAAAAAAGAAAAGAGTCTCTTAAAAAATTATCGTCTCCAGTAATTGAATAGTAGAAAGGTACGTCAACCTCTATTCTTTTATCTTCACTTGTCTGTCTCCAAAAACTCACTTTTTTATTAAGGTCTGCTAAGAGCCCTATAATAAGATGTCTGATCACGGAATCATCCTTGTTAAACTTTAAGTTATAGGTTGCCATCTATTTCTTTATTTTTAGTCTATCTTCTCGATATCAAATTTAGAGAAGCCATTTTCTCTATATATTTGTATTTTTTGGTCAAAAATTTCATGGGGTAATTCGGTATGGTTAATTACAAAAGTATTTAATCCATTCTCTTTAATAACCTCATTTAATATTTTAAGAATATTGTAGACTCCGTCTTGATCGACTGAGCTCAACAGTTCATCTAAGAACATTAGATTTAACTGGGGAAACCTCAGTTTTAATATTTTTATGATTGCTATAATAACTATAAAGTCGGCCTTCTTTCTCTCTCCAGTTGACAGGGTTAACGGGTTTATATCCTCACCTAAATGGTTTACAATACAGTCAAATTTTTCATTAAATCTTATATGAAACGGTAGGTGCATTGTTTGAACCATCATTGCAATATTTGCATTCAGTCCTGGTAGAATTGTTTTTACTGCCAGGTTTTTAACTCCATCTTCTCCTAAAACCTCTTCAAGAATAGTCATAAAGGCATCTTCTTTTTCTACAACAACCTTCTTTTTACTCTTTTCTTTCTCGGTTTTTTCAAAGTCTTTTATTATCTGTTTAAGATGTTCAAATTGACTAGAGTTATTTGTAGTCTCTTTTATTTTAATCAGCCCTTCCTTAATTTCTTTAATAGAATATTTTATACTTGTTGATCGGGTTTCTACCTGTTTCTTTTTAGTTTTAAGAGAACCTATTCTTTCTTCAGCCTCTTCAATAATCTTTTTAAGTTTTACTATTTTATTTTCGTTTGTAGATTTATCAACTTCCCAATCAGCCAATCTATCTAAATGTTCTGTTGAGGTTAAAGAGGTTTCGCAAGTAGGGCATTTGCCCATTTTGTAAAGTTTAATTTTGTCTTCAATGTATCTGTTATCTCTTAAAATATCTCTTTGACTATTTTCCATTTCATTTGAAAAACCAACGTACTGTTCTAGTTTTTCATGTATATTTTCCTTTGCAGCACTTAGTTTTTGTATACTTTCTCCATGCACTAAAAGATCTTTTTTAAGTTGCTCTATTTTAGCGCGGTCTTTGTTATGTGCGTCTTCTAAAAGGTTGTTTAACTTAAGACGAACTGAAGAAATTGATTCCATAATTTGATTCAGTTCAGAATTATAAGAGTCTACTTCCATTTTAATCTGTTTTCTCTCTTCTTTAACCTCTCTAAACATGTCGTTTAATACAGAGAAACCAAACATTTTATCAATGATTTGTTTTTTGTCTCCTGAATTCATTGTAAGAAAAGACTTAAAATCATTTATACTTAAAATAATAATATTCTTAAATACGTGATATGGTATACCAAATATCTCATCTTCTAAATACTCTTGAACTGACCTTTTACCAGCTTTATCGAATTCGACTCCGTTTACAGTTACCTTAAATCTTCCAGGCATTAGACCTCTCTCAATTTCAACCAGCATATTTTTGCAGGTTATATTAATTTTAACCCATAATTCTTTATTGATTCTATTTGGTAGATCGGCAAGTTTTACACCTTCTACCTTTCCATAGAGGGCATAAATAATGCTGTTTGCAATTGTAGTTTTTCCATGTCCATTTTTACCTAATGTTAAATAGAGCTGGGCCTCATCACCAAACTCTATCCTTTGAATAGAGTTACCGTAACTTGCAAAGTTTTTAAATTCTATACTATTAATTCTCATTTGTCTAAATCGTAATTATTCACGCAATTATTATAGAGATTTTCTAATTTTTGTTTTATTTGTTTTTTCAGTTTTTTGTCAAAATGCGATGAATCTACAAACTTTTCACAAAGACCTAAAACACTATAATTCTTCTGCATTTCTTCAATTTCATCTATATCATAAAGATCTTTATCGATCATGCTATCCTCTTGATAAATATTTGGTTCTATTCTTCTACCTATTTTCTGAACTTTATTAATAAGATTTGAAAGTGCAGAGGTTGTTGCGACATCTGATGGAACATATAGGTCTACAAAGTTATTTTTAATCTGGTCTTTAAAATTACCCAATTGCATATCATATAGCATTTTAATATTATACCTTAAGAATTTGGGACTAGTATTGTTTTCAAAGAAAGTCTCTTCCATTGTTTCCAAATCTACTAAATCAAATCCTTTCGTATTATTCATATCTGATCGCGTGAGTTGATATGGAACACCAACCATTAAGAGTTTATTCTTTTCCTGTCGGTAATGAATATGTCCGCTGTAAACCCTTGTATATTTGTCGTAGATGTTACTTTCGTTACCGTGCTGGTTTTTTACTTTAGAATTAAGATAGATTCCTCGTACTTCAGAATGGCAAAATACTATTTCACCTGTTGGGTTGTCAGCAAGTGTTTCAGCTTCATGCGCTGAATCTCTTCTCCAAGGCATTAAAAGTATTTTTTTATTTGACCAGTCATACATGATAGGATCTGTATAAACTTGAACATTTGGGATCCATTTAAGACTATCAATTGAGGTTACTTCATTTGATTTTTTGGCCCATATATCATGGTTACCAACAATAATATGTACTGGAAGAATTTCACCAAGTCTTTCAAATAGGTTTATTGCATAATTTAGGACTCTTATATTAATACTCTGTCTATTATCAAAAGTATCTCCTACTTGGACTAATACATCTCCTGGTTGGTAATGTTTTTTAAGCGTTGGGATAAAAAGGTTTTCAAAGAAGTCTTTTTGAATTTCTAGCCATTCTAAAGAGTTAGACCTGACTCCAAAATGTAAATCGCCTAAAACCCAAACCCTTTTTACTGGTTTTTTTAAATCTACCTCATTTATCATACTAAAATAATTTGTTAATATTCTTTTTTGAAAGTACTCCTGTTTTTTTGTCTAATTCAGAAATTAAGCCCTCTTTAAATACGTTTGATAATGAGTTGTAGAATTTTGTTGAATGAATATTAAAATAACTGGCAACTTCTGAAAAAATATCAATTCTAGAATATTTTTCTAAAAGTTCATCAACTATAAAACCATAGACCTCATTAATATCCATCTTTTTAAGTTTGGTTGTATTTGTAAACTCATCTATTTTATTAAATTTTTTAAATCTAGAATTTTCTATAAGCTCATGAATGTCAGTTGCTAGAAGTTCATAATGTATTTGTTCTTCTTCAGAAAGGCTACCTTTTACTGAAGAGTCTAAATCAAAACTTATTTTACCACCATTCGCCATTTCTGGAGCATCGAAAGTATTATCAAATATTTTATCTTGTTTATTTCTCATATTGCGTGTATATTGCTCATTGTAAGTTCTTCGGTCTCTCTCAATCTTAAATAATTCCAATTAATATCAAGTTTGCATTTAGTACCTTTACCTTCACCATCTCTGATTTTAAGTATTTTTAATCTGTACTCATTGCTTGCTCTCATTATATCGTCTTGAATAATTCCAAGCATAACATCCGCTGTATGTGAAAGTCCTGCAGATTCAGCAATGTCGGTCATTGTAATATCTGTTGAGTTGTATCCGTTTCTTGTTATTTGTGTAGCTGTAATTATTAGCCAATTATTTCTAATTCCCATCGCACGAAGATCTTCGGCAATTTGTTTAATTTTCATGTAGGTGTTTTCACTATTTGGGTTTCTGTAGTTTGCTAATATATTTATATAGTCAATAACTACAGCTCCTAATTTAATTCCTTTCTCTTCTTCTATCTGGGCAAGATGTGCTTCAATATCAAGAACAGTTGCTTGAGAAGTCGGCATTTGTTTAACAAATAGACCTCCCGGTGGAGTAAACCCATTTCCTACAGTTTCTAATTTTCTTTTTATATAGTCTTTGTTTTTAGACTTTTCAGTATATTCATTAATTGGAATACCTAATAGATTAGAACCTATTCTCTTTACAAATTTATGTGCGGCCATTTCTGCTGTAATCACCGCAGTATTTGTACCCATTTTCACGAATTGAGCGGCATCATTTGCTAAAAAGATAGATTTACCAATGTTTTGTTCTCCGGCATAGACTACAAGATTTCCACCTTTATCATATCCACCTTCTAGAGATCTGTCTAAAAAGTTATATCCTGAACTTATTTTTTCTGTCTGTTTTTGATCGTGAGAATCAACATCAAAGAAGTCTAGGCCAATATCACTATTAAAGGTAATATTGTTTCTTTCATTAATTAATGTCTTAACTTTTTGAATAATATGGTCGGTGTTTTCTGGAGTTACGTTTGTTGTTTTAATAAATTCAATAGTATCTATAAGAGTTGTATCGAAGTTTCTCCATTTTATCCAAGATTCGGCAGTTGATGTTAACCATTCTTCGTCATATTGGTCTAGGTCTACTTCAAAAATAAGATTCATTATAGTATCGCTTATTTTATCTTTAGCACCATTTGCATTTTTAACTAATAATTTTAATTGGTCTCTAGAGGGAGTCTCATTAAACTTAGTATAAAACTTTAGAGAAAGAGTTGAAAGTATATCAATCTCTTCAGAAGAATAGAAACCACTCTTAATTGCCTGCAAATACTTAGGTTTTTCTAATGAAAACCTAAAAAACATTTTTTCATAATCTTGTCCGAATTCCATATTATTTATTCAAAGGGGTTCTTTAGTATTTTAAAGGACTCTTTGCCTTTTGTTTCATTTATTGTTCTTATGTAGCCATCTTCTATCAGTTCTTTTAATACATCGTCGACCCTGTCTTCATCTGCGTTTTTTAACATATATCTCATTACTGAATGTTTTGTAAAATTCCATTTCTTTTCTTCTCCTACATGTCTTCTTATCTTTTCATAAAGAATATCCATCCCTGTTGGATAATCTGGTAAAGACTCATGTATTCCTAAAATATACTTTATAGGTACTTTATTTTCATCTAACTTTAAAATCATTCTGATACTTCTTCTAAGATTTCATCTACGTCAACATCATGAGAAATATCATTATAATTAAATATTGGTTCGATGTGTTTATCAATCTTTTTTAAGACTTCTTTAGTGAATACTTTATCTGTGAAAAAGTCTGCATTTGAGACTGGTTTATCTAAGTGTTCGCAAACCCATGTTCTTGCAGTTTCTTTTAATACTTTTTCACCTTTTACAATTGTTCCTCTGGCTACTCCACAAATATCCCAAGTTGCATAATGTTCTAAGCCTACAAACCTGTTCATTCCTTTTGTAAAGTGTAGTTGAAATTTAACTGGCGTAGGTTTTGCAAATCTGTTTTTATTTGGTTTTGCTGTAACAATAATTCCTGTTTTTTCAGTACCTTCTTTTAATTGTGCTTTATTTAAGAATAAAACTATAGAAGCTGCGTATTCTGGTCCAGTTCCACCACCTGCAATTTGTTGCGCAATAAACCCCTGCGACATATAGGTATGATTTGTAAATAGGAAAGGAATTTTTAGATCTGCCAATGGAGTCATTATAATTCTAAAAATTGATTTAAGAATTTTTGCTCTTGTCATATCTGCTTTTTCACTTCCACTGACAGCATCGTTAATTTCTTTTTGAGTTGCAAGGTTACCAGCACTATCAAGAATAATCATTAACTTTGGAACTTCTCCACCAGCTGCTTTGACTTCTTGCATCTTTGTAGTAATTGTAGTTACTGAATGTCTAAATGCCTGAACAGTATTGATCGGTTGGTAGTTAACTTTACTCACGTCAATTCCAAACTTTTTCATTAATTGTCTATCAACTGCCGCTTCAGAGTCATAGAAGACGATGCTGTAACCCATGTCTATTGCCCTTTTAATACTATTTAAAATAAGAAATGTCTTACCTGTTCCTGACGGCCCAGCAAGTGCGCAAGTCCTGCTGTTTGGCCATCCGCCAAAAAGTGAACCACTAACACATGCATTAAGGTGATAATTTCCAGTATCAATATATTCTGTTACTTCGCTAAAATCGCTTTCTGACATAATAGACCCTAAAGGGTTTATGTTTGCCAGTTCTGCGTTTAGGTCGTTAAAATTAAATTCTTTCTTTTTTGCCATTTTATTTTTGTTTTTTTTCTGATTCTCTAAGCTTGTATAATTCGTTTAAAAGTTCTTCTGATCTTTTTTGCATATCTGCCATTGTTTTTGATATTTGCTTAAGCTCTTCATGAATTGCAACGTATTTGTTTACTATTTTTTGTTCTTCTTCATTTATTTCCATAGTGCTCTAAGTTTTTACCATAATGCAGAAGCATATACGAGGTTAGTATCTAATTCTTGTAATTTTGTAGCCCTTAGTACTCTGTTAATAGGATCGATCATACATTTTTCAAATTGTGTATCATAGTCTATTTCGGGTGCTATTTCATAAGGATGCTCTCCAGGTAGATATGCGAATATGTCACAAACAGGATGTTTCGTATTATATAGTCTAAGTTTTTCACCGTTTGCGATCATCTTGTATTTGTTTTTATATTTTGGGTTATTATTCATTAAATAGTTATAAAACCCAGCTGCTTTTACGTTAGGAGGACACTTAAGTCCTATTTGAAATTCTTTGTTATCGTCTATTATATACTTGTGTATGTTATTTGTTTTTCTATTAAAGCAAATATCGTCGATATCTACAAGTTTAAATTCAGTTTTACACTCTTTTAAAAATTTAACCATTTCCTGTAATTCATTCGGTCCTGGTGTTTTACCATTTCTAAAAAGAAGAGTTAATGCCTCTGTTAATTTCTTTCTAGCAAACGCAGGAGTAGAACTCTGAATAGTATCATATCCTATGGTCTTAATTTTCTTAAGAGATGGGTGACGATCTGCTATTGCCAATTTATCTTCCCACGCAATGTCTTGGATATATTTCTTTTTGGTCATGAATATTCCAGAATAGGCAATAGACTCTAATTCAAATACTAAGAAATTATCAGTATTATGTATTTTAGCGTATCGCTCCATTGCTAGCCTAATATACTCTTTAATTCTGAGATTGTAGACTTCCATTGTAAAGGTTGTTACGTCCATCTTCTTAGACTCATCTAACCATTCTACTGAATCATACATTTCACCGAATTGAACATAATTAGAATCTGTATCAATATAAATTACAGATGGTTTTACTAATTTGTTTTTTACGGTGATTCCTAGCGCTTCATGAATTTTAGTATCTTTATGCCAAAATTCATTAAAGTATTTGTTAAGAATTTTTTCTGAATAGAGAATAGCATTTTGTCCTTGAAGTGTAATAGATTCCGCTATTTGAATATCAAAAAAATGAAACCACTTGTTACCAAATGCACCGTATATAGAATTTAGGGATAACTTAACGGCTTGTTCATAAGCAGTATATTTATTACTTAAAACTTCGCATTTAGTAGCAAGCGCTTCTAGTTCTTCTTTGGATAGGTCATCCAAATTATTTTTAACAGTATCAGCTTCGGACATACTAGGCAGTTTGGCATGTTGAAATTGTTAAGAGAGTTTCTGATTCTGTAGAGTCAAATACAACTTTACTTGGCGTAACGTGAACATTGTATTCTTCTTTGTCTAAAAGGGAAAGATATTTTTTATAAAGGGTTGCGTTACCATCTCCTGTTGAAGATTGGCTAATAACGACATTAAATGTTTTACCTTTTACTTCTACACCTCTGCCATTTGCTTTAATATCGAATGTTTCGTCTTTTTCAAGGTTAAATAGATTTTTAAGTCTGTTAACTGTGTGATTTTCCATTGGAAATTGAAAGTCGCTATTTTCTCTTGAAAAGATAGCATCTACTTGGTCAGCTGTAAGGTCTTTAAAACCTAATGATGGTTCAGAACATGAAAGTGTAATTTCTAATTCGTCATTATAGATTCTAAATGCTGAAGCAACAAGATCCTGGTCGTTTTCAATAAATTCGATTTCACATCGGATAGAATCAGCTTCAAATTGTTTGAAAGCATCTATAATTCTGCCGGCATCAAAAAAGGCTACTTTTAATTCTTTTTCTAATTGTGGAACCTCATTTGTTTGAAATATACTTCCAAAAGGAACTGAATGGTGTTTAACTGCATCTCTTTGTGGTAAATATACCGTAGAAATAACTTGGTCTTCTTTAATTTTAAAGTAGATGAAAGAGTCTATTAGTTTTAATTTATTTACAAAACTAATAAAAGCATGTTGGTCAATTCTGTCAATTTGTAATTTCATTTGATTCTTTTTTTTAATTTATAGTTATTATATAAAACTATATCAAAAAGTTTCAAATGTTTTATGCTTCTTTAGGCTCCGTTTCCTTTTTATCATCTTTATGGTCTAACACTGTTCCTACTAACACTTCTAATACTGTAATTCCTACTAGAACATAAGCACAGCTTGTTAACATCGTAATAAAAGGAGCTGCAGGTGGCAAAAGTAAAGAAGCAGCAAATTGAGTCATCACTGTTTCTTTTGCAATTAGCTCAAATATTATTCCTATAAAGGTTGATATAGCTACAAATTTAAATGGACCAGGTGCTGTCAGTACCTGTGTTGCCCTGTATGATAATGCAGACAGTACGCTTCCTGAGAACTCAGCGCCTACTTCTTTAATACCTTTTAATAAACTAAATGGTGGAAATAAGTTAATAAACTTTGTTATTGTGGAAATAAATGGAATTTTAGCGGCTTCAGCGTCTCCGCCCTCTTCCAACATTTGTAATTGCTCTTCTACCTCTGATAATTTTAATTCTCCTGCTTTCATTGCTTCTGTAAAACTTAAATATAATGAATTTTCCATCATTAATTCAAAACTTCTATAACTAAAACTTTCTTTTGCAGCATCTTCTTTTTCAGTACCTGGTATCTCTTCTTTAGCCCCTTTAGCAATTGCCTTGGCCGTTTCTGATCCAAAATCACCCTGTACATATTTTATAACATGGTTTGCTACTTTTTTAGCATTATTAGTATCTCTTTTAATAGATTTTATCTTTTCATTCTGTACTGCCTTTTTCTGACTCTTTAAAGAATTAAGCTCTTTAGTAAACGCCTCAGTCATTTTACCTTTCGCCTTTTCTGCGACACCTTTTGCCGCGGCAAATGCTTTTTTAGCAACTGCTTTTACATTATCTACTATTTTCTTAATAAGACCTGTGATTTTACCACCTATAGCAACTACTCCTTTTTGTAATTTTGAAAGTGCTTTTTTACCCTTGTCTTTTACAACCTCAACAGCAGCCTTGGCTTTATCTGCCAATTTTTGAATAAAATTGTATTCTAATATAAGACTTTCATAAAGTTCGTTTTCATTTAGTCTTTCTATTTTACTAAAACCGAACTTATCAAAAAGCCCTTCATTTATTAATAGGTTGGCCTCTTTTAACTCATCTTCGTTTAAAAATTGAGTAAAAGCTTCAGCATAAAAAGCCCTTCTGTTTTTAATAACTTGCGAGTCTGTAGCTGACCATTCTTTTTCGTTTAAGAATTCTCCGTAGTTAAGTATCATTTTTAATTTTATTTTTAGTATGTTTTATATATCACAAAAAAAGGGAAGCGTAGCGATACTCTTCCCTTTACTGCCGTAACTAAACGGTCCTAAAGCGTGACCTCGATGGGCCACACGTTTTTTAGCCATCGCATGATACGCAATCTTCGCTAAGAGCACTTGAAGCTATATCTCCTCTCAATACTGATTCTGTTCTCATATAATAGAGAGTTTTTATACCCTGTTTATATGCTTCTAAATGCACTTTATTAATAAATTTTGGTGAGGCGCTGTTTGGAAATGCAAGGTTAAGACTAACCGACTGGTCTATATACTGCTGTCTTATTCCTGCCTGTCTTACCAATTCTAATTGATTAACCTCTTTAAATGTTTTGAAAACTTCTTTAGGTGATATCCAAAAGTCTCTGTCTTTTTGTTCTAGGTCAATCCATTCAGATTTTTTAATTACCCTAAGTTCTTCTTGATTATGACTCATCATCCAATCATTTAAAAACTCTAGACCTTGAACACTACCCTTGTCTTCTACTATTTTTGACCAATTCTCTTCCTTGTCTTCATTCATCATTTTAAATAATGATACAAGAGATTGGTTTTTTCTGATAAAAGTTCCCTTCGCAGTCTGTTCTGTAAATACGTTTGCTGCCCATGGTTCAATACCAGGACTTACATTACCGCTAAGTTTTGAATTAGTAACTGTCGGTGCTACTGCTCTTAGATGAGTATTTCTCATTCCTGTTCCAACGCACCATAATGGTTCTCCAAATTCATCTGCTAATTGACGACTTGCTGTTTCGCTTTCTATTTGAATTTGGTGAAATATTTTTCGGGTTTCAAATTGAGCCTGAAGACCTTCAAATGGAATTCCTTTATTCTGTAAATAAGTATGCCATCCTAAAACTCCAAGTCCTAGTGCTCTACCTTTTTCAGCGGAACGTACTGCATTTTCAAAACCTTGTCTGTATTTTGCTTTTTGTAAAAACTCTTCTAAGACCCCATCAAGAAACCAGGTTGCAGTTTGAATAACGTCTGTATTTTTCCACTCATCGTATTTTGCAAGATTTAATGAACTTAGGCAACAAACAAAACTGTGATTCTCATCAGTATGTAATGCGATTTCACTACAAATATTTGTCATATAGACTTTTAAACCATTTTTAGTATATGCTTCTGGATTTGCTCTATTTACATTTCCCTTGTACATGATAAACGGCTGTCCAGTTGCTTTACGTTTTTTAACAACTGCCAAATATCTTTTTCTTGCCTCTTTATCTCCATCTTCTACTCTATCCATAAAGCCATCGCTTACAACAACGCACTGGTGCATATTTAAGCACTGTCTGTTAATATCTCCCTTTGGTTCTCTGATTTCTAACCAATCCCAAAAGTCTTTATGCTCAATATCTATATTTACGCTGGCTGCTCCTCTTCTAACTGCTCCTTGATTTGTAGCAAGAATTGTAGAATCGTATATTTTACAAAAAGGAACAACACCATCAGAAGTACCATTATCTGTAATTTCTGATCCTGCTGGTCTGATTTGATTTACTCCAATTCCTACTCCACCTCCGTTCTTTGCAAGTAACATCATTTCAAGATTCTTTTTACCAATATCGTGGATTGAATCAGCTACATCAATTCCAAAACAGGAGATTGGTAAACCTCTTTCTGTTCCAGTATTTGATAGAACTGGAGAGGCAAGATTTAACCAACCTTTCCAAATATAATCAAAAAACTTACTTGCCATTTCTGGTTTTTTAAGTCTTCTTGCTATTGTTGTTGATACTCTCCAATATGAATCTTTTGGAGTTTCTCCTAGTAGACAATAACCTTTTGATATTGTCTTTAAATATATTTCAGTGTGACCCCATACTGGATAGTCAACACCTCTTTCCCAACCTAAATCAGCAGCAACCTTGTCTGCCAAATTTAACTCTTCTTTTTCTAATTCTTTTAACATTTTTTAAAATTTAAAGTTTTGGCCTTCCAACCAAGATTTTAGTGTGCATTCCACCCCCAAGTTTTCGGCTATACCATCCATTTCCAGGAATTGTATTATCTTTAGGGTGTTTTCCATGCCATTCTATGTCTTTACCTCCAATTGCAGCCTGAACTTCATTTTCATCTGTAACTACCGGTGCGCCATATTTAATCATTAAGATTTCAGCTAATTTACCGCTTACTTCTCCATAATATCCTAATTTTTTAAGGTCTTTTCCTTTATGATTTAAATATTCTTTTCTACTATCGCGTTCACCATCATGCCCAACTCCAGCAAACTTAACCCCATATTTTGTATTTTTACCCCATATTATAAGGTCCAAATCTGGTGTGCCATGTAGGTCTACTCCTTGCCAGAAAGTCCATTCTTTATCGGAAAAAACGTCTTCTGGTTTTTTTATTTTTACATGACCTCCTATTTCGGCATATGCTATATTAATAAGTTCATAAAAATGGTCATCAAGCTCTTTGTCGGCTGTTGGAGAGATTTGAGTCCATCTACCTCTTCTAAAACGAGATTCATTAATGTACTCTTCAAATAATAAATATTTTTTCATTTTAATTCTTTTTATTTTAAATAGTCTAAATCGGAATCATGCTGTGGGTTATGTAAATAATCGATCACCTCGTTAGATTCTTTAAACGATGATGGAAGCGTATAGTTTTTAGTGTATTTATTTTGAGTTAACATTATATATAGAATTCCACCTGGTAAAAAAGTAGCAGCAGTAAGACCTGCTGTTTTAAGAATATCTCCCATCTGTTTTATGATTTCTGATTTATCTTCTTTAGAAAGAGGCTCGCCTTCTTTTATAGAATGTTTTATCTTTTTAAAAACAGCTTTAGTGTCTTTACCTTCTTGACTAAGCGCCTTTCCAAACTTTTTAGCCTTTTTAATAAATTTATCTTTTCCTGCTTTTAGTCTATCACCAAAATTCTCATCCATATTCTCATCCATATTCTCATTCATATTAATAATATTAATGTAGCTTGCTACATATTCCCCATACGTTTTTATGTGATTCTTCATAGTTTATATATCTTAAAATAAGTCTGCTTCATCCCATACTTCATCTTCAGCAGGTTTGGAATAGTCTGTTGGTCTAATTGCAAAAAAGTCAGCATGTTCAACGCCTCCTGTAAGGTGATAGAACCAATTAAGTTCGTCAGCTGATTGTTTATCATATTCAAAATGTCCTCTATAACCTAACTCTCTTAATTTTTCGTTTGCTCTTCTTAAGATAAAGTTTTTAAGATCTTCTGCTTTCATATTATCAAGATCTCCCATCTCAAACATTTTATCAATAAACCTGTGTTCCATTTGGACCATTAATTCTGCAGCATGCACTATATCTTTCTGTACTTCGCTTTTTAATTCTGGATATTCTTCGCACATATGTCTAAAAAGTCTACAACCCATTTTTGAGTGAAGTGATTCGTCTCTTACTGACCATTTCATTTGTTGTCCAATTCCTTTTAATAGGTTTCTCATTTGAAAAGAGTATAAGACTGCAAAAGAACTATAGAGACTTACTCCCTCTGCAAATGCACTAAAAATAGCAAGGCTTCTTGCAACTTGTCTACGTGCTTTAGGGTCTTTTATAAGATCTTCGTGTGTAAAATCACCATCTACATTTGTTAAGAATTCAAATTTTTCAGCAGTTGATTCTTCATGTAAAAAAGCTGAAAAATCATCTAAACCGAGTGTTTCATTCAAATAAGAATATGCAGTAGCATGTATAGTTTCTTGACTACCAAATATCATAGCCATTTGTTTTATTTCATGTTTAGGAAACCAATGAGTAACCATTGTCGTCCAATAGTCTGATACTGCGCATTCAGTCTGTGCAAAACCAAGTAATATATTTCCTACAAGATTTTTTTCATGAGGCATTAGATTTTCTTTCCAATCTTTAACATCGCTTTGCATTGGTATTTCAGTATGTAACCAAAAAGCCTGGGCCTGTGGGAGCCATCCGTCGTTATAGTATTCTGGGTATTCAAAGGGTTTATATTCGATTCTTTCTGTAAATAGTTGCTTCATATTTCTTCTTTTATTTATAAATTCGTTCTTTACACAATACAATATTATTATGCTAAGTTGTTCAATTTAGAACAAAAAAGGCCTTGAAAGACCTAATTAATAGCAGCGCTGCAAATATAAATTATATATCGTACAGTCTTTCCGAGATGTGTCAATTTACACTAAAACTTTTTTTTAATTTTTTTTCGGATATCTCTGGCCTTTTCAAAATATTCAAATGATTTTGCTTTATATTCCTTTCTCTGATTATATAAGTCGCTTAATATTTGTTTAAGAACCGAGTCTTCATTTTTATAAACAACGCCATTTTCACAAACAATTACATCTTTGTTTTTTCTCATCTCTGGTATCTTTTCTTTAGGAACTTGTTTAATATAGGCATCCGGTGATATATTGAACTGTCTCATGATAGATGGGTATAGTGACGCAAAGTCAAATGCACTTACTCCACTATAAAAACCTGAAATAGGTTCTTTAACAAATGCTCCGGCATATTTTCCATCTTTTTTATTATCTTCCCTGGACTCTGTCCCTATTCGTTGATTATTTTCCATTAATTTTCTTGCCATTAAAGCCTCGGTCATAGCTACCGGACTGGCGGCTTTATAAAGTGGCATTTTTGTAATATTAGCGAGTGTTAGAAGAACTTCCATTGATTTAATTTTTTGGTCAATATAGTAGACTAGGCATGAATCGACTACATTATAATAAACATACTTTTTATAGTCATTTTCATACAGCTCTTGGAGACCTCCATTATATTTAATCTTTTTAAGTTTGACAACCTGTCCTGCGACATAGTCAAGTCGGTTTGATTCTTTTACTTTTACCGAACGGTCATATTTATCATACAATTGCATATAGTCGAGAATGCCCATGTGCAATGGTCTTCCATCTATTCGGTCTACTGATCCTGTTTTTGCAGATTCACTAATGTCTATTTGAAGTCTTTTACACCTGTTTACGATATATTGCCAATCATAATTAACAAAATTCCAACCTGTCATCATTGGAAATTTAGGCATGAATTTATGCACAAAATTATAGACCATATCATATTCGCTTTTAAACTTGTAATATGATATATCCCAGTCGCTATCAAGAGATTTAAAATATTCATTAGTATCTTTCTCCATACCATCAATATCTTCAAGGTCTTTAAGACCAAGAACTATTGCCTTTCTATCGGGTGTTATTATTGAAAAGTTAAGAATTCGGGTCTTTGCATCTTCTGCTTTTGGAAAGCCATCAACAATTTCTGTTTCAATATCTACAAAATATGTTCTCGGCATATTATATGCTAATATTTCATCCTGATCTTCTTGAGGTAAGCAATCTATAAAATATATTAGACCAAATTTATTGTATCTTCTGGTATTTACCAGCTTTACAGGTCTGCCATCCCAATTCTTTATGTATTTACTTTTATTTCTATCTTTTTCATCAGTAACCACCCAAGTTTGGAATTGTTGAATAGGGTATCTTTTAAATGAAACGTTACCCTCTTTGTTATAATAACTTATAATGATTTCATTTTCTTTTTGCTCTATATCTAATAACATTTACTTTTTTTAAATTGTTTCCGGTTATGTGGACTTACCTACTAATATCCTCTTTTTTGTCTGTCGTGGTTCTCTGAATTCTTCGCCATGTAAAGATTTACAATATCTTTACTTGTCATTCCAATTGCGAGTGCAAAATTCATATAAAAATGTAAACCGTCGATCCACTCATAAAACAGCTCTAATTTATCAGATTCAGACAAATCAGAAACCTTCATTGTTGATGCTTTTTTATTGTCTTGTTTCCAATACTTCCAAGCTGCTGATCCGATACCATCATTGATACCGCCAAGAGCGTCGAACATTTCATTTAATTCATCACTAAGTGCATGTTTATTTACCATCCACATGTCTGCAATTTCTTTCAGGGTTAGGTCTTTGTAGTCTAGACCTAATTTAGCCTGTAATTCTCTCTGTTTTTCATAAACCATTCCGAATGTATCTTTTACATCGGAATGAAAATCTTTAACCTCTAGGTCTGCGCATTGATTATCTTCGTTTGCCATATTATTTCTATTTTTTAGATAAGTTTTAATGGTACTAAATGAATATTTTAATTCCATAAGTATTATATACAAAAAAAGAGAACTGTTTAAGGTTCTCTTTATTTTTAAAAACTATAATTAAAAACTTCTAATTCGTTTTCATATATTTTTGAAACAATTTCTATAGATTTTTGATTATAATAATCTCTATATGATTTTCTATTTGATTTTTTATAGTGTTCTAAACCTATAAATTCTTCTTTGATATTAAGTTTTTTTAATATTTTTGAAATGTCTTCTTTTAAGTTTTCAAATCTAATATATTCAAAGTCATATTTTCCATCAATAGACCATATATCTATATTTGATTTTAATCTATTTTGCCATTTTTCATTTAATAAAAAACTATTAAATGTTTCTTTTATATTGCTTTGACTTTTTTTCCATTCATACATCGAAACTGCCAAATCATAAGGGTTTCTTATATTACATATTTTTAAATAACTATTAAATATAGTTTCGCCTATGTCTTTTTTAAGCTCTTTTGCTGGTTTATGATGATACCATTTATGTTCTTCATCTTGTATTTTATAACCCCTAGACCCTATTATCCCATGTTCGCTTACATATCCTACATTATCTAGGTTCAAAGGATTTTTATTAGACTTTATTAGACTATTAAATTGATTTATTTTATTAGGATCTATACAATATTTTTGGAAAAACACCTCAGTTGATGTACTTGCTGTTTTTCTGCTTTTCAAAAAAATAAAACTGTTTAAATGTGAAACTAACATTAGAAAAGTGTTCCTTGTGAATACGTTGAAATTGCGCAAGATTCTCCTATTGTCTCTTGTGATATAGGAGCGCTTGATCTGTTTAGGGCCATACTTTTACTTTCTCTAAGTCTTCTAAAAACTGAAAACTGACAAGTACTTATTTCACAACCAAATGTGGTAAATCTTCCGGTTTCGGTAACGCTATTTAAAACGCTTTCATTAATTCCACTAAAATCAAAGAATTCTTGCTGTGTATCTCTTATTTGTCGGATAACTTTTGCTCCAACATGTGAAGAGATTGAAAAACCTAAATGATTGTATAACCAATTAATAGTCTCCATTGCTCCAACACCCGGTGCAACAAAGTCGTCGTCTTCATCCAGATTTCCTGTTGGAGAACCCTCTTTTAAAAGGGCTGCTGTTCCGATTTCTGGCATTCTCGCCAGGTTAGTGCTAAAGTGATAGCCATAATAATTACCAATACCTCTAAAAGAAGTCAAGAAATTAAACGATTCTTCCATTGTTGGTTTCTTTTTATAAAAGTCAACAAATAGAGGACCAAGATAGGTAAACCAATAAAACATATCGCTTGTTCTACTTTTTCTGGTAAGATCAGGTTCTAGACTCATTATTTCATCATACGGCGTTTTTATTTGGCGAGTATAATTTCTAGATTCTGTTTGAAGACTTGTTCTAAGTTCTGTAGTACCGTAAATCTTTTCTTTTCTCCTCTTTGCATTTTCAAGATTTGTCATGCATTTAAGAACATAATCATTATTATTTATTAGAGAATCATATTTTATAAAATTGAAACCCGTTCCTTCGGTAATAAGATTAATTGTATTTGAAGGGCCATAAAATTTTACAATTGCTGCGTTTATTAATTTGTCTTCAAATGTACACTGCGGGTTGTAAAATACATTTTCATTTAACCAAATAATCTCGTCATGAAAAGACCTGTTTGGGTGGAAATAGGGTACTGACCTTCCAGATACTATAAAACCATATCCAAAAACATCTTCATTTTCAAGATGTTGGAAATTATCGAATGTACATGATTTATTAAATCGGACTTCTAATTCTCTTCTATTCATTTCATGAACAAAAGTTCTTACAAGATTTATTTTTTCTTGGGGAATCAAGTCAACTAGGGCCTGTCCACTCATATTTAGTAGTTCTTTATTTGACGTCATATTTTTTATTTATAAAATAGACAATCATGTGCCCAAACTGCTTTAAAAACTATAAGAGGTTCTATTTCTGAATGTTTATATTTTTCTTTTAAAAGATCTGTATATAATTCCATGCTCTCTTTGTTTTTGCCTGTTCCGTGCAATTCTATAAAAAGAACTTCTGGAAAATAGTCTAAAATCTCATCCATAAGGGTATATTCTGCTCCCTCAATATCTATTTTTATTATCTGTGGTTTATATTTTTCTAGTAAGGTTGATATGTGAACATTATCTACTTCGTCATATTCAGTGTATCTACTCTTACCATAAATAGTAGTACTACAGTGTTTGTTTTTTGCACTTGATTTATATAACTTTAGTTTTTCAGCATGGGTTCCAGTAACAGCAGCTTCTATTAAATTTACCGAAGTATCTCCTTTAAAACTTTCTTCTAATTTACTAAAATTTCTATGGTCGCATTCTACTGCTGTAACATGTTTTGCCCCAAGGTCTAGTGCTATTTGAGTAAATGCTCCAACATTTGACCCAAGGTCTAAACAGACTTTATCAGTATAATCTATTTGAGGTTTATAATAATTATCGATGGACTCGTTTATCATTCCATTATCTACACCCTCAGTTGCGTTTAACTTTTCTGCGTATGTTTTTCTAATTCTTCTCCTGTCTTTTGTAGACATCGGTAATTGTGGGAGTTCTATTCTCATTTTTCTACTAGTTTTGAAATTACTTCTACTATTTCTATTTTTGGCCATTTTTCATTGATTATTTTGGCCTGTACTCTATCGTCTTCAAAAAATCTTTGGACATGTATTCTATTAGCCTTTAGATTTCGAATCGTTATTGCTTTATGTTTTCCAGAATGTCTTCTTGCTGATAGGGTATGATTTCCTCTTTCTTCAAGAGTCATAGGGTTAAAATAAACCTTGTTTTTAATACCTCTTTCTTTTAAAACTGCGTAAACATATTCGGTTTCGTCAATGCATCTTCCTGTTATTATAACATCGTTTTCATTTCTAGGGTTTATTCCTAGAGAAACTACTCCATCAAAATCATAACCATAAATTTCTATGTGTTTTGGTTTAACATGTTCTGGTTTGCTATTTTCTGGTTTAAACCCTAAAAGCTTTTTTATAAAATTAAACTTCATTTTGTACATTTTTAGTTTTTATTTACTGCTGACTGAACGGTAGAAGTGCTTCTTCTAACATCACTAACTTTTTTAGCAATTACTTGTTTTTTAGTAGTTGTTGTCAATTTTCTATTTGCTAATGCTTCACATTCTTGAACGGCATCTGCAAACATCATCTGTTTTGGTGGAGTTTTTTGAGTAAATGCTGATGGACCTCTTAAGGCTCCAACAATTCCCATTTCTCTTGCAACTCTTAAATATCTTACAGCATCAATAACAACTCCTGCAGAGTTTGGACTGTCTTGAACGGATAGTTGAGCATCAAATAGAACTGGTGCACCTCCAAAACCTTCAAGTTCCAATCTAAAATTGGCTACTTTATTATCACCATAAAAGGCAATGTATTCAGAAGGACCAGCATGTAAGAAACTGTCTTCGGTAGAGATTCCTCTAATTTCATTCTGTGCTCTAATAACATTTTCTTTAGAAATTTTCTTAGACTGTAGTCTTCCTTTGTCTTCCATATTTAAGAAGTCTGTGTTACCACCAACATTTCTTTGAATATGTGCTTTAACAACATGTCCTCTTTCGAATGCTAATTCTTGTAACATTTGAGAAAGGATGGATGCTCCAAATTGACTTCTCATATCGTCTCCAATTAATGGAATACCTGCATCGATAAATCTCTTTTCCCATGCTGGGTTAGAACCAATAAATACTGGGATACAGTTTACAAAACTAACTCCCGTTGCTAAACAAACTTCTGCCCAAAATTCTGTTGCTTTTTGAGACCCTACTGGAAGATAATTAATTAATACCTCAACTTCATGTTTGTTGATCAGATTAATCATTTTTTCTTTCCATTCATTTTCTTTCTTTTTAGTCCAAGAAACTCTATTCATTTCAGAACTGTTTCTTAATTTTTCAGAAACTAAAAACCTATCTTTTTCTGGATACGCATCCATAAGAAGTGCATAACCATCAATTACTGGACCTTCATAAACAGGTGCCTTTGATTTAATTTTTTTAACAATATCATAAGCACTGTTAGGTCGTTGTTTAAGGGCTTCTCCAAGTGGAGTGTTTACTTTACGTTCATCAATATCGAATCCACAAACGAATTCTATATTTTCTGCTTTATAACCTCCAATATCTTCTCGCATCATTCCATCTGCTGAAGTTTCTTTTTCAGAATAGTATTGGACTCCTTCTACTAAGGACTTAGCGCAATTTCCTACGCCAATAATTCCTACTTTGATTTTTTTACTCATAATTTATTTTATTGTTTTAATTTATACTCAGTTTTTAGGTTTTGTTTCAAAAAAGGCTTAACGTTTTTTGTTTAAGCTCTCCATTATCTTCTCCACTATCAAAATCGTAGTGGTAATATTGTCTTGAAAGATGAACACTTCCAGGTTTTTCCATATAAGTGTCTGCAAATTCTTTTGGGTGGGTTGTATACCAATGTCTTGGCCATTCTTTAAATTCCCAACCTTTCTCTTCGCAAAGTCTTCTAGCAACCTGATTAAACCCTATCATGATGTCTGTTCTTGCCTTTTGGGTTCCAATGAATGGGGTTCCTTTATGCCATCCTGTTTTTGGAATTCTTCTCTCTTCATACTCAATTGGTAAAAGAGCAACCACTGTAATTTTTGGAATATTCAAAGTTTCAAGGTGTTTAATATAGTCTTCAGCAAGGGTTATTGTTGAAAGCAATGGATCTTTTTGTCTACCAAGATGGTGTCTAATATCTATATTTCCAAAATACGAAATAAGGTGTTTTGTCCCTTCTGGGATATAGCTTTGCATTCCTTCTTTAAGAACTCCAAAAAGTGTTTTACCATCATTTCTGGAAATATTAGCTCCGGGTTTATATGCTGAAACTGAATGACTATCGCCTAATACAAAGGTATCAGATTCTAATGTAAGATCTAAAGTTGGTGTATTTGCACAAATTTCTGAAAGTTTTTCAGTGTTAAGTTCTGACCACATTTGGGAACAAGACTTCATTCTACTTTCTGCAAATTTACCGATATCTGGCATTTCTCTATTAATACAAAATACCCGACCTGGAAAATCTAATAGTCTTTGCATTCTCATTGCAGTATCATCTTGTGCTCCACCAAAAAGATTATAACTTCCTGCGAATTCCATTGGAAGCGCAACTAACCATACGTCGTACTGACTAATGTCGTCGTTTTTCGTTAATACATCACAATCTAAACCAAGATAATTCAACTGGTGTTTTAGCATGTATGTCCAGGCAGATTTATGTGATGTCTTCTTATTACTAAAGGTTGTTACAACATCGTCAATTGCAATCTTTTTACCTTTGAGTGACTCTAAAATATTATTTACTGGTATTATCATCTTTTTCTTCTATGTAATTATCTAATGCACCTATATATGCTACGGCGTCGAGAAGATTATCTCTTTTATGATTGTAGCTTTCTCTAGAAAACTTAAGTGCTATAAGCGCCATATACATTTCACGACCTGTAACTTTTAGGCCGGTCATGCCGTTAAATATTGAAGCAGCTCTATCCATACCTTCTGAAAACGGACCGTATTGTCTCTCTTTTTCTTCAGATCGGTTGTTAATTATTTCATCAGCTTCTTTTAATATACTCTTTTTATTCATACTTATTATATGTTAAAATTGTGAAAAGTTTCAATTGAGTGAAACTTCTCTAATATCAAAACTTGCAAATGGAGCTGATTCTAGTTTTTCAACTTTACAATCTTGTGCAGGGTATTTTTCTCTTTCTTTGCTTTCTATCATTTTAGCTTTTGATCTTGCGTGATTGTCGTCTTTTGCATAAACATAAACAGTGTATGTTGCTACGTATCTTTTTTCTTTACTCATTTTTATTTTTTTAAAAGTCTCCATAGTTTACTTGCATACAAGTTAAACCATTACTTCTCCACATATCAACTACTTGATTTCTGTCATCAAATACGCAAACAATTTTGCTTTTGTCTGGAAATAAGTCGTCTAACCATCTTTGTTTCAAAAGGTCATCTTTCATGTATTGAAAGCCGTTTCCTGTTGGTCGCATTTTGATAACATCAAATGGAACGTCAAATTGGTTTAACCAGTCAATTGTAACCTGTTTAGTGGCTTTACTTCGACCACTGAAGATCGCAATGTTGTGACCTGCTGCCTTCAATGTTTTTGCCATGTGAATTACTGGATGGTTTGGTTGGTCCAAACTAATATTCTTCGGGTCAAAGAAAATATCGAAGTTGATTTTTCCATTTGGTTTTTTAGAGATTTTTCGACGTTGGTCGATATCTGCTAAAGTTCCATCTAAATCGAAAATTACCCATTTACTATCTTTGTTCATTGTTATTTGTTTTTTGTTTATAGTTAAATATAATCATTTTAAACGATATAAAAAAATCTGGAGTGATTTATTTTCATTTATTTTTTGGAATACCAGAATCAATAACAGTTCCTGCTGTTTCAGCGTGTTCTAACATTTCTTTTATTAATTTGTCTAATTTTTCCATTTTTTTATTTTTTAAGTTCTGGCCATGTTTTAATAAGTATTGCGCAGATCTCGTAGTCTTCTGAATTTTCGAAAAGGTGTAAAAACGTTTCTACAATTCCTAAAACCTGCTCTAGTGAGTACATTGTATCTCTAGAGTACGTAAGTCTCATAAGTTCTTTATTGCCTTTTAAAAACTCTATTGGACATTCGCATTCTTCATTTTCATGAAGGTTAAATATAAAGTTTTCTACTTTGTCTTTTGATGTGTATTTAAAGTCTATCATTTTATCCGATTTTTACAATGTGATTAGTTAATTCTCCAGTCCAAGTTTGTTGTCCGTTTTGAGGAACCCAGTTAAATTCTCCAACTGATCCAGTTCTCTCTTTTCCACTAAAGATTTTTTTAGTGATTAGAAATTTAACGAATTCTCCTCCTCCACCCATTGGATGACCTTCTATGCTTTCTACTACGCCTTCAACGTAACAGGCATCTTTTCCTTCTACTTCATGACTATCGAAGTCAAAACTTCTTACTTTGTCTCCTACTTTAACTGTTTTTACTGTGTTTTTCATGTTACTCATTTTTAATTGTTATTGTTATTATTAATTTGTTATAGTTAAATATAATCATAAAAAACGACATAAAAAAATCTGGAGTGAAAAAGTTTCATCCAGATTTTAAAAAGTTATTAACAATTAAATGTTAACAATCGCAGCATTTGCATTCGCAACTTGTTCCGCAATTACAATCTTTACATTCACATGGTTTATTCATGATATGTGTTGTTTTCTTTTATATATCTTGTGTATAGGGAAAGAATATTGAACAATAAAAAAGAGAAGAGCGATTTGGTAGGAGTAGCTTATTACCTACAACTCAAATTGTCGTGTAAATGTGGTGACCTCCGGACGCTGTATGTCTACAACTAATTCTTATTAAGGTTTGCAGCCTTAACATCAAATTAAACTACTACGGTAGTTAGAGTGCGTTACCCCCGACTTAGGGTTGTTCCGCCATAAAACTGGACTTGGTTTCCCATACCAGTACACCATTACAGAATAGCTTCTAGTTTTAGAGCTATTTGAGAACCATCATCGAGGTCGTTATCCTCTGCTGGCTTCCATTTGGAAGATTTCCCAGTGCCTCATTTAGGCTGATGCTTGTGCTTTACATTCTTCTGAACGAATGTTATTCGGCCACAAATCTACAGCTTCGTTCCCGTCAGAACTTTGCTGCCTTCTCAATCTCTTTCGAGATATGTTTTTGTTCAATATTTCAAAGACCGTTGTTATTTATTTTAATAACGATAGTTATATATCTATGTTTAAAAAAGTTTCAAAAAAATAAAACTTTTTT
>TARA_Y100000385_G_scaffold16802_1_pt1 | contig 25839 bp, 19 predicted proteins | sample TARA_Y100000385 | Tara Oceans TARA_Y100000385 (sample SAMEA2620980) | marine metagenome | biome: marine biome (ENVO:00000447); feature: surface water layer (ENVO:00002042); material: "saline water (ENVO:00002010), including plankton (ENVO:xxxxxxxx)" | depth 5 m
CTGTTTTTAAAGAGGGGTATAAAAAGTGAGTAAACGGTTGGAATACGCATAGAACTATATTAGGAAAGGGGCGGAGCAAAATGTATAAAGACTTTAGTTTCGCGGCAATAACATTGATGGCTTTGAGCTCATTAACTTTGGGTGCATCTTTTGAAAATAACACGTTGATGCTTCCTTACGTTGTAGTGGGCGACGCGACCTACAATGTCAATTTGCGGTTGGTGTCAGGTACCAACCCAATGGAATTTTCGTTGGAGTCATTCACACAGTACCCAAAAGAAGCGTCAGCTCCAGCGAATGCTGCCTTTTTTAGCGGCAACATTCTTAGTATACCCGCGCTTAGGGCAAGCAAGATTTCCTACCAGATACAACTGAGTTTTATTGAAAACGAGGGAGTCTTCAAATTACTGGAGGACCCGTTGATAACGAAAACCGACACCGATGGCATTCTATGTAGCTATGTTGACAGCACCGCAAATGATCAAGAGTCTTTACAGATTACCAGCACGTCTGCCTGGACATGCGTTGACGGGAGTCGAGCACTTACTGCGAACGGTATACCTGATCATGAGGTCGGACAGTTTCCGAACCCTAACAATCCCAATACGATCTCTGAGCAGTCTGTTTCGGCAAGTTATACGCTTACTCCTATCGAAACCGAAGTCGCTACAATGATGGGTGGCCCGTCGGGAGTAGTTGGATACGTGCTCAACGGAGTAAAAATTGATGCGAACACTGCCGGCACTTGCAATGACACAGGCAATGCCTGCAGCCTTGCAGGAGGCACCGGGGCGTGGAGCATTGAGGCGCTGGGACAGACGCATTTCAATTTCGGGGATGACGAAAATCATGCGCATGTTCAGCCCGGAGGGTCTTACCATTACCATGGTATACCAGAGGGATTTGTCGCTAAGTTAAGCGGAGGCGATCTCGCAATGATCCTTATTGGCTGGGCAGCAGACGGATTTCCAATCTATGCGAGGTACGGCTATAGCGAGGCTACCGATAGCACTTCTGGTTTAAAAATAATGAAAGGGAGCTATGGCTTCGTTAAAGATATCGATTCATCCCGACCCTCGACCGATCTGTATGCGCTTGGGACTTTTGGACAGGACTGGGAGTTTGTCGAGGGTTCAGGCGACTTGGATAGATGCAATGGCCGCTGGGGAGTTACTCCTGAATTTCCTCTTGGTATTTACCATTACTATGCCACAGACACCTACCCTTATTTTCAAAGATGCATTAAGGGCGAGGCGGTTGGGGCAACTGGCCCTGGTGGTGCCCCTCCACGTGGCGGAGGTCGGCCGCCAGGACCACCGGGTAACTAGCTGATGTGCCCTCGAGCACACAGATCGAGTTTTCGGGGTTTATTCATGCCTTTAATTCTTTGCGTGATTTTTTTGGCGCCGGTAGCGAACGGGCACCTTATTAACGCACAACATGGTTCTTTAAATGTGGTCGAGGATGGCGCTTATTTGGTGATTTCGATCCCTACCTCGGCTTTTAGAGATATCGATGCGAATTCTGACGAGAAAATATCAATAGCTGAGTTTAATCAAAGTCGTGGAGCCATTTTAAGCTCTGTAATTAAAGGGGTGAACCTTAGTTCGAAGAACAAAAGCTACCTTTTGGAGGGGGTTTTGTTTTCGCCTGAGGTCTCCCATGCAGATCAGAATAGCGTGACACATGTGGTTGTTATGGGTCGATTTTTCTTACCTGAAACTGGACGTGCAATACGGCTTCAAATAAATTTGTTTGGTCAGGGAGCCGGCGAGAATTTTTTCAAAATAACCATCACGCGCGACTCAATTGAGAGCTCAATCGAGCTGACCCCTGAAGATCCTTCAGTCGCGCTTGTGGGCTTGTAGCCAAGTTAAAGATTGAGCCACACCGACGGAGCTCGGGTTACTTTTCCCTCTAGGTTAGTCCATGCATGAGATGTGCTGCCGGATACCAAGATTGCACTATTTGCAGAAGAACGAATCTCGTAATTAAACGTTATTGTCCGGCTACGATTTTCTGTTATCCAAGCCCTTATATTGACGCGATCTCCATAGGTAAGACTGCCAACATATCGAACTTTAACGTCGGTCACCGGTAAGCGATAGCCGCTCTTTTCGATAAGAGCATAATCGCTACGTCGATCTCGCATGTACTGACTTCGGGCCTCTTCAAAATACACAATATATGCTGCGTGATGGACCACACCCATCGCATCTGTTTCAGCGTATCTAACGGGAAATTCGGTTTCACTGACCTCGTTTTCTTTGTAGTTACTTTCTTCCGACATGTTCATGATCCTGCGATATGGTAAATTCAGCTCACTTATTTTAGATTAGAGTCTTAAACACAAATTGTAACGTCAGGAGAGCGAATTGAAAAATTATAAAAGTAATGAGGCGAACGGTTGGGAGTTGTTCGGAATTCGTTCATTAGTTTCGATTTTTAGTATGTCGCTGTTGGTGGCATGTGGTCCGGTGGTTGATGAAGAGAGTGAAGGGGTAAGTAATTCGGCTAGTGTTATTTTCACAGGTTCGCATATCGTAACCATGGACGAAAATAATTCAGCCCCCAGAGCGGTGGCTGTTCGCGATGAAAAAATAATCTTTGTTGGTTCACAAGAGGGCGTGAAAAATTATCAGGGGCCAGATACTCGATTGATTGAGTTAGGTGATCGGGCCCTTTTACCCGGGTTTATAGATGCGCATGGCCATTTTTCTTCAATGGCTCGGGCGGCGGATATCACGGATCTCTCCTCTCCTCCAGTCGGTGTTGTCGAAGACATTGATGATATTGTCAGGCTTCTACGATTGACTATTGAAAATGAGCAAACCCCATCGGGGCAGCAGGTTGACGGGTTTGGCTATGATGACTCTCTCCTTGAGGAGGGCCGTCATCCAACTCGGGCGGACCTTGATCGAGCATCAACTGAACATCCAATCGTTATTCGCCATGTATCAGGGCATCTTTTGGCAGCGAACTCACTTGCGCTTTCAAATGCTGGTGTTACTGCAGCTACCCCTGACCCCGCCGGCGGCGTCGTACGACGGGGCGATGATGGCTCGCCCAACGGTGTCATGGAGGAGACAGCAATGGGTCTATTGCCGGCTGGAACCGGAATGACCGATGAACGGTTTGCTGAACTTCGAAGGGAGGCACTTGTCTTGTACGCCAGTTACGGGATAACAACGATCCAGGATAGTAATTTAAGCTTAGATTACATCGACGTAATGAGAGCAGAATCTGCAGAGCAACCATATGCAATAGATCTGGTGGCTTACGCGATGGGCAATGGAATGACCGACGATGTCTTGGACGGGCTTTTGCATGAGAGCACTTATTCAAATGGTTTTCGTATGGGAGGCGTGAAGTTTATTTTGGATGGGTCGCCCCAAGGAAGAACAGCATGGATGACTGAACCCTACGATGAGGGCCCTCCCGGTGCCGCACCAGACTACGTGGCTTATCCGAGTTACCCTCCTGAGATATACAAGCAAAGAATCCCTAAGCTGATTGGCCGTGGTATGCCTGTCCTAATTCACGTGAACGGCGATGCCGCTATCGACCTCATGCTCGAGGGAATCGACGCGATTCCAAAGCCCCTTCCCGACCACCGCACTGTTGCTATTCATGCCCAACTTGCTCGAGCAGATCAGTTAGATCGAATAAAATCCGTTGGGGTGTTGCCGTCTTACTATGCAGTGCACCCATTTTTTTGGGGAGATTGGCATAGACTTAGTTTTGGGGAGGCTCGGGCAAGCTTTATAAGCCCTATTGCGGCAACAATTGAGCGTGGGATCCCGTTCACTATTCACAATGATTCTCCGATTGTTCCCCCGGACATCATGCGTTTGGTTGCGATCGCGGTGAATAGGGAGACACGCAGCGGCTACATCCTGGGTCCTGATCAGCGAGCCTCAGTGGAACAAGCTCTATTTTCTGTAACGAGGGGTGCGGCTTATCAGTATTTTGAAGAGTCAACCAAAGGATCTATAGAGGTTGGTAAGCGGGCGGATCTGGTCATTTTGGCGTCAAACCCACTGCGCTCAGATCCGGCCCTTTTAGCAGACATAGATATCGAAGAGACTTTTTCGAGAGGCCAAAGTGTTTATGTTAGGCCGTCAGAGTAGAGATAAATTGGAGACAAACAATGGCAGTCGAAAAAACTGGAAAAGGGATGGTCAAAAAGAGCGTCGCATTTATCGGGTTGGGGGTGATGGGGTATCCAATGGCCGGACACCTGTCGCGTTCAGGTTTCAATGTGCGGGTTTACAATCGAACTGAGCAGAGAGCAAAGACGTGGGTGGCCGAATTTGGTGGAGATTATGCTATGACACCCAAAGACGCAGCATTAAATTGTGACATCGTTTTTGTTTGTGTTGGAAATGATGACGACGTAAGAGCTGTCGTTTTAGGCGACTCAGGCGCTTTAGTGGGCATGAACAAGGGGGCCGTTTTAGTTGACCACACAACCGCATCTGCTGGGCTTGCGAGAGAACTCTCTGCAAAAGCAGATTCTTTGAACATTGGATTTTTAGACGCTCCAGTGTCGGGAGGTCAAGCAGGTGCTGAGAATGGAGCGCTAACTGTAATGGTTGGTGGCGAGCCTGAGGTTTTTGAGATGGTGCAACCGGTCATGGAGTCATACGCGAGCTTCAGCAATTTGCTTGGCCAGTCCGGCAGTGGTCAGCTTGCTAAGATGGCTAATCAGATCTGTATCGCGGGGGTAATTGAGGGTTTGGCGGAGGGGCTGAGTTTTGCGCGGCGGGCGGGTTTGGATGGCGCTGAGCTGATTGAAACGATCTCAAAAGGGGCGGCAGGTTCTTGGCAAATGCTGAATCGTCATGGGACGATGCTTGATGGAAAATATGATTTTGGCTTCGCCGTCGATTGGATGCGTAAGGACTTGAATATTGCGCTGGAGGAAGCTGCTTTGAATGGATCTCCTCTGCCGCTCGTTGAAATGGTTGATCAGTTTTACTCTGAGGTTCAAGAGAGTGGTGGTGGGCGCTTAGATACTTCGAGTTTGTTGACTCGGTATGATTAATTAGCGTCGGCAAAGAGGACAAGTCCTAGACAGGTCCGATGAGGGATTCTTGTTTAGGTTGATAATTTGAGTCGTTAAGCAAAAGGTGTATTAGGATATGTTTTAAGATTTTGTTGAGACAGTCGACCTCCGAGACGGATCAGGAAGCAAACAAGTTTGAATCTGGTGGATTACTAAGATAACCATACTCTAGGTTGATTGTTTGGACGTAAACATTTACTTTAATGCATAATTTTTTTCGGGGAGGAGAGGAAAATGAAAATTCATTTGTATCTTATGATCTTTGTGCTTTCGGGGGCGCTTGGTGTGGTTTTTGCGCAGCAGGGCACCTCTTATCAAGTTTCTTTGAATGCGTATGGCCAGCCAAACCTGGAGGGTGTTTGGAACTTTTCGTCTAACATCCCTATGAGGCGAGCTAGGAAATATGGCGATCAGGAATTTTTGACCGCAGAGCAAGTTGAAGAGCTCAAAGCAAAACAGGCTGCGGATGCCGCCGCTGCGGACGCCGCCGCGGCCAGACTCGTCATCAATCCTGAGGCTCCGGCAGCGACATCCAACCCGGGCGGTTATAATGATTTTTGGTTTGAGTCGGCCGGCATTGGGGAGAATGTCCGTACTTCTCTGATTGTTTATCCGAGGAACGGGCGCACGCCTCCCGCTGTAGAGGGAGCGGAGAGGGCTACGGGTGGATTGGGTCCCGACATTCCAGGAACCAGGCCTGTCCGTTATGTAGTTGGTGGAATAGCTAAAGACGGCCCAGAAGATAGAGGACTTTCTGAGCGTTGTATTGTCGGATTTAACTCAGGCCCACCTTTTTTGCCGAGCCTTTATAATAATAATGTCCAGATAATTCAGGCCCGAAACACAGCTGTCATCATGACTGAAATGATTCACGATGCCAGAATTGTGCAGCTGGGCAAAGAGGAAGAATTGAGTGAGGATATCAGGCTGTGGTCAGGAGACTCTCGCGGATACTATGATGATGAGACACTCGTTGTTGTCACCAAAAATTTTAACGGCTTGAGACAAACGTTTGGCAGCCTAGGTAGCAACAAGGACATGGTGCTGACAGAGAGATTCACTCGACGCGCATATGATCAGGTTGATTACGAATGGACAATAGACGACCCTTCTACATTTACTGACAAGATCACCGCCATAGTTCCAATGACTAAAGTGGCTGGTCAGATTTTCGAGTATGCATGTCATGAGGGGAATTACGGCATGACGAATATTCTTCGCGGGATGCGGCGGGAAGAGCAAGATCAGTCCGGTGGTTAAAAGTTATTTCTTCACGTAAACGTTGTGTTAAATTGGAATGAAGGTGGCACATGAAAAGTTCTTTAAATGTTTTGATTTCAGTAGTGGGTTTTGTTTTTTTCGTATCGGGTGTAACGAGCGCTCAGGAAATAGCTAGAACGCCTGATGGGAAACCAGACCTGAGTGGCATCTGGCAAGCGATAACGGCAGCACATTTTGACGTAGAACCGCACGCCGCGTCTGAAGGGCCTCACCCCGGCTTGATGGGTGCTTTATCGGCTGTTCCTGCGAGTCTCGGTCTTGTCGAGGGAGGAAAAATTCCCTATACAGAGCAGGCGTTGCGTGTACGGGATGAAAATCGGATGAGCGGTATAGACGCTGACCCGCTCACCAAGTGTTATATGCCAGGTGTCCCGCGAGCAAATTATCTGCCCTTTCCTTTTCAAATCGTGCAGTCTGAGGAAGTGATCCTGATCGCGTATGAGTTTGCAGAGTCAAATCGAATTTTATACGTTGATCAGCCTGAGTTAGAGTCGCAGGTTGATGCCTGGATGGGACACTCTAATGCGCATTGGGAAGGAGATACATTGGTTGTTCGAGTGACGGGTCAAATGCCAGATACTTGGTTTGATCGTGCGGGCAACCACCATAGTTGGGAAATGGTTGTTGAAGAGCGTTGGACCCCAATGGGTCCCAATCATCTCAGCTATGAAGCACTCATTACCGATCCCAATACATTTTCAGAGCCCTGGAAAATCAGCTTGCCGTTATATCGTAATGTCCAAGAAAACATGCAGCTTTTGGAATTTAAGTGCGCTGAGTTTTCAGAAGAGTATCTCTATGGACAATACCGTAAGCCAGGTACGCCGAGGGGCATTCCTCAGTAAATTAGATGAGCGAAATAGCTTCCTCTACAGGGGATTGAGTTAATTCGCTCTGATAGTTTTTGAGTGCGACACTAGAAAATGGTAGAAACTTACATTCGCTGGATCTCGCCAGCGATTTGCTGGACCTCATCAAGCACCCGAAGTAAATTTCCACTCCAGATAGCTTGTATTTCCTCTTCACTATAGCCTCGTCGGACGAGCTCAAGTGTCACGTTAAATGTTTCGGAGGCGTCGTTCCAGCCTTCAATCCCACCACCGCCGTCGAAGTCAGAGGCAATTCCGACGTGGTCGATACCAATCAGTTCAACGAGATAATCAATGTGATCAACAAAATCTGAGACAGTTGCCTTCGGCGCTTCGTCACGATTTAAATCGTCGTCGTCGGCGCGCTCAAGATATTGGCGTCGCTCCTCGCTAACATAGCTTCCAAATGCTACGGTTTGCACTACGCCACCGTTCTCTTTTATCCGCAGTAGAGTCTCGTTGTCCAGATTACGCGTGTGATTAGTGAGTTGGCGAGCAGAAGAATGTGATGCGATAACTGGCGCCCGAGTAAGGTCTAACATTTGTATTATGGATTCCTTTGAGGGGTGCGAGATGTCGACTATTATTCCCCATCGATTCATTTCTTCTATTGCCTGACGGCCGAGATCACTGAGTCCATTGTGGAGATAAATGCCATCCGCATCGCCCGTATGGGAATCAGCAAACTGGCTATGTCCGTTGTGCGCGAGAGACATATACCGGCCGCCCCGATCATGAAAATCTTTGATATTGGAGAGATCTAATGCGACAGGATATGCATTTTCAATCCCAATCATAGCCACTTTCTTTCCTGTTTTTGCGATGCGTCGAACGTCGGCAGAAGTGTACGCTAGTTCAATTTCGTCAGGTGCAATCTCGTCGGCCAAAAGATGGATTGCCTCAAACTTGTCAATTGCATTTGCGTAGGCAGTTTGATAGCCCTCTTCGTCTAAAGTGCCTTGAGCGGTGTAAACAATGAACCATGCAGCATCAAGCTTCCCGGCCTCCATTTTTACGAGGTTAACTTGTGTATCGAGATTCATCGTGTAGTTTACGTCCAAAGTAAAGTTTTGAGAGTTGATGTCGGCATGAGTATCAAGAGTTATTGTTTGGTCGTGTATTATCTTCGCGCGCTCAATTAACTCTAGCTCGGATTCTGAGGAAATCTCGGCCTGTGCGATCGTGTTCGTCTCATCCCCGCAACCAAAAAGGAAAGCCAATACAATGATCGGTAGATAATTAATGGCGGTGCTTAGGTTTTTCATGTCGTGCTCCGGTAAAGGATTTATTTTGAATTTTATGAAAACTATCGTGAGAATTTAACATATTCTGCAAATTGATCGTATTAATTTAGTAGGGCTTGTTGACCCAATCTGATAAACTTGCGCTTCGGATAAAGGGTAGCGTCAACAAGTTTCTTGACTACCCTGGGCGCTAAAAAAATTACTCGGAAATAAATTTATGCGGCGAAATAAAACAATAAGAATTTTGATAGCGTTGCTCTGCGTGATGCAACTTGCGGTCAGCCACGGAGAGGGCGGGCGCACACCAGTAAGAGCTGAGAACGGTATGGTTTCCAGTGCATCACGACTTGCCTCGCAGGTTGGCGTTGAGGTTCTCGCCTCAGGAGGAAACGCGGTGGATGCGGCTGTGGCAACCGCCTTTGCCTTGGCGGTTACATGGCCCAGTGCAGGAAATATTGGTGGCGGTGGGTTCTTGATTTATCACGGTGAAGATGGGCATGCGACCGCGTTTGATTTTAGAGAAAAAGCGCCGTTGGCGGCTACTGCAGATATGTTTCTAGGAGACAACGGACGAATACAAAACAACTCAAACCATATTGGCGTCCTTGCTGTTGGAGTTCCAGGAACCGTTGCAGGCCTCTGGAAAGCTCATCAACAGCAAGGTTCTTTGCCTTGGGCTGATTTAGTGGCGCCAGCCGTCAAGTTAGCGAGAGAGGGGATTCCGATAACCTACTCGCTGGCATCAGGTTTTGCACGTAGCAAGTCGCGTTTCGATCGCTACCCTTCGTCTAAAGCAAAATTTTCCAAATCAGATGGGTCACTATACGAGCTTGGCGATAATTGGATGCAACCTGACTTGGCGCATACATTAGAAATGATTAAAGAAAATGGCCGTGATGGTTTTTACAAGGGAGAGAATGCTGCGCGTCTCGCAAGCTATATGCGCGCTAATAATGGTCTTATTACGGAAGAGGACCTTGAAAAATACGAAGCGGTTGAGAGGGAGCCGATACGCGGAAATTATCGCGGCTACGATATAGTCAGCATGCCACCCCCAAGTTCGGGTGGGGTTATTTTGATGGAAATGTTGAATATTCTTGAGGGGTTTGATTTGGAATCGATGGGACACAATTCAGCCGCGACACTGCATGTTATGACTGAAACCATGCGAAGGGCATATGCTGATCGGGCTCAGCATTTGGGAGATCCTGATTTTAATAGTGATATGCCGCTGGATCGTTTGATGAGCAAGAAATATGCGACAGTTCTGCGGGGGTCCATTGATATGAATGCTGCATCGGAGAGCGACCCTAAGGAGTTTGCCCAGCGGTACGAGAGCGAAGAGACTACCCATTTTTCAGTTGTCGATGGTGAGGGTAATATGGTGAGTATGACTTACACCTTAGAGTTCGGCTACGGCTCCGCAATGGTAGTAGAAGGGGGAGGCTACCTCTTAAACAATGAGATGGGTGATTTTAATCCTGTACCGGGTGAAACTACCTTGTCTGGCCAAATAGGAACCCCGCCAAATCTTGTTGAGCCGCAAAAGCGAATGCTCTCCAGCATGACGCCAACGATAATCGCAGAAAGTGGAAAGCCACTCTTTACTGCAGGCAGCCCAGGGGGAAAGACAATCATAAACACTACCCTCCAAATCATTCTCAACGTCCTCGATCACAAAATGAATATTGCAGAATCTGTCGAGGCCGGCCGAATTCACCACCAATGGTTGCCGAATGAAACGAGAGTAGAGAGGGGTGCGTTATCGGTTGATACTCTCAAACTTTACAAGAGTCTCGGGCATAAGGTTTCAGAGCGAAGTTCTCAAGGAGCTGCCATGTCAGTCTATCACGACAGGCGCGCAAACTTGTTCCTCGGCGCTGCGGATTCGCGACGGGATGATGGGGCAGCGGTAGGTTTTTAGGGTACCGCCGTACCTAATCTCCCGGGTGGTAAGCGCTCTCTGCGTTCTGCTCGATGTCTTCTCGATAGAAAAAGACGTCGCGAAACTCTCCGCGTGTATACATTTCTGCCTGATCACTAAAGTGGTGAGAAGATGGCTCATTGCTGAGGCCGCCGACGGTAATCGCTAGGGCTTTTACTCGTTCTCCAAATTCGACAGCTGCTACAAAACTATTCCCACTTGTACCATAGAGTCTTCGAGTGCCTGGATAAGCCCTCGCACCAAATGATGCCAGGGAGCCCCAACGGGAAGACGCGAAGGCGACAGGTAAGCTGGGAAGTGAGTCGTTAAATTGCTGAACAATATCTCCATTGTTTCGTTGATAACGATTCACCTCGCCCCATGGAACTTGCCAATGACCGAAACTGGATTCAAGTGTTTTAATTGCATCCTCCAAAGCGTCCAGCATAAGGGGAGCTGATTCGTTGTTTAAATAATCATAGATACCCATTTTTTTATTTGTAGCTAATGGGAGGGCTCTTTTGTAAAGTTCGTCGCCCCAAAAACTTGCTAGAGTTGTTTCGGTGGACTCTAGGGCAAATCTAAAATCCCAAGTTGATAGGGCATCTATTGCCGCATTGAGCGTCTCACTAGACTGTTGTCCATTTGCCGTCTTAACGAGGGTCGCCACCAAAGGTTCAAAAGCTGGGAGTTCAGAATCGTATGCGGCCTCTAACAGTGAGTTGAGACCGAAATTTGTCTCGTTTTCAAGAACCCTCACTGCGTGAATACCGCGAGGGTTTTCTGAGTTATTGGCCATGTAATTTGGAAAATTTTCTGGTTTAGGGCTGTATTCGGCGGCTGCAGAAAATGGCCAATTATTTGTGTTCTGAATCCATCCATTCTCGGGATTCAGCAGAGTAATCATCTCGTCAAGTTCATGAAGTCCATTCCATTCTGTCAACGGGTTGCTTCCGTCAAGCGGACTGTTCCAATCAAATTGGGGGTCTCGGCGAGGTATAAAGTTCCCGTGGTAATAAGCGATGTTGCCGTCCGCGTCAGCGTACACAGTATTGTTTGAGGAATTTGTACGCAGCTGCATTGTTTGATTAAAATCAGTATAACTGCGAGCGCGAGTTCGTAAATAAGATTGGGTCAGAGCCTCAACAGGCTTTTGCATTAATTTAATACTTATCCATTTTTCGCTGTCGGATCTTATGATTGGCCCGTGGTGGCTGGAGTACACATTGAATTTTCGAGAATGTAACTCTCCATCTTTTAAAAAGTTGAGCTCAATAATTCTTTCCGTTAATTTTCGCTCCTCGCTTCCATATTGGTAATAAATGCCGTCTTCGCGCTTGGAGATCTCCTCTGAATATTCGTCGATTGCATCAGCTCGACTCGAGGTATGCATCCAACCTGTTTTTTCATTGAATCCTTGGTACACAAAAAATTGTCCCCAAGTGACGGCGCCATACGCATTTAGTCCCTCTTCGCTAACCATATGTACTTCGGAACGAAAAAAGAATGAGGTATGGGGATTGATGAGGAGCAGAGCGTTGCCCGTTGAAGAGTTCTCGGGTGAAATAGCGAAGCCATTGGATCCGCGAGGTTCGCTATCGGTTGCAGACTTGCGCTGAGCGACGAGGTCGGTTGCCCCATAGAAATTTTGGAGTGCCTCGAGGTCGACTCTTTCAATATCTCCGCCAATACTGCCCTCGCTAAAGCTGAGGGCCATCCACGGTTCAAAATGAAATAATACACGGGGGTTCACTTCAGGATGAGTATGCAAATAATAGTTGAGGCCGTCAGCGAAAGCATCCATAAGGCTTTTCAACCACGGTGGGCTCTCTTCATATTGTTGCCTTAAGGTTTCGGGGTCGATGAAAAGCTTCATTCGAAGATCTCGGTACAGCTCACCTTCGCCTTCCGCTTCAGATAATCTGCCCATTGCGTTGAGATAGTTCTCTTCGATACGGTTAAAGTCATCCTCGGCTTGCGCATACAGCGTACCGAATACCGTGTCGGCATCAGTTCTTCCAAAGATATGCGGAATGCCCCAGTGGTCGCGGATAATTTCAACGTTCTTAGCTCTGGCCTCTAGGCGGGTGATTTCGTTTTCAGTTAATTTGTTTAGACCTGATGCAGGAGCGTTGAGGTCTTCTGGGAGGCACCCCGAAAAAAAGATAGAAGACGCAATCAGCAGGCCATTGAGCTTATGTTTCATTATCTTCTCCCCGGGCATTTGACTATAAAAATATCAACATATAGCAAGTTGTAATATTGATTCTCAAGTCTAGTAAGGACGTCTTATTTTCTACGGTTCTTGATTAAATATTTGAACTCCATTTACCCATGTTTGTAACGGCCTCGCTTCCCATATTCGAGTGTCTGGAGCAGAAAAAATATCAAGGTCTACCACAATAAAGTCAGCTTTCTTTCCCGGTTCAAGAGTTCCGAGAATTCGTTCTTGGTGCCCGGCATAGGCAGCGTCGACTGTGAAACTGGCGAATGCCTCTTCAATACTCAAACGTTCCTCAGGAAACCATCCGTCGTCGGGTTGGTTTTTTCTGTCTTGTCTTGTAACAGAAGCGTGAAGACCAAAAAATGGGTTGGGTGATTCTACCGGGAAATCTGATCCGTTTGCTATTCGCGTTCCTGATTCTAGAAGCTTCCTCCACGCGTAAGCTCCTTGGATTCTCGTTTCTCCAAGGCGATCAATGGCCATATTCTTATCGCTGGTGGCATGCGTAGCCTGCATTGCTGGAATTATTCCGAGTGATGCGAATCTGCTTATATCCTCGTAGCGCAGGATTTGAGCGTGCTCAATTCTGTGGCGTAGGTTACGAGAGTTGGTTTCTGAAATTAACTGTTCGTAATTATCGAGCACTAACATATTGGCGTTGTCCCCGATCGCATGAGTATTAATCTGAAATCCTGCATTCATTCCTGCGCGCATGAAGTATTGCATGCGTTCTTGGCTGTGAAGCAAGAGCCCAGTATGTCCGTGCAAGTCAGAATAATCGTCAATCAGCGCCGCCCCCCTGCTGCCTAGGGCTCCATCTGCCGCAATCTTCACGCTATTTATCGTAAAGGTGTCATGGTTATCCCTAAACTTTCCCTCAGCCAAACGATCCTCGAAGAACTCGTCAGTCGCCGAGATCATTGCATTTACTCTGATTGGGAGAGGGCCCTCCTTTGCAAGCTCTTTATAAGCGCGAATTGTTGTGCTACCAATACCCGCGTCATGCACGCTCGTTAATCCATAAGTTGCGAGTTCAAGCATCGCTGTTTGCAGCGCAATCTTCTGTTCTTGGAGGGTCGGTGCGGGGATGTGCTGCCGGATTAAGTTCATCGCGTTGTCGATAAACACGCCTGTAGGCTTGCCGGAGGAATCCCGAATAATTTGACCGCCTTCAGGATCTTCGGTGAACCTAGTGACTCCCGCTATTTCAATCGCTGCGCTATTGGCCCAGCCAGCGTGACCGTCTACTCGCGTCAGCCAAATGGGTTTTGTTGTACTTATCTCGTCGAGGCTTTCTATAGTGGGGAACTGATTGCTATCCCACAGGACTTGATTCCACCCGCGGCCTTGGATCCAGTTAAGAGCTGGGTTTTTTAATCCGAATTCTTCAACACGTCGGGCTGATTCTGCTTCTGATGAGGCGCCGACAAGGTTGGTTCGAAGCAGACTCAGACCAAAGCTTAGAATGTGTCCGTGAGAATCGATAAGGCCAGGGATTAAAAGGCGATTTTTGATATCAATCACTGTGTCATACTGAACCGAGTTAGGCGATTCATTCTGATCTGTGAATGTTCGATCAATCTTATCAGCAGTAAATTGGATCGCATTAAATCTTTTTAAATTTCTATTTTCGTCTAGAGTATAGCCATTTGCATTCGTCAGAAGCGTTGTGCCCGCTGAGCTCGAAGAGAAACAAAAAAGCAAAGCACAACAGAAAGTAGAGCTTTTTGCGATCAGCGCGGGAGGAATATCAAGTTTCATGAAGACTCCGTTTTGCAGTTTTTAAAAATTTGCCACAAATAAACCGGATAGTCTATCCACACAACCCTTTGCGTCTGAGCCCAAAAGAACCTCCTTTTCTATTTCCTGGGTAAGTCCAAAGGGGCAAATGGAGAGTGAACTTGAAATTATGGGCTTTTAAAAGCCTTGGGCTCGATTTGCTATTGAGCCCAAGGTTTTTAGGGTAGGCTAATCGCCGTTGTCGGCATCTATGTAGCGGAAGAATCCAAAAAACATTTCCTGCCAGGACTGCTCACCCCAAGATATCTCATCGGATGGATCAGGGTTTGCTGGGTTCATTTCAGAATTGTCAAAGGTTGCGCGGAATACCATTTCGGTTCCGGCGGGTATAAATTTTGGTTCTTTGAAGTCGTACGTCTTTTGCCAATTAAATTGATAGTTTGGAACATTTAAAATTTCTTCTGTGTCCCCGTCAGGATAAACGAGCTTAAAGTTCGCGTCTGTCCCTCTGTAGTGCATGTGTGGGCCGACCATTGTTAGATAGGCGTCTTTCCTGAATTTCTTTGAGGCGACCATCTCATGATTGGCTTCAAATGGCGCAATGCTAATATCTAAATCTGCAGCTGATCCACCTAAAACTCTTTTTTCTGGCTCTTCGTCCCAGAGGTAAATTCCAATTTCCGAAGCATCCGTTGCTTCCTTACCTGAGGTGGTGTAATGCATTTGGAGACGCAACCCACTGCCGACCTCAAGTGGAAAACCAGAGCCTTCGGGGTAAGTGTTGATAGAGTTCCCTGGGGCGTATGCTCCAAGACCAATTCCCTGATTCAAAAGGCCGAAAGCCCCGCCACCCCGACCCTGCGGGGCACTAGCCCAGGCAATAATGTGATGTAGGACCGTAGTGTCGCCAGCAACAAACTCGACCGCCTTAACCCAAACATCCTCATCAAGATCCAAGGGAACAACTAGGTTTCTGTAGTCTTGCACTCCCGTCGCGGGAATCAGCTGTGGAGGAATTTTTACAATCATGTCGGGTTCCCCATAAGCCCATTTTTTTTGAATAATGTTAAGCTCGGCCAACGGATCTCGAACGCCGTCATGCTGGGCGCCGTCTTCGATCCAATGCACAAGCTTTTGTGTTTCTTCGACGGATATTTGATTTACTGAGTGGAATTCGTTTGAGTACTCTTTGTCAATTTGTCCCGGTGGCATCCTCTTGGTTAACAGAACTTCCCGGATCATCGGGGACCATCCCTTAACCATCTGATGGTTGCTCATCGCAAATGGGGCAATTCCACCCGTCACGTGACAGCTGACACAGCGTTTTTCAAGGATTGGCGCAATGTCGGTTTCGTAAGAAACTGAAGCAACTCGCGACACTTTATCGTTAAAATCGATGAGCTCACCTTTGCTTTCCGGTGCATCTGACAGCGTCTCCGAACCCTCGAGTATGCGGGTCAAAGCACTCCCAGCGTAATGCTCGCTGGCTTTTCTTCCTTTGCTTCCGAGAGAGAATCGATCGTTAAGGGCTCCGCGAAAAACCAACTCTTTGCTTTTCGGGTTTAAAATTACCGCTTCCAAGCCCCTCGTGATGCCCAGTACTTCAGCGATTAGCTGAGTGTCATCAATCAAGATTGGGAAAGTTAACTTTGCTTCACTAGCAATGTCAGATAGTAAAGCTTTGTCATGCGCCCCAGACGAGTCCATAAAAAAGAATTTGATACCGTTTTCTGTAAATTGCTCGGCTAGGCTTCCTAAATCTTTTGAGAATCGAGATAAATCTCGCTTATTTTCGCTAAGCGTAACCAAAACGACTGCATTTTGATCTGCATGTCGACTCAGTTGGAAAAAACGACCCTCATGATCGATGAGAGAAAAGTCAGTAATCGCCTCGCCCGCGAGAGAAAAGCTGGTGCAGCAGAGGGTGATTAGGGACACCAACGCAGAACCGACAAGTTTTCTTTCAAATCTTCTTACTGTCCCAACAAACTTTATCATATGCAATCCTCTGGACCCTTATTACCTAGCTGTTAACGGTCTTGAATTCTCAAGTTATTTTTATCCAGCGGCCGAAAAGCGGCATGAATAGCGATAAATCATTCGGGCGATGATACTATCGGTAACGAATCTGTTCAACGGCTCGACGCAAGAATGTACCCTTCGTTGTTTATACGCCAAATGGCAGTTTAGAGATTTTAATTATGAGGGTCTGTGAGAATTCTGCAGTTGGTGTGCGTCTGACTTGGCGATTCCCTGAGGATGTTTGCCGTCTGATGGGGACTCTGATTTTAATTAGTTTAGTGAATCTGGGCATTGGAGCGGAGTACAGAGTAGTCCATTGCCCTTATGGGTGCCCGTCATCCGATCGTGAAGATAACAAATTGATGTTTAGGCAAACGTACGCTTTATCATATAACAGAGGCAACCTTTCGCCCGTTTGGGCAGCTTATCACATGGTTGCTGAAGGGGTTGGAATCGCGACAGGTTTGCCGCGTGAAATTATTGTTGAAGAGGTGCCGGGCACTACCTTGACTGCTAATGAGTTTGAAATTCTGGAGCAACAAGGATCGGTGCGAGTGCAGTTAGCACCATTGGTAAATTTTGCGGCTACTCCTTACTGGTCGAGTAGTAACTACGCGACAAACAGCGTCGTTATGCCCTCTCCGCTTGCGAGTGGTGCCTGGGCTGGACTGGAGTGGGCGTCAAGGAATTTGGTAGCGAGGCAGGGAGAAGTATACATCATAGCCGGGCCAATCTTTGAAGAAAGCAAAAACTATAGACATACGCAACCGGAGTCAGAATACGTTTCTCCTGAGGGCTTTTTTAAGGTTGTTTACACTACTAGCGGAGAGGCGAGCTATTTCTTATTTGAAGCAACCCTGCCTGTTCATGTGCACCACTGTGAGCGGCGCGCAACCCTCGAGCAAATTCAGGAGGCAAGTCGTTTAACGTTGATGCCAAGAGCCATCAACTTAGCGTTTGAAACGATGGATGAAAAACTTGGTTGCAACTGAAATATCCATATTCATTCTCGGATATTTCATCATCTAAATGGAGAAATGTAGTTTTTTGAGTACGTAAAAAAGCCGAACTGGAAAACGATTACCAGTCCGGCCTTTTTGTGCAAAAAACCGCCTGCTTAAAGCTCGCTTGCAGGCCAAGTAGGTGCGTTGTTTTTCACTGTCACCGCTCTAATCCCTTGATTCATGAATTTTTGAACGCGGCTACCTTCATAGGTTTCGGTGGTGTATATGTTGCCATCTGAATCTGTAGCAATACTGTGAGGGGCGTAAAAAGTACCCGGCTGCCGCCCCCCTTGCCCAAACGTATAAAGAACCTCCATTGACTCACGATCGATGACAGAAATTTTGAAGTTCTGCCCGTCAGCTAAATATATATACTTTTGATCGGCGTCTCTCGAAAAAGCGATATCCCAAGTGGACCCTTGGTTTAATGTTGCAGGATTGTAAACCACCTCGCGCACGTAGGTTCCATCTTTTCGGAAGACCTGAACTCTGTCAGCACCTCGGTCGCAGACATACACTAGGCCATCGTTGGAGGGTTCGGCACAGTGGACAGGGCCGCGAAATTGCTGAGGGCCGGGCTGACCAGGGACGTAGGTCACGTCAGCATCATCATCAGGGGTATTTCCGTAAGCCCCCCAGTATCGCTTAAATGCTCCAGTTGCCACATCAACCACCGCAACTCTTCTGTTTCGGTAGCCATCGGCAAAGAAGGCCTCATTTGCTTCAACGTCTATCGCTATTTCCGCCACTCGTGAAAAATGTGTTTGACTATTACTGTCGCGCCCTTCGCCTTGAACGCCGATTGTGCGAATGTATTCGCCGTCTCTCGAAAATACGAGGACGTGAGAATCTCCGCCGCCATTTCCGCCAATCCAAACGTCTCCATTGGGAGCGATCTCAATACCATGATTTGATGCAGGCCATATATAAGGTGCTCCCTCAACAGGACCGCCCCAAGCGTTTACGACGTTTCCTGCGGCATCAAATTCTATGATCGGTGGTGCTGGTGTGCAGCATTCTGCTACGCCACCTTGAAGACCGATTTCTGTGTTACCGCCAAATTGTGAGGCGTCGTTACGGTGAACTACGAAGACATGGTCGCGCTCATCCACATCAACGCCAATGGTGTTACCCATTGCCCAATTATTCGGCAGCGGCTTTGGCCAGTATGGGTCGACTAAAAAATGCGGAGCCATAACCGCATTGCTCGCGGCCACAGTCGGCTCTTGCAATTTCGATTGCCCCATACCCAGAGCGATTAAAACGCTAAGAAGCGCCGACCCCATGATAAGTTTTTTGTTTTTCATTATTTGAATCCTCCTAGGATGCCGAAAATCAGGCGTTAGCGCGCCTCCATAGTCTCGAGTATACTCATTTCTGTGCAGACAGTATACTCAATGATTAGCTCTCTGAAACGTGTTAAATGTAACTGAATGTGTCAGGTTCTGTGCTAGAGAAATCTGCAGGTTTACTGGGCGCAAAGAGCAAAACGATGGTTGTTAGGGTCAGGAAATTCGTATGGTAAAGGTGCTTAAGATTGAGTCTAAAAGGATGTGTGTTCAGGTTTTTAATTCCTTCAGAACTATTAGTGGGTTCAAGCGAAGATCTTGCCGAGAGATTTCGCGAAAATTCATTAAAAGTCTGTTTCTGAGTTTTGCACTTTTAGCGCCAACCCTCAGCCTTTCACATGATATTCCAAGTCGCGTTACCGTCAACGGATTTGTTAAACCCTCTGGTGAAACCCTTACAGTTATGTTGCGGGTACCCATGGAGGCTTTTGGAGAAATAAGTTTTCCATTGAGAGGTCCTGGATACTTAAAATTTTCTGAAGCTGATTTTGCTATCAATGATGCGGCCCGCGTTTATATAACAGAATCGATTAGCTTCTACGAAGACGATAATCTATTAGCGGAAAAAAGCATCGAAGCCGTTCGGGTCTCTCTCCCCTCTGACCGTTCTTTTTTAGATTATGAATCCGCTCGTCAAAATATATTGAGTGCTCCGCTTGGTGATGACGTTAACTTGTTTTGGCGTCAGGGGGTTCTTGACGTGATGGTTATTTACCCTATCGATTCTGAGGTTGGAAATTTTTCTGTCGAGCCGCTTTTAAGCACGCTATCTAATGAAACCACAATAGCGTTGAGATTTTTGGTTCCGGATGGGACAGAAAGGGCATTTAATTTTGTGGGAAATCCCGGAGTTGTTCTGTTAGATCCTCGCTGGCATCAAGCCGCGATACGATTTATCGCCATGGGTTTTGATCATATTCTTGAAGGGTTAGATCATCTTCTTTTTCTTTTTTGTTTAGTAATTCCGATTAGGAGCATGCGGACACTCATTCCGGTGGTTACATCATTTACGATAGCGCACTCTATTACCCTGATCGGGTCTGCTTTTGGTCTCGCCCCAAACCTTATGTGGTTCCCTCCGCTAATAGAAACACTCATTGCTTTGTCGATTGTGTACATGGCTTTTGAAAATATCGTGGGTGCAAAGTTAAAATATAGGTGGCTAGTAACTTTCGGGTTTGGCTTAATTCATGGATTCGGATTCTCTTTTTTGTTTAGCGATACTTTACAGTTTGCTGGTGGTCATTTGTTTTCTTCGTTGCTCGCTTTCAATGTTGGAGTAGAGCTCGGACAAATGTTTGTTCTTTTGTTGTGTGTGCCCTTATTACACTTAATTTTTCGTTGGCTCGTGAATGAGCGGACGGGAGTGTTGTTATTGTCAGCGTTAGTTGCGCATAGCGCTTGGCACTGGATGTTAGAGCGGGGTGAAACCTTAAGCGCTTTTCAGATACAGATGCCTATTTTTGATAATGTTTTTTGGGCTGCTGCAATGCGCTGGGGTATGATGTTAGTGGTCACAGTGTTTGCTGTTTGGGCGATGTATGAATTGTTTAAACGTTTCTCCCTTATCGAAGGTTTTTCAGCGCAAGGCGAACGCGTGGAGAGGAAATAAGTTTTTGGTAGATAAATAATGTGGCGCTAGCTGGTTTAGTGATGTTAAGCAATGCCATAGAATGTAGTTAATTTTCTGGAGAACATTCAAATGAAAACTTGGACGTCAACAGCTTTTCTCCTTCTAGCTAGTTTCTTTTCTTTGACAGCTTTTGGGCTTCCTGAGAGGGTCGGTGACTTTGCTTTGCTCGACAGTGATGGGGAGTTTCATCAGCTCAGCCGATATCGTCACAAGGATTTTTTAGTCGTAATGGCAGTTGACTCGTCCTGTGAGAACTTGCCGGAGCAGTTGGCAATTCTTAATCGAGTCGAAAAAGAATGGACTGCCAATGGCGTGTCCTTTGCGACGGTTAACGCTGACGGAACCGAAAGTTTTGCGGTGATTAAGGAGATAAAAAAAAGCCTCGGGATCCGGCAGCCGTTTATGGTTGACGCGGGGCAAATTGTTTCTGCGACGCTTAAACTTGGCCACGCCGGTGAAGTTGTGGTTCTCGATCCCCATCGCTTGACGGTTCTGTACCGAGGACCAATCTCAGAATTGGGGAGTGTGCTCACTGATGCTGTATCGGAACCGATAAGGGCAACCAGGGCTCTGCCGATGGAGGGTTGCGATTTAAGTTTCTCGAGGCGTGATTTACTTGCGGAAACGGCGCCCGATTATGCAAAAGAAGTGGCGCCGATTATCGTCGAGCAGTGTGCATCTTGCCATCGAGAAGGGGGAATAGGCCCGTTTTCAATGGACAGTCATCTGATGCTCAAGGGGTGGTCGCCAATGATCCGTGAGGTGTTAGTGACCAAGCGCATGCCGCCTACGCAAGTCGATCCAGAAATCGGTCATTTTTTGAACGCGCGATATCTACCCACGGACCAGTTAGAGACATTAGTTGCTTGGATTGATGCTGGTTCACCCAGAGGGACTTCTGCTGAAGATCCGCTGGCACATTTGACGTTTAAAGACCGGCGCGACTGGCAGTTGGGAGAGCCAGATTACATAATCAAAGCCCCAAAGATGGAGATACCCGCTACGGGAGTTCTCGACTATATTGACGTGAATGTTGATTTACCGTTTGACGAGGATAAGTGGGTTAAATCGGTTCAGTTTATTGCGGGTGACGAGTCAGTGTTGCATCACCTGCTCGCATATGTAACTGGGCCTAATGAAAATTTTGATGGTGGAGAATCAGACAGAAGTTCGGTGGCTCGAAGATTCTTGGAGGGCTATGCGCCAGGTAAAACTGATGCCATGACTTTCCCAGAAGGCACTGGTGTCTATATCCCCAAAGGTCATAAGCTTTCGATGCAATTTCATTTCACCACGAATGGTAAGTCCACGATTGATGAGACTGTTCTTGGGTTATATTTATATGATGAACCGCCGAAATATGAAAATTTCACGAGAGCAGTGGTCGGCAATTTTAGGATTCCTCCCTTTGAGAGAGATTACAAGGTTGCGGCGGCATATACTTTCAACGAGGATGTCATCGTGTCTGGGCTACGGGCACATATGCATTTTCGGGGGAAGGATATGAAGTTCAGTGCAGAGATGCCAGATGGAACAATAACCGATCTGTTGAGTGTTCCAAGTTACAGTTACGCTTGGCAGCCAACTTATCAGTTAGCAGAGCCTGCGATGTTAAAAGCTGGGACGAAGGTTCACGTAACCGGTACTTTCGATAATTCTGAGTTTAACCCAGCGAACCCAGACCCAAGCAAGGAGCTGAGATTTGGGCTGCAAAGCTGGGATGAGATGTTCATGGGGTATTGGACTTATCACTCGGCTGAACGCTTAAATCAGAGCGATTAGGCCGGGTTGCGATTTTTCTTTTCGGGTAAAGGCTTGCGAGCGCTGCGTTGTGTCTTGTCTCGATCCCTTGGTATGATTGTGTGGAAGGGTTCGATAATAATAATTAGGAGAGTTTGAATGTCTTCAGTCTATATCATCATTTTTGGGCTCGTCGGATTTAGTTTTGGGTGGTTTATTTACTCAAATTTTATCGCATCAAAAATCTACCGGTTGGACCCAGACTTTCAAACGCCAGCCCATGAATTTAATGACGGTGTAGATTTCGTTCCGACCAACAAATTCGTGCTTTGGGGAGCCCATTTTACCTCGGTCGCTGGAGCGGCTCCTATTATTGGCCCAGCGATTGCCGTCTATTGGGGGTGGCTGCCGGCACTCCTTTGGGTAACGTTCGGCTCTGTTTTCTTTGCGGGCGTGCACGATATGGGTGCCCTATGGGCGAGCAATCGTCATAAAGCAAAATCAATTGGAGCGCTTTCAGAGGATGTCGTAGGTGCTCGTACTAGGTCGTTGTTCATGGTGGTTATTTTTCTTCTGTTGCTTATGGTCAACGCTGTTTTTGGAACGATCATCGCCGGAGAAATGGTTGATATTCCCAACTCTGTCTTCCCTGCATGGGCCGCAATTCCTGTGGCTGTCGCGATTGGGGTATTAATACGCAAAGGTTTCAATCTACTAATTATTTCAATTATCGGAGTCGGGATTTTATACTTATCGATTTATGTGGGTAGCATCATGCCTTTGGCTCTGCCCGGTGATATTTTTGGCTTAGGACCCAATGGAAACTGGATCATCTTATTGTTTATCTACGCTGGCATAGCATCAATGCTCCCTGTTTGGCTCTTGTTACAACCGAGAGATTACATTAATGGAGCGCAACTGGTCGTAGGTCTACTGGTTTTGTATTCGGCGGTCTTGATAACCATGCCGGATGTCACCGCTCCAATGTTCAATGACAATCTGGCTCAGGGAACCCCTCCAATTTTTCCTATACTGTTTGTGACTATTGCTTGCGGTGCGTTATCAGGTTTCCATGGCATTGTGTCTTCTGGAACAAGTTCTAAGCAATTGAATAAAGAGACTGACGCAAGATTTGTCGGTTATCTTGGGGCGCTGGGCGAGGGGATGCTGGCCTTGATCACGATCACAGCGGCTACGGGATCTTTGTATGCTGCAACTTCAGCAGATTGGGCAAGTATTTACTCAGGTTTCGGAAGCGGTGGTGCTGGCGCTTTCATCGAGGGAGGAGCCCAACTTATTACCCAGGGCTGGGGAATTCCTGAGAGCTTTGCTCAAACGATGCTTGCTACGATGGTGGTTCTATTTGCAGGAACCACTATGGATGCTGGATTGCGGCTTCAGCGATACATTATCCAGGAGTGGGGGAGCATCTACGAAATAAAGGCGCTCCAGAATAATATTGTTGCAACCTTAGTGGCGATATTTTCGTGCTTGGTTTTAGCGTTTGGAGCGACGAATGGCAATTATCCGGGGGATGGTGGAATGGTAATTTGGCCACTGTTTGGAGCCTCAAATCAGATTCTTGCGAGCTTAACATTGCTTACTGTTTCAATTTTTCTCATGAAGCTTGGTCGGCCGGCGGTCTATACGCTTGTGCCGATGGTCTTCATTATCGTCGTCGCTTTTTGGGCGAGTGCATGGTACTTAATTGACTACTACAATGACGGCCGATGGTTACTTTTGAGTTTGAGTCTCGCAGTGATGGTTGCCAGCATCATAGTAATTTTAGAGGCAGCGTCCGTCATCAGTAAATTAAGGCGCGGTGAGAGCGTCGAGCCGGTTGCATAAAATTACTTAAAAACAGAGTTTCAGTCAGACAAAACGGCTTTGGCTCCGATAGAGTAAAGCCGTTTTTTTTGTGTTACTGATTGGCGTATCGGGCGTGTTATCCATGGATCTTGCTTTTATTAATAAGGCGTTTAAATCCAATCTTTCTACGGAAGCGCCTGATGTTGTGTTTTTTAACTCTATTGATTCGACGAACGCAGAGGGGTTGCGACAACTTAAAGCAATAAAATCTGGCAAATCTCTAGAAATAAATAAAGTATTGATTGCAGATTATCAGACAGCGGGGAGGGGACGTCGGGGGCGTGCGTGGATTAGTCCCAAAGACGCTGGCTTGTATTTCTCGATAGTTAAAAAACTTGCGCAGAGTCCAGAAGCCTTGCAAGGTTTAAGTCTTGTTATCGGTTTGGCAGTGTGTCAAGTGATGCGTCGATTCGGGATTGATAATGCACAATTAAAATGGCCAAACGACATTTTGGTTGAGAACGCGAAGTTAGCTGGAATTCTGCTTGAAATGCATCAAAGTTTTGGAAGCTGTTACGTGGTGATTGGGATCGGTTTAAATTTTCGTTTGCAACGTAACGATTCCGCACAAATTGATCGCGAGGTCACGGATCTCTCGAAATTATTGAATCCTTTGCCTCAGAAAGAGATGATTTTAGTCGCTTTGATTGAGGAGATAGAAAATTACCTAAACGTTTTTATGGTTGAGGGATTTGCAGCTTTTCAGAGTGAGTGGAACTCGCTGGATAGGTTTGTTGGTAGGAAGGTCAGGGTTGAGTCAGGGCTAAAAACTTTGGCTGAAGGAATATCGCTTGGTGTGGACGCGTCAGGAGTTTTGCGCGTGGACACTGGTGAGGAAGAAAAGGAGATACTTGGGGGTGAGTTGAGCCCGAGTCTTGTCTTTTTGTAAAACAGTGTTGAGTTTTTTTTGCGTCATGATTTTATAATTAAGAGTTTTCGATGGATCAAATCTTAGAAATTGACTGGGGAAATACTTGCCTAAAGTGGAGGCTGGTAGAGCGTGGCTCCAAGGTTTTGCGACGTGGGGTTTCCCGAAGCGGGCAGGCGTTGCTTGAGAGTGCCGAGGTTGAAGATTTTGCCGGGATAGTGACTGAGGTCCGGTTGTGCAGTGTGCGCGGTGCAGATGAAGTCGATGAGTTAGTTGCCCAACTTCAAGAGAAGGTTAAGGTGACCGTTACCTTATTAGAGGTTCGGCGTGACTGCGGAGGTTTAACGATTCAATATAAGGATGTTGGCCGGCTCGGGGTAGATCGCTGGCTTGGGATGTTAGCAGCTCTCAGATCTGCTCCGAAAGGCTTTATAATGGTCGATAGCGGGACCGCAATAACGATCGACGTGGTCAACGCCTCAGGTATCCATTTGGGAGGTTATATTGTTCCTGGTTTGAAGCTTATGCGCCGTAGTTTAGAGTTGAACACAAAAATCCAGCTCGGTGGAGGTTTGCGTGCCGATGATTTCGCTCTTGGCCAGTCTACAGATGATGCTGTTTACAATGGTACTTCGATGATGGCTGTGGGTCTGATCGAAGAGGTCAAGCATCAGTACCCTGACTTATCTGTTTTTCTGGCTGGCGGAGACGCGGAAACTTTGGCCAAATCGCTCCGATTTGTTGGCTGGGAAATTAAATCTGACTTAGTGTTGAACGGTTTTGGTATCGCATTAGCAGCTGATTCTTAATTAAAGTTACCGATTAGGATGCAGCTCTTCTAAATTCATCAAATTATAGTACAATTAATCAGTTTAACGATTGCACCCGTCCTTTAATTCCCATAAAATGCGGTCCCTGTGTGTGGGACAGGTGGTTGATATTTGCTGAAAAAATCACGTCGGAGGGGTTCCCGAGTGGCCAAAGGGATCAGACTGTAAATCTGA
>TARA_Y100000385_G_scaffold291823_1_pt1 | contig 25830 bp, 20 predicted proteins | sample TARA_Y100000385 | Tara Oceans TARA_Y100000385 (sample SAMEA2620980) | marine metagenome | biome: marine biome (ENVO:00000447); feature: surface water layer (ENVO:00002042); material: "saline water (ENVO:00002010), including plankton (ENVO:xxxxxxxx)" | depth 5 m
CTTTCCATTACGATGGAGGTGGATGCTGCTAGAATATACTTACAACATATTAGTTAGAAAAAGCCTTGATGCCTGGATCGAGGCTTTTTTGTTTCCAAATCTTCATGTTGATTAATCGATTCAACCAAGATTTTAGCGATACAAATAATTGCTATCTTCACATCACATGAACACGATTCTAGAAATACGTAACGTAAATAAATCCTTCTATCAAAAGCCAGCGCTCACAAACCTGTCCTTAAAAGTTCAGAAAGGTGAGATATTTGGTGTGATGGGACCAAACGGAGCGGGCAAGACAACACTGATTCGAATTATCAATCGAATTTTTTCGCCCGATAGTGGATCCGTGAGGTTTGATGGTGATCTCATGGTTGATCGAGATCTCTACCACATTGGATATCTTCCAGAAGAAAGAGGATTATATCGAAATATGACAGTCGAAGCGCAAGCAATGTTCCTTGCAAGGATCCGGGGCTTGTCTAAATCGGATGCGAAAGTGAAGATCGACTATTGGTTTGATCGTTTTGATATTAACGATTGGAGAAAAAAGCGTGTCGAAGAGTTATCGAAAGGGATGGCTCAGAAAATTCAATTTATTTGCGCGGTACTTCATGAGCCAAAATTACTTATCCTAGATGAACCCTTTAGTGGATTCGATCCAGTAAATGTAGAGCTGATTAAACAAGAACTTTCTGAAATGAGAGCGGCTGGTAAAACAATTATGCTGTCAACTCATAACATGAAAAGTGTAGAGGAGATATGTGATCGTGCGGTACTTATAGATCAGTCTAGAAAGATTGCAGAAGGATCCATCTCTGAATTGCAAGATGCTCAAAAAAGTGGACTGATTGCAGTTAGATTCCAAGGGAATATGATAGCCTTTGTGAATGCCTTATGGACTGGTTTTGTGGTAGAAGATAAAATCATTTTAGGAGATAATCGATTTGAGGTACATCTTGCTGTTCGAGGCGAGAGCTCATTTGATGATTTACTCAAAGTTCTGATGGGTCATGTGAAGATAGAGGCGGTATGGGAAATGCGTCCTTCAATGCAGGATGTCTTTATACAATTAGTTCAACCAAAGAAAGAAGAAGATGAAAAATAGTTGGTTGATAGCAGTTCGTGAGTGGAGAGAGCGCGTGAGTTCACGTTCATTTATTATGCTCTCTGTTATCGGTCCCTTGATTGTTCTAGGGATGGTTTATGTCATGTTTGCACTTGGTGGACAATCGAAGCAGCATTGGAATGTTTTGATCGCGGATCCAGGTGGAATCATGAATAATAAAATCATGCCGCAAATAGATAATTCTGTGACCTATTCATTTGCTGATGGATATATAGAAGTGGATGAATTTCGAGATGCTAAGAAATATCAGAAATTTGATGCTCTACTAGAGGTGAATGAAAAGGTTCTTTCCAATAAAACTGGATTTGTTTTTTATCGAGAGAAGCCATCTGTGCGGATGCAGACGCGTGTGCATTACCAGTTTGAAAGAAGACTTGAAGAAATCGTGGTGAAGGAATTTACAAAAATGTCACTATCGAAATTTAGAAGCATCAAACAGCCTATAAACGTAACGTTCGCCGATGTGAATGATCCCGAAGATGAAGCCAACGATCTGAGTGGTTGGGCAGGATTTTTCTTCGGAACATTGATCTTCCTATTTATATTCTTGTTCGGTATGACAGTCCTACGAAGTGTGTCAAGAGAGAAAAGTAACCGAATTGTTGAAGTTCTTCTGGCCTCCGTGTCACCCTTTCAATTGATGAGAGGGAAAATTATGGGCATTGGGATGTCGGCTTTCTTACAATTCGTAATTTGGATTTCGATCATTGGTGCAGGTCTTTATTTCATGCGTGAGAATATTTTTCCTGATGTCATGGATGCATCAAACATCAACATCGAACAATTAACGCTCGACGCAAATGATGCTTCATATCAGGAGAGTTATTATGCTGCAAGAGAGTACAATGAATTTGTAAACCTTGTTTATGAGCGCGTGGAGTTTGGAACGATCCTCGGATTTTTCATCCTATTCTTCATAGGAGGATACTTATTCTATAGCTCAATTTTTGCCGCTATTGGAGCAACCATGGGATCGGAAAGTGATGGTCAACAATTTGTCATCCCTATTGTTATCGTACTTTGTCTATCGCTCTATGCGGGCTATTATGTGATGAATAATCCAGAAACTCAAATGGCCACCTTCTTGCATTATTTTCCATTCACAGCCCCCGTTGTTGTAATGGTGAAATTATCCCAAGGATATGAAGTCGGTCATGCATATGAAATTTATGTGGCATTTTTTGTGCTGATCGTGAGCGCCTTCATTTCCTTGCTGATAGCAGCACGTTTATACAAAAACGGCATCCTTCAATTCGGACATAGACTTCGAATTAAGCATCTATTCAAATGGCTGAAGAGTACATAGAATGATTAGAGCTGTTATCGACCTCGGGACCAATACGTTCAATTTATTGATCGCTGAAGTTCTGGAAGGTAAACTTAACATCATCGATAAAACCAAAGAGGCTGTCCTACTCGGAATGGGTGGAATTAACGACGGTTACATTGCAGATGATGCGCTCGCGAGAGCCATGAATACGCTAACTCATTTTTCGGAATCCTGCGAGCATCATAATGTACCAAAAGAGAACATTTTAGGTATTGGAACTTCCGCATTGAGAGCTGCTAAAAACTCATCAGAATTTGTTGATCAGGTCTTTAGTGAACTTAAGATTAGAATTGAAATCATTCCAGGTAAAGATGAAGCTCAATTGATTTATCAGGGAGTAAAATGGACCTATGACTTTTCGTCTCCAGCAGTAATAATGGACATCGGCGGTGGAAGCACAGAGTTTATCCTTGCTAATGAATCAAATGTCGTAGAAATGGAGAGCTTCGAAATAGGCGTGTCGCGTATATTTCAATATTTGGAAATGCCTTCAAGCTATACTCCAACTCATATCCAAGCAGTTTTAGAATATATGGAAGAAAAGGAAGTAGGACAACTATCAAAGTTTAGTTGTGATACGATGATCGGTTCTTCTGGAAGTTTTGAAACATTTTACGAAATGATTAACCAGAAAGAATTTGTTCCTACTGGATCAGTTGTTGAGCTAAATATGACAGAGCTAATGGAGCAATTAGGTTGGTCTATAAATTCTTCACTTGAAGATCGAATGAATAATCGATGGATAGTGCCTATTCGAAAGAACATGCTCCCAATCTCGGCCATCCAGATAAAATGGGCAATCGAAAAACTTGGTATAAAGAGAATGTTGCTCTCCTCGTATTCATTAAAGGAGGGTGTACTTAATAAATTTTAGCGTTGGAGAAGGTGATGAAAATTCTAGTGATAACATAACTAATTTCAATCCTATTTTAATAATTCCTAATTCTCGTTTCTCTGCAAGCCAAAATCCAGAGGTTCATTTTTAGTTGATTGAACAATAATAAATTGGGACTCGAAATAATAGAGCAAGAGCAAACACTTGGCGACCTGAATTATCCTCACTATATTCGTGAAAAGTAGTTTACATGGGCAAAATATTAGTCGTAGATGATGAGCGTGCAATTAGACGCGCATTGAGAGAAATCCTTGAGTTTGAAGAGTTCGAAGTGTCGGAAGCTGAAAATGGTAAACAAGGATTGGATATGGCGAAAGCCGAGGAGTTCGATATTATTTTCTGTGATATTAAAATGCCTGAAATGGATGGTATGGAAGTTCTCGATGGCTTGATGAAAGCGAAAGTCGATACTCCTGTGATCATGATAAGTGGACATGGAAACATAGACACGGCAGTTCAGGCCATTAAAAAAGGTGCCTTTGATTTTATTGAGAAGCCATTAGATCTTAACCGTATCCTCGTTACGATCAGAAATGCCAATGATAAGACAGTGCTTATCGAGGAGAAGAAGGTCCTTAAGAAAGTTGTGAAGCGATTCAAAGGATCATCAATCATTGGAGAAACAGAAGAGATCAATCAGATTAAAGAGATGATTGAAAAGGTTGCTCCATCGGACGCAAGAGTTCTTGTTACTGGAGAGAATGGAACGGGTAAAGAACTTGTTGCTCAATCTTTACATGATCTTAGCGAACGAAAGCAAAACCCTTTTGTAGAAGTAAACTGTGCAGCAATCCCTGCTGAATTAATCGAGAGCGAATTATTCGGTCATGAAAAAGGAGCATTTACATCTGCAGTTAAACAAAAGAAAGGAAAGTTCGAATTGGCATCTGGTGGTACCTTATTCCTTGATGAAATTGGAGATATGTCTGCCAGTGCCCAAGCAAAAGTGTTACGTGCACTTCAAGAAAATGTAATTCAACGTGTCGGCGGTGAGAAGGATATAAAAGTAAATGCACGTATTGTTGCAGCTACGAATAAGAACCTCCGTGAAGAAATTGATAAAGGAAATTTCCGTGAAGATTTATACCACAGACTAGCGGTGATTTTGATTCATGTTCCTTCGTTAAACGATCGACGGGATGATATTCCATTGTTAGCAAATCACTTTATGACTATGGTGTGTGCTGAGCATGGTATTGCTAAAAAGTCGTTCGATGATGATGCATTAGATGCACTTTCAAAAACTGATTGGACAGGAAATATTCGAGAACTTCGAAACATTGTGGAACGATTGATAATTCTGGGAGGTGATGTGATTTCAGTTTCTGAGGTGAAGTTATTCGCTAACCCGCACGTTGCGAAGTAAGAACGTCTTTCTAATCAGTAAATCCTTGAGAGACTAATTCTTGAACACTACTTGTTGTCAAGAACACTCCAGAGAACCAGTCAACAGCAGTGGTATCTTTGAACATTGTTGCCTCATATCCAACATTGATTTCCATCTCATTCGCAAGTAAAGCGCGGTAAGCGTATACACGAACAACAGGTGAATAATGAGTCAGTAATCCGTTGAGCTCTTCAAGCGTTCCCTCTTCGATTAAACCTTTAAACAATAGGTACTCTTTTGGAGTGATTCCAGCGAAGCCGACATGGCGCTCTTTAACTGTGGTTGACTCGCTCAAGATTCGAACGATGCTATCGACTTTCGAAATTGGATTAAACTGATCTTCATCCAAGAAAGAAATATCCGGTTGGTAAACCTCCATCTGCTCTGGTTGATTTGATTCACGTGCAGTCGTCTCATAAGCTTTTATGGACAAAACAAGTACAACAGACAATAAGGATAGTAACCTTACTTTCATTGGTTTTAATTAATCGCTTTCAGTTCTTCTAAGTCAATTTCCATTCCTCCCCATTCCAAAACGACAAAACCAGTTCTGTCCATTGTTGGAATTTCTTGTTCCTCAATACGCGATGAATTGAATTTTTCACTGACTGGAGACCACAACATGTAAAACCGAGCAAGAACATCTGGCTCAGGTGTGATCGATAATTCCGCAAATTTATCGCATGCATCATCGTACATATAACAAATATACAAAAATGGATTATCTTGCATTTGAGGTGCCCAGAAGGTTATGAAATCTGCTTTCTCCTTACTCGTGAAGCCATATTTGGTCAGGCTTTTCTCCAAGAATGAAGTGATATTTTGTCCAGAAACTATAAATCCTTTTGATAGATCTAACTCGCCTTCTTGCGCACTCTGACTTGATTCCCAAAACAGATAATTGTATGTTCTATCTCCAAAGATAAGATCGCCATTTGGCTTTGCTACAAAATTCCAACTGTCCTTGTATGCAGGATATAGAAATGGGTTCGATCCTTTGATGTTCATTTTTACTTCGATCACAGTTTCGACCTCTGGATACAAGTATATGACTGGTTTTTCTACTTCATGCAAGTACTTAGTTCTTCTCATATCCACAACGTATCGGTCACGCATTTGTGACTTGATCTCTATTTTTCCTGTGAATACTTCTTGATAGTCAGAGCTATAGTAAAGTTGAAATGAATGCGTTCCTGCCTTCGCTCTAATTGTCAGCATACTATTTTCGAGCTTTGTACGAACCATCTTGCCATCAATGGAATAGACCAGGCGATGATTTTCACTAGGCGCACCATTGAAATTGAACTCGTAAATGGCGTATCCCTTATCGATCGTAATGTCTTTTGTACTTGACTCTAGCCAATATTCAGGAGCGATTTCTATAGGTTTGGCTTGGCTGATAGAACAGCTTGCCAGAATGAATAAGGTGAATAGTTGTTTCATTATTTTGTTGTTTTGCACGGTGGGAATCGACACATGTTTCGTTTAAAGTAGCTTTCTTGACCGCCCCATTCTAAGACTGAGAACCCTGAATGATCTATGCTTTGCATTTTTTGTGGTGCACTCTTATAAGGTGTCACGATGTTCGCCTATTTCATGTAGATTCGAAAAATATTATCTGGCCTAGGGCTGATGTCAAAAGTAGCATACTCATCACATTCGCTATTAAACTCGAAATGAATCAGAATATACTTCATAATGGTCAGCAACGAAAAACTGAAAGATATGCTTGCCAGGTGTAGCGGTTAGTGTAAGTGTTTTATTTCCCTCAGGTAAATGTTGTTGTCCTTGAACTCCATCTATGCTGTAGTAGAGCAGGTGAGATTCTCGTCCGCTATTTAAGCCGTAAAATGTAAAAGAATACACCGATTTATCAGAGGACAAACGCTCGTCAATGATTGAGCTATCTAGTACTGGAAGCATAAGGGGAAGAATTTCTTCCTCGGCTTTTGATATAAACGAAGATGCGAAGAGACAGATAAATAGTAGCCAGTAATTCATGATAATTAGACTTAATAGTTATTGTTTGCCTTTCAGTACAATAATCGCACAAAAAAGTTCATAGTAAACCACGCTTAGTTTTTTATATTTGCTCACACGATAATCGAAACACTGTTTCCTATGAATTTCAAAGCATTTGTTATTAAAAACTGGCAGCACTTTTTTGTGATTGCTGTCATTTTCATCATTGCTATAGTATTTTATAAGCCACAAGTTGATGGCTATGGATTACGTCAGCATGATACTGCGGCCTGGAAGGGTATGGCTCAGCAGACGGATATTCATCGTGATTTAACCGGGGAGGAGCCATTATGGACTAATGCCATGTATGGCGGAATGCCAACTACTCAAATTTCGGTCTACTATCCGGGGAATGTATTTAAAGAGGTTTATTTCGGCTGGTTTAAGATGTTTCCATCGCCAATAGGACTGTTAATTCTCCATTTAATTGGATTCTACATATTAGCCCTATTCTTGAGGATAAGTCCGCTGATAGGACTGCTGGGAGGCGTGGCATTCAGCTTCGCGAGTTATGAGATTATTATCGTGCAAGCAGGGCACTTTACAAAATCTGTGGCAAGTGCGTTTCTCGCACCCACGCTTGGGGCGCTCATATATGCCTATAAGAATAACAGACTTTGGGGAATTGTTCTTGCCTCCGTGTTTATGACTTTTGAGTTGATTGCGAATCACTTACAAGTGACTTATTACTTTGCGTTCTTATTGGCTGCTGTGGGTATTTACTTTTTCATCAGAGCAATTAAGTCGAAAGAGCTTAAAGCATTTGTAATTACTTCAGCAGGACTACTAGCAGGGTTTATTGTCGCGGTGATGATTAATTATGGTAACGTCGCATTGACAAGTGATTATGCAAAACACTCCGTTCGTGGAGCAAATGATTTGACAATAAATTCTGACGGAACAAAAGTTAAAAAGGCTGCGGGATTGAGCAATGCCGACGTTACGAAATGGTCTTATGGTATTGGTGAAACAATGACATTCTTCTCTCCTAATGTTAAGGGTGGGGGATCTTTTCCATTGGGCGGAAGTCAATTCGAGGATATCGTGCTTAATTCTGATTTCTCAGGAAACGAGCAGCGTGAATTGTTGAATACGAATCAACAAAATGGCGCTGTGGTTTACGCTTATTGGGGTGAGCAGCCTGGTACTTCAGGCCCAGTTTATTTGGGTGTTGTAGTGCTTTTACTCGCACTTTTAGGAATGGTTTTTCTAAGAGGTAAAATGAAATGGGCGCTGTTCGCACTTACTGTGCTTGTAATCATGCTATCTTGGGGAAAAAACTTTCCAGTATTAACCGATATGTTTATTGATTATATGCCGGGCTATGATAAGTTCCGTTCGATAACGATGATTTTAATCCTAGCAGAACTTACGGTTGCAATGCTCGGAATGATGTTCCTATCTCAACTACTAAAACAACGAGAAGAAATTAAGGAAAAGAAGAAGGTATTCTTATCAGTGATTGGAGGTTTTGCGCTTTTCATGATACTAATCAAGTTTGTAGGCCTTGGAGATGGATACGCCTCTAAAGTTGAAAGAGAACAGGTAGAAGCGTCTAGAACTGCTATGACTGAACAGCTTGTTGCCGCGGACCCCGCAGCGATCATGCAGAATTATGGAGTGGATACTAGAAATCAAATTGAGGTTGACAATTTTGTTGATACTAGGCTAGGTGCTTATGTAAATTCAAGATCCATTCGAGCGGATATTTTCAATTCGAGTATGAATAGGTCAATCATATTTGTTTTGTTGGCTGGTGGATTATTGGCAGCATTTGTTATGACGTCATTGTCTCCATTGATGTTAACATTTGGAATGCTTGCATTAACCATGATTGATGTAATACCTGTAGCGTACGATTATATCGGAGATTTCGATCGTTATTGGGTTGAGAAGGAGAAAACAACCATGCCAGTTGCAACCACTAATGCAGATGCGATGGTGATGGAAAGTGAGTTGGCTGCTGATTCAACACTCTTCGCCAAAGTAGCGGAAGGTAAGAAAAGAGGTGAAGCTAAAGCAGAGGAACTTGAATACGAAGGATCTGCGAGAAAGAACCTTATTGATGCGCATCGTTATTATGCCTTGAATATGGAAACTAACTTCCGTGTGTTTGATTTTAACGGCGGTTATGGTAATACCAATGCATCATTCTGGCATAAGTCGTTAGGAGGCTTCCATGCAGCAAAACTGCGTAATATAGACAACCTTATCAATTTCCATCTCGCAAAGATGAATGAGCCGGTTTACGATATGATGAATGTGAAATACTTCTTACAGCAAACTCAATTGACAGAGGAGCAACAGCAACAGGGAGTCCCTACAATGCTTGTAGCGAATCCTAGACCATCGGCTCTTGGAAACGCTTGGCTTATTCAAGAAGTAGAGGCTCATGCAAATGCAGATGATGAAATACGAGCTCTAGGAAATTCTTTTGAAATAGAGAATATGGGACCTGGAAAATTCATTATCAATGCAGAGGTCGTGAAAGGAAAGCAAAAGGTATATGGAGCAGAAAAAATGCAATATCTGGTTGCTGGAAAAGACACAATGGACGTTCAAATTCGAGCTGGATTGAAAGTTGGAGAAGAGGCGTCCTTCGTTATGGATACTTATGGACAGACTAATTTGGTCCCTAAAGCAACTCTGGTTGCTGATACGCTAAATTCTTTCCAAGAACTGGTAACATTTAAGGTGTTGTCAGATTTCAATCCGCGTGTTGAGGCAGTGATGTTGGAATCAGAAGCTAAGAAATTGTCAACACGCAAATTCTCTGGAAAAGGTTCGATAGAAATGACGAGTTATGCTCCGAATAAAATCACTTATTCAGCCAAAGTCGAAGGAAAACAATTGGCTGTATTTTCCGAAATTTATTATGCTGATGGTTGGAAGGCATTTGTGGATGGTAAAGAAACTGAGATTCTTAAGACAAACTATTTGTTGAGAGGTTTAGAGCTTGGAAATGGAAAACACAAAGTAGAATTTGTATACGATGTACCGAAGTATCATACTTCAAACACGCTCGCATATATCTTCTCGTTTATTCTCTTTATAGCCATTGGAGGTCTACTCTTTATGGATTATAATAAGAGAAAATCAGGAACTGAGCTTAAAGCGGTAGAGGAGTAAAAACTACTCGAAGTCTGATAGTTGAATTCGATCACCTAGAGTGAAGTCTCGAAGTGCACGTTTGCCTAGAATTTCATTCAGATGTTTAGGATGAAGACTGTGACCTGGACGGACAGATTTAATGTTGCATAAGGTCACTAAATCTCCTTTTGAGATGTCTTTAGATATGTACAGCGATCGCTTAAAATCTGCACCAGATTTTTGTTTTTCTGTAAGCTCATAGGATACAACACCAACTGCAGATTCAGCTTTTCTTACGGCCTCTACCATCTCTTTGAATTCATTTTCATCTAAAGAGAAAGATGCGTCTGGCCCTCCAACAGATTTGTCAAGTATGATATGTTTTTCAATTATTTTGGCTCCTAAACTGACAGCGACAACGGGGACTGTATCCCCGAGTGTATGATCTGATAGTCCTGTAATGACATCAAAATCTGTTGACATTTTCTGGATCATTGTCATATTCGCCTGTTCGATAGGTGCAGGATAGCTCGATGTGCACTTCAAAAGCGCAATGTTATTGTTTCCTGCACGCGTACACGCATCAATAGCTAGCCGAATGTCTTCGTATTCTGCTATCCCTGTAGAAATAATGATTGGTTTTCCTTTGCTAGCAGTGTATTCTATGAGTGCGATATCAGTGATTTCAAATGACGCTATTTTGTACGCCGGAACATTTAATTTCTCAAGGAAATCTACGGCGGAATGATCAAAGGGGGAAGAGAACGTTTCTAGTCCTTCTTCAGCAGCGACCTCAAACAATCGTTGATGCCACTCCCATGGAGTGTATGCTTCTTTGTATAGGTCGTGTAAATATTTACCGTCCCAGATAGTACCAGAATTGATTCTGAAATCATCTTTATCCGACTTCAATGTAATTGTATCTGCAGTATAAGTTTGAAGCTTGATTGCATCTGCTCCAGCTCGTTTTGCAGCACGAATTGTTTCAATGGCAACTTCTATATCACCGTTATGGTTAGCCGAGAGTTCGGCTATTATAAAGCACGGCCTTTCTTTACCAATTTCGAAATCACCTATTTTAAACATACTACGTTAGTTTTTTAATATATAAGGGCATACCATTCGATGAAGATAATTCAAAACCAAATTTTTCAAAAGTTTTCATAGATGCAAAGTTCTCTTCCATTACAACGCCATGTATTTCTCTGATCGATTCCTTCTCTCTTAGCAACCCGTCAATTCCCATTTTTAGAAGAAGTGTTCCGAAGCCCATACGGTATGCTTGAGGATCCACGAGATAACTGATTAGTGCTATCCCATCTTCTATATCGAAACGAATTGACCCTCTTAGTTTACTGTCGTGCTCCAGTATTCCATACCAACAATTCTCGCTTGCAATCTTCTTGATGAACCATTTTTCGTGGTTTATCCAAGGGATATCATCTTTGTTCAAAGAATACAGTCTTGTTTCGGGCAGATTGGCCCATTCAAAAGTAGTTCTGATATCCTCGAGAACAGCGCGACGCATTGTCGAAGCATTTTCTCTGGCAAGTAGTTGAATTACTTTTTTTATACGTCCCATGGATTTTCCATCAATGACATTTGTAGAGATGGATCGTTTGGTCAACTCGGGTAGTGCAGTCTTAATGTCAGTTTCAGTGAAACTTTTTGCATCCGCGAACCAATTATTCTTGAGATAATAATCGTAGACGTATTTCTGATTGTCTACATAGTACCCGCTCAAAATTTTCATATCGGCTGTAAGTGCTTCAAGGAAAATACTAGAGCAAGGGATTATAGCGTATTCATTTCGGGCCATCAAGGCTGCCATTTCAGAAGCGTCAATAGCGATATGCACTTGGGCTCTATTAGTTCCCTCGGCGAGTTCGTTGATCTGAAGTTGGTTCTTATAGCCAGGTCCAAGCACAATATTGATTTCGGAGAATTCGATTGAAGAATTAAGTGCAGCGTTAACGACTATTTCAGTCTTGTTCAATGGATCAGATCCTCCAAAGCAAATTAATAAGCTATTCTTGGTTTTAGTCTTTTCTTTTTCTTGGGCGAGTTCAATAAAAGGAGAACGAAGCAAGGCATAATTAAGTCCTATACAAAATTGAGTTGATACAGACGTTTGATAGTTGCTTGACTCAATTAATGGGTTTGGATTGACAATTACATCAGAGTGGATCGGTTGATTCGCGAGATCATCGATTACCATCAATTTGGCACCTGTTGAACGAACCATATTATGATAGGAAGTATCAAATTGATACCCGTCAAGTATTACGATGTCGTCGCTTTTAATAGCATCGATGAATCTATGAGAATCCGTTAAATGATTAAACGTTAAATGAGCGTCATTCTGTCCTTCTATGAAATCATGAAGGTCTTCTGTGCTGTACACAACCTTTGTAACGTCCGTAAGTGTTTCAGATATTGAAATACATCGAACAAGATGTCCAAATCCTATTTCTTGATTCGCATCAACTCTGAAAACTATGCGGCCTATCATTTTAATAACTCATATTTAAGTTCCGCCATCTTCCAATCATTGGGTGTATCAATATCTTGGACTCTTTCAGTTGGCAACTGAAATCCACCAACTTTGCCTTTCCAGAGACTTCCATTGTTTTTCAATGAATCAACATTGAAAAAATAGAAGGCCCCTGCATCATGGAATGATGCAGGGATATCTTGCGATCGCTTTAAAATATAATCAGGCTGTAGAAGTTGAACTTCATTGCTTTTCCCTAGCGTAAACCCCCTTTGAATATGAGATTCAAATTCAACACTCGATAAGAGAACATCGAATTCACTCTTTGAGAAAATCTGAAATCCATCGGTTAAATTTTCGCTACTAAGTAGTGGAGTAGTAGGGTAGATGCAACATGCTTGTTCAATTTTTTCACCAATACTTAGGAAGTAATTGGCAACCTCTATAAGTACATCAAATGTGGTTGTATAATCATCAGAATTCTTCTCTGATCTCAAAACAGGAACTGAAGCTCCATAGTTTCGTGCGATTGTGGCAATTTCTTCATCATCCGTTGAGACAAAAACTTCATCAAAAATACCCGAATTCAAAGCGTTTTCAATTGCGTAGGCAATGATTGGCTTACCATGAAAACTCTTTATGTTTTTTCTCGGAATTCTTTTACTGCCACCACGGGCTGGGATTATTGCAATCACTGTTTTTGTTTAAGTAGAAGCGTTATTTCTGCATCTACACAAATTTAGGAAAAAGCATCATACAATCTACATTAAAGACAAACGTCAGAAATCAATGTGAATCAGCTAAAAAGTTGATAAGTACGTGGGTGATTTTTCTGCTTTTCGAGAACCTCAGTAGAGGGTTGATCGATGCGCATTTTTGTAAACGGAGCTCCAAACAAAGAATTTGAGAATTGAATTTGGAAAAGTAATCTAGAGCGTTCAACAAGAGGTTTTCCTTTGTGTAGACCTCTTGTGTCAACCGCTAAAATAGATCCCTTCTTACCAATAAACTCCTTTATGTCTTCTTCTTTGTAGTATTTCGGCAGTTCTTCATCAGATATTCTACGATCCTTTCGGACTCCGCTTGGAATACGTTTGTGTGAATTTCTAACATAGCAATGAGGTCCATTGTTGGTGTCCACATCAGTCAGGTAGAAGAAAAACTTTAAGAATTTGAATCGATCCATATCAAAATGGTACATCTGTGCGGATTGATCGGCTCCTTTATTATCAAAAGGTGCACTCCACCACATTGTAGCAAGATCTAATATGGGCTGACAACCGAGATATGCAGATGCAATCATTCTCAGATTATCGTCGAATACAATTGATTGGACAGCGTCATTTTTAATCACATCGTTCGCGTCAAATTGATAACGCGGAGAAACTGGATTCTTTGCGTCAAACAAAATTTTCTCTGTTGCATAATTGACACCAGTTTTAGACAAGTCGATATAGCGGGCCTTTGTTGTTGTCGCAAAACTTACAAGCTCTTCTAATAACTTATCATCAAGACTAACATCAAATGCATGAAAACCATCCTGCTCAATACTTCTGATCATAGAGTTCAATCCTATTTGGTTAATTTCGCCTAGAATTCCAGATGATTTGTCAGCTTTCTTTGCTTTTTTCACGATTCGAATTAGTGCAGAGTGAAAATCATTTGAGCGGCCGTTTGTAATAACAAATAGGTGTCTGAATCCTGCGTAAGCTGATGGCAAGGTTTTCTTCTCAACTAAGAAGTAAATAAAGCCAAAGCCAAATATGAAAGGGTAGACGAGTGTTTTAATTACGGTCTTCATGAATCAACTTGTTTAATTGAATTGATCGAAACGTTATTGATTGATGAGCTAGTCAACAAAAGATCGATTGTCATCTCAGCTGAGCTGTTTGCTTCAAATTTTATTTCAAATTTACCAGGGTTAAGGTTGTAGTTCTTTTCTGAATTACCATAGGCGATAGAAATATTTACTGCAGCAATGCACAATCCTTCAATACTAAATTTCCCAGTAGTCAGAGTCAATTTGCAAATGGCGTCATCAATGAGATACATTCCACTTTGCTGAATTTCTTCAGGCAGTTTGAAATGATCAAATCCTTGGTAAAAATAGGGCAAGTCTGATTGATTTTTGGCTGAAATTTCTGAAGGCGGTTTGAATTCTAAACGCTGTTTCAAAACTTGGGCTGGAATTCCAACTACGATGGAATAGGGTGCAACATCTTTGGTCACAACGCTATTTGCTCCAATAATTGCGCCGCGTCCTATTGTCACCCCTTGTGCAATAAATACTCCAGCACCAATCCAGACGTCTTCATGTAGATGTACTTTTTGACAATGATTCGCTTTTCCCTCAGGTGTACTGAGAATAATTTTATCTTGTATCTTGAGTGGTAATTCTGGATATCGAGTAGCATAGTGGTTTCCGGCCGAAATGTAAATATTGCTCGCCAAAGTACAATAACGTTCAATCTCAACTTCTCCTAAAATAATACAATGGGAATAAGTTGTTGAATGATCCTTAATTCGAAGTATTGTATTTTCTGCGGATGTTATCTCCGTAAAGTTACCGATTCTCACATGCTTTCCTAACTCAATATTTCCTTGAATAGCATTGATCGAAGCATGTCTTGTTAATTGGGTGGATGAAGTTTTTTTTATTCCCGAATGTCCGTAAAGATTAATCGATTTTAATAGCCGAAGTTTGATCTTCTCGAAGTACGTAATATTCTTCAAAATTCTTCTATTGGTTATTGGTGGAAAAAAAATCTTTAATTGTCTTTACGACAAATGCTATCTCCTCATCCATTAACGTTGGAAACATTGGAATACTAATGCATCTTGAGTAGTATTCTTCGACTCTCGGTAAATCACCAAGTTTCCATCCTTTCTTTGAATAATAGGGCATTAAATGGACCGGGATGTAATGAATTTGAGCAAATATTTTGTGTTGGCGCAAGTTCTCATATAATCCGCGTCGATTTTCAACTTCAATTACAAACAAATGATAGGCGTGCCCATCTATTAACCCTGATGTGTTAAGTATTCCTTGACTATCCGTGAGTTCTTTTGTGTAGATCGATGCAATTTCTCGTCTTCTTTCCAAGCCTTGATCTGCTCGGGATAATTGAGATGTACCAAGTGCAGCTTGAATGTCAGTAATTCTATAATTGTATCCCAAGTTGTGCATCTCCATATACCAGCCTGGATAATTCTCATGCCCTTCATTACTTCCATTTGCAACCTCCAGTGAGTTCTCGAATAAATCATTATCTCTTGAAATACCATGTGTTCTCAAAGTCATCAAACTCGTGTAAAGTTCTTTGTCATTGGTCGTAATCATTCCTCCTTCACCTGTGGCAATGTGTTTTACAGGATGAAAAGAAAAGACACTCATGTCAGCAAACATTCCATTTCCTGCGAGCTGTTCTATGCCATTCTCATCTCTAAAATATCCTCCTGGAGCATGACATGCATCTTCAATGATCCATAAATCATGTTTGTCAGCTAGTGTTCGAAATTCATTCAATAGAGGCACTCGACCTGCAAAATCAACCGGTATGATTCCACGAATATTTTTGTCTGAATTTTCAGCGATAACATCTTTTACAGAATCAAGGTCCATCAGATAAGTCAATGGATCAATATCGGCAAAGAGGACATTTCCTCCACTATATTCCACGCAATTAGCAGATGCTGCAAAGGTGAGAGGTGCGCATATAACGAATTCGTCCTCCTTTAGCCCTAATGCCATCACGGCTAGATGAAGGCCAGCGGTTCCATTACTAATAGCCACTGCATAGTCAGCACCGACATACCTTGCGAATGCCTCTTCAAATTCTAGAATTCTAGGTCCTTGAGTGAGATAATCGGCAGTAAGTGTTTTAACAACTGCGTCAATGTCAGCTTGGGTAATGTTTTGACGACCATATGGAATTACTCCACTCATGCAGTGAAATTCGGATCTACGTGTTCTTTTATTAATGAGCGAAGACTTTCTGGTGTTTCCCACATTTCATTTGTGTCTGAAGAGTACGAGAATCCCTCAGCTACCTTTTCTGCATTGAAATGTTTTACGAATTCGTCCACATTCCATATCGGAGTTTGTGGAGTTAAGACGTAATATTTCCCGAGATTATAGGTGAAGAATGAGTCAGATGCAGTAAGCATTTCCTCATGAATTTTTTCTCCTGGTCGTATTCCAATAACCTCCTTCTTGCACTCTGGACCAACAGCCTCAGCGACGTCCATGATTTTGTAAGAAGCGATTTTTGGAACAAATATTTCTCCTCCCCAAGCTGTGTCTAATGCATGCATAACCATGTCAACACCTCCTTGAAGAGATATATTGAAGCGAGTCATTGACTCTACCGTAATCGGCAATACTCCTGTTGGTTTTCTTTTAATAAAGAATGGAATTACAGATCCATTTGATCCCATCACATTTCCGTATCTAACTACAGAGAAAACAATGTCGCGTTTTCCTCGAATGTTGTTTGCGGCAACGAATAATTTATCCGATGTGAGCTTTGTGGCCCCGTATAGATTAATTGGTGCACAGGCTTTATCTGTCGAAAGTGCAACAACTTTTTGCACATTCGTTTTTAGCGCGGCTTGGATTACATTCTCAGCACCACCAACGTTTGTTTTCACACATTCATCAGGATTGTACTCAGCAATATGAACGTGCTTCATAGCAGCAGCGTGGATAACATAATCAACTCCTCCGAAAGCTCTCTCTAAACGATGAGAATCTCGAACATCACCAATGAAATAGCGCATTTGAGGATATTTCCTAACTGGAAACTCTTGCTCCATCTCGAATTGCTTTTGCTCATCTCTGGAATAAACGATCAATCTTGAAACTTCAGGATGATTCGTAAGAATATGTTTTGTTAATGCTTTTCCGAGGGAACCTGTTCCTCCAGTAATAAGTATCGATTTATCTTTCACGTTCTTTGTTTAAATCCCAAACGGGGCTAAAATACGAAGATATCAATTATTTAGAACCTATGGTTTAAACTCAGCCTAGAGTTCTTTCCAAATTTCGCCGCTTTTAATCTTTGTGTTTAATCCACGATCAGCATAGAACTTGTCTAGGTGTTTCGTGACCACTGGTTTGTTCTTTTTAACCCCTTCTAGTTTGTGGTTCTCAAAGATCCAGACAACCTTTTTGAATTTCGGTAAACGCTGAAAAATTGATTTCACAAAAAATGGCTTGCCCCAGTGCAGTAGAAAGTACAGTCGCATGTAGCGCCAATTTAATTTTGGTTTTTGTTTTGCCTTTTTATGATTCTCCAAAAGTGGCATGAAAGACTTAACTACACGCAAGTGGTTGAATCCATCGGCAAAACCAATTGAACTCGAAATTATTTCTGATCGCTTTGCTACGACTTCCGGAGAATTGAAATACTCAATTTCATTACGTTTTAGCGCCTCCAAGCCAAGCATGGCTTCTTCAGGTGATTTAGCGTTTATTGAGCCTTTGTATAGCGTTGCACGCTTAAAATTACCATCGGGAGTCGTCATCATAGTTGGTTTCCCTAGTAGCCATGCTTCAATAATTGAAGAGCTTTCGAAGGCCATCCATAAATCAGAAATTTGAATCAAGTCTTGAATATCCTCCTCATCCTTCAGGTAGAAAACATTATCATAATCCTTTAGACGGTTCATTTCGTTTCTGGAATCTCGGAGATCTGATTCGAAGTTCTCTCTCGGATGTTTCTTCAAGACAAAAAGAATATCAGGATTAGCCTCGATCAAAGTTTTTAAGATTTTCTCAACTTTATCACGTTGTTCCGCCATCCATTTCATTCCGGCTTCGCCAGGCTGATCGATATTGCTGAGAACATCACCAATCTCCTTGTTTTCTAGCTTTCCAAAAGCCCACCCGGCATAGCCAACTACTGTTTTGTAGTGATCAAGCCCGTACTTTTTCAAGACTTCGACTTTTTCCCTCTGTGGCATGTATTGATATTTGTCAAAACCTGGTGCGCCGGTAACTACAAATTCTTCATTAGGCAAGTCATACTTATCCATTAAGAACTTCTTAACGCGTTCATTCCATGTGTAATTTACCGGGCAGAGTGATTTCTTAGCGAGGTTGAACGCCCAATAATCATAATCGATTTCTGTGCTAAAATTCCCCTCTGAATCATGACTGTAGATTAGTATACCACTCTCATTACAGTATTTTGCAATCTCGTAGTAAAAGTGATTCCCGCGTGTGTTTGGAAACAAAACAAGGTCTGGTGGGTTTTTTCGCATCTGATGCGCATCCCAAACAAATTCAAAGGAAACATCATAATTTTCGAAAGTTTCGAGATAATAGATCACTGGCATGAGCAAGAAGAAATCTCTTCCCTCACTACTAACAAGAAAGCAAGAAGCCTTTTTACGAGGTTGTTGTGATTTCATCGAGATAGTGAGCTATTTTATTAGTAATTAGTTTGTTAGAGAATTCTGAGACGTCTCCGTTGTGATCAAATTCTGAGACAGATCCAGAGATTATTGAGCTATGGAGATAAGTGTAAATATCGTAAGCTTGATCATAGTCAAATGACTTGCCACGTTTTTTTTCTTCAACGATGGATTTTACATCTCCATCATTCGGCCCAAATACAAGGATTGGTTTTCCTGAACGTAACATTTCAAAAAGCTTTCCTGGAATTCTACCTTTTGCGTTCGCAGCCTTATTTATTGGCAACAGGAGCATTGAGGCTTTGGAGAATTCATTGTAGACTTCTGCTCTAGGAATCATTCCAAGATAGGTTGTCACATCGTTAAGTCCACATTCCTCTATGAGATTTGCGACCGATAGATCAACTTCGCCAGCTAATCTAATTCTAATGTTCGCTCCCTGTTGCGGGAGTTCTTTTCTGAGCCTTTGAAGCGCCCTAATGAAGTTTTCGGGATTTCTATCGCTACCTAATAATCCCCCATGAAAGAATGTGAAGTGTTCATCTTTTTGAATTCGATAGTTCTGGAAATCATCTTCATCGTAACCATAGTAGATCACACTAACATCCTTTGCTCCAATAGATTCTAAGTCTGTTTTCCAAGTTGGACTTGCTATTGTAAGTTTTGAGGCCGTTCGAAATACTTCCTGTTCCAATGCTTTGTGTTTACGATCGGCACGCTTACCGATATGCATCTTGGCATAGTAATCGACTTGCGTCCATGGATCTTGAAAATCAGCGAGCCATGGAATACCAAAATGTTGAGAGACGCGCATACCGATTACGGTATTCGTGTGAGTCGGCCCATCCGTAAGGATAGCATCGATATGATTATTCTCGAGATATTTCTTCAAGTATTTAACAGACGGCTTGATCCATCTGCATCTAGCATCCGGGATGAAAAAGTTACCACGAACCCACATTGCGAATTCATCTATCTTGGATCGCTTTTTTGCTGAAACAGAAGTGATTTCTTGCATCGGAGCTTCCTTCTTTCTACCTGAAAGTTTCTTGAAAGCATTTATGGGTTCGGAAATTTTTATTTTGTGAATTTCAATTCCATCAGGAACGTCTTTTTCATTGTTGTAATCATAATACTGATATGCTGGATCTTTCGCTGTGTAAATAACAGGTTCCCATCCGAAATCACGTAAGTATTTTGCAAACTTGAGACAACGTAATACAGAAATCCCTCCAGAAGGCGGCCAATGATATGTGATGATCAGGACCTTCTTCATTCTTAGAATTTCGCTTTAACTTCAGTGATTGCTTTTTCTAAACCGCTCGCGTTTTTACCACCCGCAGTTGCAAAATTAGGTTGTCCACCGCCACCACCTTGGATGTGTATAGACACTTCTCGGATTATCGCTCCGGCATTTATCTCTTTTTCACTAACGATATTGTCTGAAGCGATAAGACTAAGCGTGCATTTGCCATCTGCCTTGCCGCCAATTACACCAGCAAAGTTTTCAACTTCACCTTTCAATTGGAATAATATATCCTTAATAGAACCACCATCTAGGTCGATAATTGCGCTTAGGAAGTTAGTTCCATTAAGATCAACGATCTGGTTTTTTAGATCTCCTTTCACAGAAAGAGCTTTCTCACGTTGTAATTTTTCTACCGTTTTCATCAAAGTAGAGTTTCTTGTAAGAAGGTCATTCACTGCTTTTTCAATATCCTTAGGATTCTTGAGTGCACATGAAATGGTGTCAAGTTTATCCGCTTTATCGGCGTAATAGGATTCTGCATTTCGAGAAGTGATCGCTTCAATTCTTCGAACACCCGCAGCTACAGCAGCTTCGGAAGTGATTTTAAATAATCCAATCTCGCCTGTAGATTGGACATGTGTCCCTCCACACAACTCGACTGAATCACCAAATTTGATTACTCGAACAGTGTCACCGTATTTCTCCCCAAATAGTGCCATGGCTCCCATCTCTTGGGCAATCTCCATTGGCGTATTTCTCTTTTCTTCTAAGGTATGATTCGTTCGAATTGATTCGGAAACCACTTGCTGAATCTTAGCAAGTTCCTCATCGGTCACTTTTGAGAAGTGAGAGAAATCAAAACGTAGGTAATCAGAATTTACGAGTGATCCCTTTTGTTCAACATGATCTCCTAATACAGTTCGCAGTGCATGATGCAAAAGGTGCGTCGCACTGTGGTTATTAGCAGAAGCAGATCTTTTCGATTTATTGACTACCGCTAAGAAGTTTGCTTTCAAACTCTCTGGGAGTTCCTTCATATAATGGACAATCAATCCATTTTCTTTTTTCGTATCGAAGATGTAAGCTTTCTCATCACTATACTCAATGTGGCCAGTGTCTCCAACTTGACCTCCACCTTCCGGATAGAATGTAGTAAGGTTAAAAACGACTTGGTAAAACTCTTTCTTTTTCTGAACTACCTTTCTATACTTAACAATTTTGACGTGCGTTTCGAGCAGGTCATACCCAACAAACTCTTCAACATTATCATCACATAGCACAATCCAATCATCAGTTTCCATTGCTGTAGCTGCCCTTGATCGTGTCTTCTGCAATTCCAATTCCCTATTAAATCCTACTTCATCAACTTCAAGCCCATTTTCACGAGCGATGAGAGAAGTTAAATCAAGTGGAAATCCGTAAGTGTCATATAATTCAAAAACGATGAAGCCTTCAATAGTAGACTGCTTAGCTAGTTTAGTTTTATTAATAACTAAATCCATTCGTCTCAGACCTTGTTCCAGGGTACGGAAAAAACTTGTTTCTTCTTCCTTGATTACCTTATGAATTAGCGTTTGCTGTTGCTTTAGTTCCATAAATGGATCACTCATGATCTCAGTCAATGTAGTTGATAGGTCAGCAAGGAATGATGATTTAAGTCCAAGCGTTTGATAGCCATAGCGAACAGCACGACGTAAAATTCGTCGAATAACATATCCTGATCCAGTATTAGACGGTAGTTGCCCATCCGCAATCGAGAATGCGATCGCTCTAACGTGATCCGCAATTACTCGAAGTGCGATATCTATTGTCTCGTCTTTCCCGTATTCCGTACCAGACACTTTTTCCATATGCTTGATAAGCGTTTGGAAAAGGTCCGTATCGTAGTTCGATTGTTTTCCTTGAAGAGCCATTGCAAGGCGCTCTAATCCCATTCCCGTATCCACATGCTTCTCTGGAAGGGGTTCTAAAGATTTGTCTGCTTTGCGATTGAATTCCATGAACACATTGTTCCAGACTTCAATTACTTGTGGATGATCCATATTTACAAGTGACTTGCCATCAATCTTAGCGCGATCTTCTTCCGAACGCAAGTCGATATGAATCTCTGAACAAGGACCACAAGGCCCCGTTTCACCCATTTCCCAAAAGTTGTCAACTTTATCAGCTGGGATAATTCGATCTTCAGGAATGTATTTTTTCCAAACATTAAGGCTTTCAGTATCCAATGGAACACCATCAGTTTCGTCTCCTTCAAAAATGGTCACATATAATCGATCCTTCGGTAATTTGTAAACCTCAGTTAATAATTCCCATGACCATTTGATTGTATCCTCTTTGAAGTAGTCTCCGAAAGACCAGTTCCCCAGCATTTCAAACATTGTATGGTGATATGTGTCTACACCTACTTCTTCCAGATCATTATGCTTTCCAGATACACGCAGACATTTTTGTGTATTGGCGACTCTTTTGAATGGAGGAGCAGCGTTTCCAAGGAAGGCATCCTTGAACTGATTCATTCCTGCATTAATAAACATAAGTGTAGGATCATTCTTAACTACCATTGGCGCGCTAGGAACAATTTTATGTCCTTGAGATTCGAAATACGTAAAAAACTTACTTCTGATTTCTGAAAGTGTCATATCGAACTAAACTTCTTTAATGACCTACAAAAATAGTCGATTTGTCCAACTGGAAAGCGAAATCTACGTTTTATTTGTAGCATAACAATAAGGAGCTTGCAAGCCTTTGAATCAGTGTGGAAAGCAATGAATTATATTCTCGTTTCAGAACCAAGAAATTACTCTACAATTAATTTTCGTGAGATCAATTCCTGACTTGTTCGAAAGGAGATAATGTACACACCGGCTGAGAGAGACTCAATTTGTTTCGAACTTGAGGTCCACGCGTCGATAAGTTTTCCGCTTACAGAATGAATTGCTGCCGTTTCGAAAGAAAAGTCAGACTTAATCATGATGTTCTCTCCACGTCCTGCTGGCACTGGGTAAATAGAAACACTGACATCAGATTGAATAAGGTCAGTAGTTAGTGGTTGTTGATGGATGACCCCAACAGCATCTAAGTCAAATCCTCCTGATTCGAAAGAAGTCGGATATGGATCATTGATATACGTGCCGAATTGATCCTGAGAACCAAATAAACTATAAATCGAACCTACAACATCGATTATTTTGACATGTGTAACGCTTTGAAGATCCAAACCAGACGTGCCAGCTAACTCTTCTAAGTCAAAAGGGGTTCCATAGTTCGCAGAATACTTACCAGCTAAATTATTCAATAATGTAGCGTCGGCACTTGTGTCAAAAGGACCTATTTGGTTAGCTGTTTGCGTGTTTGAGGTGGCTGGAAATCTAAAAAAGTTAATTCCGTCACTACTCACCTCTACAAAGGCTAATTCAAGAAATGTAGCTAAGAAGCTATTTTCAAAAACTGCGAAGTCATTTCCAGGCCCGTTTATGATAGGGGAAGCAAAGGTCATTGTCGCTATTCCACTGTCACCAAGACTTACGGGTTGACCATCTGGAAATCCAGTAGCAGATATTGGAGTGCCAAATGTTACAAAACCAAGAGAAGGGTAGGCCAAGTCTCTATACCCGCGTTGAAGAGTACACCCAGCGGCCCAATCAACAAAATCTGAACTGTCTTTGAACATGGCACTAGATCCAGCTGTTCCAGCTGGGCCCTCGAATTGGGCAATGACAGTTTCCGTGCTAATCAACAGCAGGAGGACTATTACATTTTGATAGATAAATCTCATTCGCTTCATATCTAATGCAAAGTTAGCATATTCTAATATGATTTCTATTCTCTTCTCTGTCAGATTTTTCTCTAGGGCTTATCCTTTTTTAACAACTCGATCCTTGAATTCTTCGTAATTTTGCGGTCATGTCTAAGCAGCAGTACAAATATAATCCGGATAACCTCTCGTACGAAGAGGTTAAGGTAAGTCTCGGTCGAAGAGTGCTTAAGATGCTGTTATTTATAGCTCCTAGTTTGGTTGTAGGACTTTTATTATCGCTCTTTTTTACAAGACAAATTGATTCTCCTTCCGAAAAAAGATTGTTGGCAGACCTCGATTTGACAAAGATCGAATTGGAAAGACTTCAGGATAACATGGCTTTATGTAATGAAGTATTAGATGTGATTGAAGGTCGTGATGAAGATCTTTATAGAAATGTACTCTACGCAGATGAGTTCCCAGAAGAATTAAGAAGAATGGGGACAGGTGGAAGTGATAAATACGAGCATCTCAAAGGAGTTACGAACGATGAGTTACTTCGATCCACCTCCAATAGTATGGATAAGTTGGAAAAGCGACTGAACGCACAAAGCATGTCCTTTCGCGAATTACTTAAGCTCGTTAAGAATAAGGAGAAGATGATAACCTGTATACCGTCTATTCAACCTGTACGAAATTCAGACTTGAAGCGAGCTATTTCAGGATTTGGTTGGAGAATTGATCCAATCTATAAGACCAGACATATGCACACAGGAATGGACTTCACTGCTAAGAGAGGTACCGATGTTCATGCGACTGGTGATGGATATGTAGAAGAAATCGAGAATAAACGTTGGGGCTACGGGAAATGTATTATCATCAATCATGGTTATGGCTACAAAACTCGGTACGCTCACTTAAGTGGCTTCAAAGTGAAGAAAGGTGACAAGATTAAACGTGGTCAACTTATAGGATTAGTCGGATCTACGGGCAGATCTACTGGTCCGCACCTTCACTATGAGGTTGAGAAGAATGGAGAAAAGGTGAATCCGATTGGATACTATCACTCAGATCTAACTCCTGCCCAATACGAGGAACTATTAAAAGCTAGCGAGAACTCTCATAAAGCTTTAGACTAATTTTAAAACTCAGTTCTCTGCCATTATGTCTGTCAAATCGGCACGCTGAACCCCTTAATTTTGTTGGAAATGTCAAATGTGTCAGGAAATTGGCAAAAAATCTCAATGGCATAATGATTGATTGAGGAAGAGAGTAGATAATTAGAAAATAATATAATCATGGGAAAAATAATTGGAATCGACTTAGGAACTACAAATTCGTGCGTCTCTGTAATGGAGGGAAGTGAGCCAGTAGTGATTGCGAACTCAGAAGGAAAAAGAACTACGCCTTCTATCGTAGCTTTTGTCGAAGGAGGAGAACGTAAGATTGGAGATCCAGCGAAACGTCAAGCCATCACGAATCCAGAGAAAACGATTTACTCGATCAAAAGATTCATGGGGACTACATTTGATAACGTATCAAAAGAGATCGCTCGCGTTCCTTATAAAGTAGTAAAGGGAGACAACAATACACCACGTGTACTGATTGATGACCGTAAATATTCGCCGCAAGAAATTTCAGCAATGATTCTTCAAAAAATGAAGAAGACGGCAGAGGATTATCTTGGGCAAGAAGTTTCTGAAGCAGTTGTTACTGTTCCCGCATACTTCAATGATTCACAACGTCAAGCAACGAAAGAAGCTGGAGAGATTGCAGGATTGACAATCAAACGTATCATTAATGAGCCAACTGCAGCTGCACTAGCTTATGGAATGGACAAAAAAGGAATTGATCAAAAGATCGTAGTATTCGATTTTGGTGGAGGTACACATGATGTTTCTATACTAGAATTAGGAGATGGAGTATTTGAAGTTCTCTCAACAGATGGAGATACGCACCTAGGAGGTGATGATGTTGATGAAGCGATCATTTCATGGTTAGCTTCAGAATTCAAAAATGATGAAGGATTGGACTTAAGAAAAGATCCAATGGCACTTCAACGTTTGAAAGAAGCTGCTGAG
>TARA_Y100000385_G_scaffold58997_1_pt1 | contig 25651 bp, 13 predicted proteins | sample TARA_Y100000385 | Tara Oceans TARA_Y100000385 (sample SAMEA2620980) | marine metagenome | biome: marine biome (ENVO:00000447); feature: surface water layer (ENVO:00002042); material: "saline water (ENVO:00002010), including plankton (ENVO:xxxxxxxx)" | depth 5 m
CTAAGAGATAATATTTTTACAACTGATTTAGAAATTGAATATAACCAATTATTTTTCAGTTCATTAAGATATGTACTTTCAGAGCAACCTAATGTTGATTGGATGTTTAAAACTAGTTTTATTTCAGCAACACATAAATTAGGACAGCTACAAAAAGATACAACTTTCCAATATAATAATCTTAACGATTTTGAAAGTTATGTTAAAGAAGTTAAACCATATAGTGTAAACATAAGAGAGTTTGTTGACAATTATACTAATATTGAAAATACTTTAAGTAGTGTTTCTGATTTTGATAATGCACCTTATTTTGATAAAGCAATTGGTAATATTGTACCAAGCTCTGCAACAATTTCTGAAAATACTATTGTTGGTGATCAATATAATACAACAGTTTATCCTAGAAAATATTGGAGAGATAACTTAGGTTATCAAATTACTGAAATTAAAATATCAAACAGTGGATCTGGATATACGTTTACTCCTACAGTTACAATTGAAGGCGGCGGTGGCACAGGCGCAACAGCAAAGGCTGTGTTAGGTTACGGTAAAATAACTTCAATAATTGTTACTAATCCTGGAAATGGATATACAAGTGCGCCAACACTTACTATTGCAGGACCTAGAAGTGAAACAGGTACAGATGCAACGGCAACTGCTATATTAGGAAATGGACTAGTAAGAGCACCACATATTAGAGTAAAATTTGATCGTCTAAGTGGAGAATATACATACGAGACGATTCAAAAACAAACTATACATACTGGTACTAACTTTGATACTGTGTTTGAACTTCCTTATCCAATGGATCTAAATAACGATAAAGTTTCGGTATTCATTAACAATAATGAGCAGTTACGCAGTAAGTATACATACAAAAATATTAAAGATACTGTAAAAACATATACTAGAGAACGAGGACAAATTACGTTTGTTACTCCTCCAGCACTAGATGCAATAATTGAAATAAAATATCAGTTACCTTTAAGTATGTTACATGCTGAAGACAGAATATTACATTCATATAATCCGCTTGCTGATATGTACGGAAAAGAACTTACACAATTAATGACCGGAATTGATTATGGCGGAGTTGAAGTACGTAGTTATGAATTTAAAGGAGTCTCAGGTTGGGACAGCGATGGCTGGTATTTAGGACAATGGGATGAATTTGATGATTTCTTTGAGGATGAAATCTTTACATCAGATGGATCAACTATTGCAGTACAGTTATCAAAACCTTTAGAAGCAGGAGTTACTTATAATGTATATAGAAGAGCAGCAAGTGACACTGTGCCAAATCCAAATCCTTTTGTTAGATTAGATGATCCGAATTTTGGAACTGAAGAACCCGAAGCAAACAGTAATGCTATTATTCAAACTATTACAGGCGACGGCACAACTACTATTATACAAACACAAGATCTTGGAATAGAACTATCAGACGGTGATGTGTTTATTGTGCGTAAAACTACAAGTGACGGAAGTATATTGCCGGATACTAATAGTTATGATACACAATTATCAGGCGGTGATTTAAATTATACAACTGCTACAGGTACAAATGCTGAAGATATAATTACAGACGGTGACGGATTTATATCAGCAGCCGCAAGCGCAGGTCCAGAAGAGTTAGTTCCAGGACAAATTTTTGATACATTAGATATAAAAGTATATACTAGAGAAAGTGGCGGCCAAGGACAAATATACAGTCAGAGCTATCGAATAGATACTAATGTTACAACTTATGATCTGGGTGTAATGCCAGGAAGCGCAGATTCGGTATTTGTAAAAATTGACAATACAATACTATCTGAAGCTAATAACGATTATACTATAGATTGGAAATTAAGTCAAGTAACAATTAATAATTCTATTGCTAGTTTTGTTGCTAATGCGTCATTAAGTATTATTACAGTTGCACAAGCAGGACAAAATATATTAGACTTTGACAATTATATTGCTGACGGATCAACAGTTATTTTTGAAACTAGATCTAGAATGCAAGAAGACACTAGTGTATTTGTTAGTGTTAACGGTGTAAAACAAACAGTTACTACAAGTGAATCGTCAATAACAGGCAATATACAATTTGAGTTTGATACAGCGCCTGCTGAAGACGCAGCAATTTACTATGTTGTGTTTAGTAATTCTACAACAATAAATTACAGTCAAATGAAAAAGGATGTGTTTACTGGAACAGGAACACAAACAGAGTTTATAATGTCAGAAGCTCCGTTATATGCAAAACCTACACAACATAACGTAATTGTAAAAGTTGGTAATAGTATTTTAAGTCCAGGATATAATATTCAATATACTATTCCTAGTAATAACCAAAGAGAGTATTTGTTAGAAACGTTCCAAATGCCTTCGGGTTCTCTACTTACTGATGACGTTGTAGTTTACTTAAACGGACAGTTAATTACAGTTGCAAACTTACAATGGAGATTTGATATTTCAAATAGTTCAGTAGTATTAGCAGACGATGTTGGCAAACCAGGAGACTTAGTTGAGATATATGTTATTACTGATGGCGAATATCAGTTTACAACACTAACACCACCAACAGTACAGTTAAATTCAGCACCAGCAGCTGGACAAACAGTAGAAATAATGCAGTTTACTAATCACGATATTCTTGAAATTGAAAGAATAAACTATGATGTTGTAAGTAGAATAACAATACAAGCAGACGATATAAATTATAACACGTATCAAAGATTAACAGTAGGCGAAATAACTTTAAGAAAACCTGCAATTGATGCAAAATATGTATGGGTAATTAAAAATGGAACACTTCTTACTCCTGAAATTGATTATACAATCAGTGAGAGTAGAGAAAAAGTAATTTTAACTAATTATCCAGATGCCAATGATGTAATTGATGTATTCCACTTTACTGCTACTGCAAATACTGCTAAGTTTGCATTTAGACAGTTTAAAGATATATTAAATAGAACACATTTTAAGCGTTTAGATTCGTCAGTAACTAAACTTTCGCAAGATTTAAACTATTATGATCTAAGAATTGAAGTTGAAGATGCTAGTAAATTAGCAGAACCAAACAAACCTCAAAATTTACCAGGTATACTCTTTGTAAATGGAGAAAGAATTGAATATTTTGTTAAGGATGGTAATACGTTACGTCAATTACGTAGAGGTACATTAGGTACCGGAATACGAAATGTACATACAACGGGATCAAATGTATTTGATCAAAATATAGCTAAAACTATTCCGTACAGAGACACTACAATAGTACAAAATCATATTGCAGATGGAACATTAAATGTATTTGATGTTGATAATCCAACATCAACTATTAACGAACTTGAAGTTTTTGTTGGCGGCAAACGTATGCGAAAAAATATTATCAATGAATTTTTACCGGTACATGAGCTTGATAGTCCTGAAGGGGATTTAGAAAGTTTTGCAGAGGTTGTGTTTGATATTTCTACACAACAAATTGAGCTAAAGTATGCGCCGGCAGAAGGAATACAAGTTACTATTATTAAAAAACAAGGTAAACTTTGGAATGACGCTGCTAAACCATTAGGAGAATCAGAAAATAGTATTGCAAGATTCTTACGTGCAGGAACATCTGAGCTGCCTGAATAAATACAGTATAGGAAAAATAAATGAGCGATAACATGAAAGATACAAGTGGAGTACTAGTTCAAGGACATATAAAAATATATGATCCTGAATCTCAAAAAATATACATTGACAAGCGCAATGCAATTCATTACGAGAATATGAGTATTGCTCTTGCGGAAAGTTTAGCTAATCAAGGACAAGGATTTATATACGAAATGAGCTTCGGAAACGGCGGCACAAGTATTGATCCAACGGGTATTATTACATACTTAACACCAAATAGTACTGGTACAAATGCTACACTTTATAATCAAACTTATTCAAAAGTTGTTGATGAAAGAAGTGTAAACAATACAGATCCAGTTCGTAATAAAACAGAAATTCGACATCTTAGCGGAACAAATTATACAGATATTATTGTAAGTTGTTTGCTTGATTACGGCGAGCCTAGCGGACAAGATGCATTTGACACAGCAGCAAGCCAAACAAACAATTATGTTTTTGACGAGTTAGGTTTAAGAAGTTATAGCGCAGACGGCAATGGTAGGCTAATTACACATGTTATCTTCCATCCGGTACAGAAATCACTTAATAGACTCATACAAATTGATTACACTGTTCGTGTACAGAGTTTGGCAGGGTAAGGGGTTATATAGATGGCATACGAAATTAAATACACCGACACTGTTAACAAAGGCTCGATAATTGTTGACGATAACACTCTTAATACAGAGACTAGTATAAGTTTACCAGGAAAAAATTATACTGGTTATGGAACAGCAGTTAGTGAAAATTTCTTGCATCTATTAGAAAATTTTGCTAACAATAATGCTCCTGCTCGTCCAGTAGAAGGGCAACTTTGGTATGATACTACAGATGGAGTTGATCAGCTAAAAATTTATGATGGAACAACTTGGATAGCAGCTAGTGGTGTTAAAAAGGCAACGAATCAACCAGCAGTATCAAATTCAAGCACAGGCGATTTATGGGTTAACACAGAAACACAGCAGTTATATTTGTTTACAGGCAGTGCATGGGTATTAGTAGGACCTGAATTTAGTGACGGTTTGCTTACTGGCGCACAATCAGAATCAATTGTTGGTACTGATGACATAACATATAGTGTATTATCATTTAAAGTTGAAAATCAAACAGCAATTATTATTAGTAGTCGTGCATTTATCCCTAAAGTAACTATTCCCGGCTTCACAAACGGTGTTGGCGCTGGCATGAATATTAGTACAGTTCCACTAGTAGGCAATGAAAACTTAAAATATTTTGGAACAGCTGAAAAAGCAGATGCATTAGTTGTAAACAATCAAGTAGTTGCAGCTTCTAACTTTTTAAGAGGCGATGCACCAACTAATTCTCAGTTTCAGTTATCAATCAAAAATGATAGTGGTATACTAATTGGCTCAAGTGGACAGTTGGGATTACAAGCATCAGGCAAATCAGCAATTATACAACAAAATAGTGAATTATCAAATCTTGATTTTAGAATGCGTAACAGTAGTTCAACTTATGATACTATTATGCGTTTAGATGCAAGAGGTTTAGTTGGTATTAATACAGCAGCACCTGAAAATGAATTGGATTTAAAAGGTTCTCTTAAAATTAATTCTAAAACTGGTGATCCAACAACTGGACAATTGCTTATAGACACAGTATTTAATACTACAGACTTAAACACAGGTACAATAGTTACAAAAGGTGGCGCAGCTTTTGCTAAAGATATCATTGTAGGCGGAGATCTATATATGGGTCCGCCAAATGATGCAGCATTTGATGCAGGGACTATTATTACAGGAAACGTTAAACCTGATTCAAACAGTTTACGTTCACTAGGTAGTGCAACTGAAAAATATGAAGAAGTACATGCAACAACATTCTTTGGTAACATACAAGGTAACGTAAGTGGTACAGTGTCAGGCAGAGCAGGATCTGCAGACAAATTAGCAACTGCTACTACTTTTCAATTAACAGGTGATGTTAATAATACTAGTTTTGAATTTGACGGACAAACAGGCGGAACTACAAAAACCTTTAATGTAAATATTGCAAATAGCTTCATATCTAACAAGACTAATTTAACATTTGCAAATAATGAAGACGAAATACTTATAAACAAACGTACTACTAACGGCGGGTTTGATTCCGGCGTATACAAAATTAACAAAAGTACATTTTTAAGTAGTATACCTTTAGTTCCAGCAGGTGTTATTGCTCCATTTGGCGGAATTAATTTACCTGCAGGATGGTTATTTTGTGACGGCGCAGTTGTTAATATATCGGATTATAGTGTATTATTTGAAGCAATTAGATATTCATTTAAAGATAGATCATTATTAGAAAATAACGGTGCTACTACTTTTGGATTACCTGATTTTAGAGGTAGATTTGCATTAGGCTTAGATAATATGAATGATGTTTCTGCTAACAGAGTAACAAATACAGCAGCAGATGCACTAGGCGGAAATGCTGGGCAAGAAGATATACAAATAAGAAAACAAAACTTGCCAGAACACGAGCATGATCTAGAGGGTGCAAGTGGTAATCAGTATTACGCTTTAAGAGAAGCAGCTGGAACCCCTGCAGATGATAATGCAATTAACTTAACAGTTGAGCCAGGATTAGGCGGCACACAAGGTCTTTCATCAAGTGGTGGTATTGACAGTGGCGGCGTAACTGGTACAGGTGATTTTACAAATATTGGAACAGCATCAAATCCAGAATTGGTCGGTGCGAAAATAGATGTAATGAATCCGTTCTTGGCTGTTAATTATATAATTTATACTGGACAATAAAATGAGCTATCAACTAAACAAGACAGACGGAACAATATTAACAGACTTAATTGATGGGCAGATAGATACCACTAGTACTAACCTTACACTTGTTGGTAGAAATTACACAGGTTATGGTGAATATTTTAACGAAAACTTTATTAAACTACTTGAAAGTTTTAGCAATAGTGCTGCTCCGAGCAATCCGTTAACAGGTCAAGTTTGGTGGGACACTGGTGACAAACGATTAAAAGTATATGACGGAGAACAATGGAAAGCTAGTGGTGGACCATTTGTACAAAGTACTCGACCGCAAATGGTTTCGGGTGATTTGTGGATAGATAGTCTTAACAATCAAGTATATGCATACGACGGTACAGATTTAATTTTAATGGGTCCAAGTTACACACAAACTCAAGGTGAAACAGGATTTAGAGTTGAAAGTATATTAGATTCTCAAAGTAGAGCACGTACTGTTGCTAGTTTGTATATTGGTAATCAGCTCACAGCAATAATAAGTTACTTAGAATTTACTCCTGTATATAGCCAGCGTGTACTTGGATTAGTTACAGCAGACAATCCGGACGGTATTATTTATGAAGGCATTAATGTTATAGATACTGCCAATTTTAAATTTAGAGGTATTGCAAATTCTGCTAATGCTCTTGTTACAGCAGGCGGAATAGTTAGAACTGCTGACAGTTTCCTTCCGTCAACAGCAAATGGTACAACGACAGGTACGTTAACAATATCAAACAATGGTGGTTTAACAGTTGGTGCTTCTCAAAACACAGTACAAAAAATAGTAGGTCCTAGATATTATATTGAAAATCAAATTACAGATGAAGATATAAGTTTAAGAGTGAAATCAAGTCTATTTGGTAGTGTTACAGTTGATGCAATTTACGTTGATGCAAGTACTGCTAGAGTTGGAATATTTAACGCTGATAGATTACCTGAATATACATTAGATGTTGAGGGTGATTTACGAGTTACTGGTAATTTTATAGTTGAAGGTGCATCAACTAGTATCGAAGTTGCAACTCTAAGAGTTGAAGATAAAAACATTGAACTTGGTAAAACAGGCGATGGCACAACGATTACAGGAGCTAACGCAGACGATGCAGGACTAATAGTAGACACTAGTGATTCGGGTATTAAACAATTTACTTGGAAAACGGCTACAGATGCATGGACATCTAATGTTAATATAGACTTAGGTCCTGCAACTAATAAAAGTTATCAAATAGGCGGCGAAGTAAAACTAGACAATACACATTTGCGTAATATTACTGATGCACCTGAGCTTGAAAGATTAGGTGCATTAGACAATTTAGATGTTGATGATATAAACATAGATGGTGCTGCAATAACAGCATCACCGAGCATTGGTACTTTTGCATTAGTTTCTAATAACGGAATTAATATTACCGCAGCTGGCGATATTGCAATACAAGATAACCAAAAAATTACAGGATTAGCAGATCCTACAGCAAATCAAGATGCTGCTACGAAAGCATATGTTGATGATAAAACTGCTAGAGAAAACATTGTGTTTTCGATGGATATAACTGGACTAGGTTCAGGAGAAACATTAGAAAATAACGTAGGAACAGTAATTGAATCAATGTATCAGGCTGCTCCAGAGAATAACGGTAAAGTTGCTAAAGTACATGCTACATCGTATGCAGGCGCTACAGTGCAGGGCATTGCTGTAAATGTTACAACATCACCTGATACTTCAGGCGTACTTACAAAGTCAAATATTGCAGTTGATGCAAATGGAACACTTAATGAATCTGTAATACAAGACGTTGTTGCATCAAATACAGCAAGTGGTAGTGTTATACTAACACCAACAAGAACTTTGATGACATATACGTCAGATGGCACCACTTGGGAGCATGTAAGCACAACAACACCTTATTCATTTTAAACGAATAAATAACATATAGCACTAGGGGTTAGATAAGAATGGCATATCAAATAGATAGATACAACAATACATTGTTAACAACAGTTGAGGACGGAACTGTTGACCAAACTACAGATTTAAAATTTATAGGTAAGAATTATGCCGGATACGGTGAAATTCAAAACGAAAACTTTTTATATTTGTTAGAAAATTTTTCCGGAACACTTGCTCCGCAACGTCCACTTAGCGGACAACTTTGGTATGATAGTGCTAACACAAAGTTAAAGTTTTACGACGGCAATGCATGGAAAGCTACAGGCGGCGCAACAGCAGCATCCGCACAACCATCAGGCGGCACAGTTGGCGATTTTTGGTGGGATAGTACTAATGAACAGTTATATGTTTATAACGGCACTTCTTATATATTAATTGGACCACAAAACGCAGGCGAAGGCCTAACCCAAATGCAAAGTTTAGAACTTATTAGCACTGACAATGTAACATATAGTGTTATTGGTGCTACTATTGAAGATTCAGTTGTTTATGTTATAAGTCCAAATGAATTTACAATTGATCCAAGTAATGCTATTGCAGGATTTGATTCTATTAAAAAGGGATTAACACTTAAATGGACAATGGCAGCTGATCTTGGTGTTACAAACAGTGCAGAAGTTACTGGCAGAGATTTTGAATATCACGGAACAGCATCAAACGCACTTAGATTGGGCGGCAACTTAGCATCAGATTTTGTTTTAGCAACAAGTCCTGCGTTTACAGGAACAACTAACTTTCCTAGTGACGGTGTAGCATTAGGTGATAATAATGAATTACAATTAAATGTAGACGCCTCTGGCAATGGTATAATACAAAATGCATACGGATCGTTAAGCAACCTTATATTTAAAACTACTAATGGACTAGGGCAATTAATTGAAATTGATAGAATGAATTCTATAGGATTTTTACCTGGTGCAGATAATACGTTTGACATAGGGTTTAATGATGGCACTACGGATACACGTAGATGGAAAGATGTACACGCTGTAAACTTTAGAGGCATAGCAGATAAATCAGATCAATTAAAATATGCAACTGATTCATATGCTCCTGGAAGCCAGGTATTATCTAACAATACTGTTGCAGTAAGAACAGCAGACGGAAATTTAGCAGCAAACTTATTTCAAGGTACTGCTACTAGTGCAAGATATGCTGACTTAGCAGAAAAATATTCCACAGCAGAAGAACTTGCTCCTGGCACAGTAGTTTGTGTTGGTAGAGGCGAAGCAGAAGTACAACCAGTTAATTCAGGTTGCATAGCAATTGGTGTAGTTTCAACTGATCCTGCTATAATGATGAACAGTGATGCTGATGGACAATACATTGGACTTAAAGGACGACTTCCTGTACGTATTGTTGGTGCTGTAGCAAAAGGCGATGCAGTATATGTAAATGATAATGGATGCGCCGGAACCGCAATTAACGGAGGGTCTTTAGTGGGTGTTGCATTAGAAAGTAACAGTTATGAAGGCGAAAAACTAGTAGAATGCGTACTTAAAGTATAAGGAACCGTCATGGCAGAGATCACAGCAGCCCGAATAAATAATCTACAGAACAGAATTGCATTAATACACGGCACAGGAGCTGGTCAAAATGGATACGGACAAAGTCTTGCAAGTTCACAAGTAGATGCTTTAGACGGAATAATACGTGCTAGTGATATTAATAATATATACACTGACATTTTAAATGCTCGAGTACACCAAGTAGGTCCTGGAGATTTATCTGTTGCTGAAGTTGTATCAAATTTAAATGTTATTGCTGAAGATACTAGTAATTTTATTGAAGACGACGGTGACGTAGTTTCAGATCCTACAGGGTTTAAGAAAGGTATTGACGACTTTGAAGACATTATTTCTCAAGTAGAGTCAAATAAATTTTTAGTACACCCGTCGCAAGCTGAAAATAAATTAATGATTACCGATGTTAGAACAGCGTCGTGGAACGGACTTATATACCATGTAGTTAGAGTTACATTTAATAGTGCTGATCATAGAAGACACTTTTTTAATACCGGCGGCGAAATAAGATTTTCTTGCTCTAACTCAGGTGCTCAAACACAAAAAGGTCTTGACTGGTCTGACTTGTGCGGCGAAGTTGGAACAGTTGTATTTAATTATACTCAAACTACTGGAAATGGAGTTACATCTAATATAGGTAATTATGATTTAACTTCAAGTTATCAAACAGTGTTTAGTAAAGTTGGATCTGGAACATATAGTGCAGTATATGCTGGAAATCAGTATAATGTAAAAGCAAGAGAAACTTCATCATCGATCATTGAATTTAGAATTGAATTTAACGATACAGTTTCTGATAATAATGTTGATAATAATGTTGACGGTAGACTTGAAAATAATGTACAAATGTTTATTGCAAAAGGTTCGTATGTAAACGTAATAGAACCTTCGTTTGTTACTAGTAACGCATTGTCTGGATTTGACACTCCACCTGACGATGCTAGAGATCCAGAATACTCTATAGGTATTGATTTAGCAACAAACCAATATGAAATTGCAGGCGCCGGACAGTATTCGAGCGTTAATTATATAGTAAATGCAGTAAATGTTGATTATCCTATTACATTATATTGGGATACTCAAGTTGTAAGTGGAAATGTACTAGCAGAAGATTTTTCTGATGGTGCTCTAACTGGCGATATTACTATAACTGCGGCATATACACAAGCAGAAAGAACCATCAATCGACAAGTTGCTGCTGACGGATACACTGAAGGATCAGAGTCATTTAGATTGAGATTATACACAGATGCAGCAAGAAATAATTTTGTAGATTCTACTGGTGTAATTACAATAATTGATAATTCATTAGGAGCAGCACCTGCACCAACACCAACTTACACAATTACAAAGAGTTCTACTCAAGTAAATGAAGGACAGAGTATTACATTTACAGTTAATACATCTAACGTTCCAGGCGGTTCAACCTTATTTTATACTGTAGTAGGATCATCTAGCTTCAATAGTGCTGATTTTATTGACGGTACATTAGGAGATGCATTTGTACTCGACGGTTCAGGAAACGGATCGTTTACTAAAATATTAAAATCGGATAGTAATACAGAAGGTACTGAAACATTTGATATACAACTTAGAACTGGTAGTACTTCAGGTCCAATTGTGTTGTCAACAGGTAATGGAGCAAATGTTATTGTTAACGACACATCAGTTGCACCACCCCAAATACAGTATCTAAGTAATACTGGAACTTCGGTTACAGAAGATACTCCTGGAATATATAAGTGGATTGCTCCTTCGTATGTTACTGAAGTTTCTGTTTCAGCAATTGGCGGAGGCGGAGCCGGTACAACTAACGGTGGTAGCGGAGCATCAGGAGGTGGTTATGGTGTTAAGACTGTTTCTGTACAGCCTGGAGCAACATACAACGTAGTAGTTGGAGGCGGCGGAACTACTCCACGACAAGCAGGTGGAAATACGTACTTTAGATCGTTAAGTGAAGTATCAGGACGCGGCGGCTCGGGTGCCGCAGTTGTAAATAACAATACTATTTTATCTCCAGGTCCAACAGGCGGCGGATTTGTAGGTACTGCGGGCGGAAACGGCGGCACCGGCGGAGCAGGTTATTATACCTATGGCGCTGGCGGCGGCGGCGGAGCAGGCGGCCCAGAAGGAAATGGTGGCACAGGCGGAACTGGCGGCAGATCAATAACAGGTATTGCAGCAACAGCAGGCGAATTTGGAGGAATAAGTGCAGGCGGCGGTGGCGCCGGCTCGGGAACTGATTCACCATCTTTGGAAGCAGGCGGCGGTGGCGGCTCAGGCTTTAGTAAAACTATTAGATCGCAAGGTGCCAAAGGCACACCTACAGGTAGTACAGGAGCACCAGGCGGCAGCGGAACTGGAATGGGCAGTGCGTTAAGTTCAATGGGCGGCCAGTACGGTGGCGGCGGCGGATCCGATGGCGGCAGTTCAGGAGAATGGGGACTAGGCGGCAACGGCGCTATACAATTAGAATGGGCCGAAGAAGTAGTTGTACCACCTTTAGTACCGTCATTAGCATTAAGCACACAAACATTAGCATTTACTGCACTAACTAGTACACGACCAAGCCCACAACGAATCACATTTACTGCAACTGACGGTACAGTGACAGTGAATAGTATTAACGTATCAGCATCAAGTAATACAGCATTAACTATTGATTATACTGGAGCAACAGGTTCGCCAAGTAATAACGGTACGTTTGGTGTTTCTCCAAGGCAAAGTAGATATATAGATATTACATTTTACGGCTTTGGTAATAGTGCAACTGCATCATTAACTATTAATACTTCAGCAGGCACTAAAGTTGTTGCAGTTACATGGGAAAAAGAAGAAGTTCAAAGGCCGACATACAGTATGGCGATAGAAACTGGCTATCCTAACTATCCATCTATTGGTGACGAAACACAATATAATGTGTTTACATATACTGTAACAACAACTAATGTTCCAAACGGAACAGTACTATACTGGACAACAACAACATTTTTTGTTACTAATGGTAACCCTATTACTGTAAATGACGTTAACGGCACTACTGGCACTGTTACAATTAATAATAATTCAGGAACATTTACTAGAACAGCAGTAGCTGATGCTACAACTGAAGAAGGTACAGAATATTTTGGAACAGAATTAAGGACCGGAAGCGTAGCAGGACCACTTGTAGTATCAGGGCGATACGCAGCCATATATGACACATCTCAAACACCAGCCCAACCTGTTCCACAGTATAATCCAGAATGGGCTCATCCAATTGAAGTTAACGTTGGCGAAACATTTAATTTTAATATTACAGACGGCGAGCCAAACAGTACATGGGTTGCAAATAGCGGAGTTTCTGAGATAACAGGTACCTTTGATGCACAAGGTAATTCGAGTGGATCAACGGTTATAACTTCAGTAGGTGAATACACTTGGACTGTAACATATAGTAATCCTACTTCGGATACTGATGTTCTTACAATTAGAGCAGTTGACCCGACTCCAGTAAGTAACAATACTCCAGTAACACTTTCAAGTGTTGCAGCAATTAAAACTATTCCTAATACATCAACTAGACACCTTAGCGCAACTAGCTTTACAGTAACTAATCCTACTTCTACAACATTAAATATATCAGTAGAAAATATAAGCAAACCAACCGGAAGCACTACTGGTATTAGTCCGGTATCCTTTACTCTTGCTCCTGGTGCGAGTAAAAATGTTGGTGTTGCTGGACAATGCCCAGCAAATGATCAAGAATCATATGATTATATATTTGGTATAATTGCAGCAGGATATTCTGGAACTTATCCAGAATTTACATTGATACAATTTAAGCGTTTTGAAACTGGCATATAGGTACGAGTTAAAAATTAAATAACTTAAAATTCCGTTAGGTTAAAAAAGTAATAAATACTCTATAAGAACGACGATTAATAGAGAGAATTAATGTGCCTACATCAGTTTTAGCCAGCAGATACAATACTTTAAGAAATCAGATAAACCTAGTTTTAGGTACATCAGCCATATCTAATCCTACATATGGCTATGGTGAAAACGTCAGCACAACTACTAAATCAGGAACTGGCGGCGAACCTACACTAGAAATAATAAATTCAGATAAAATATCTGCATTAGATTATGAGCAACTATATATTGATATTGTAAGATGTAGAGCCCACCAGATCGGTCCTTCAGCAATTACAATTGATGATTTTGTTATAGGTAATGTTGAAGAAAATCCTTCAACTGCTGATAAAATTGAAGAAGCGTATATTAGTTCTTTAGAGTCATTATCAGCAAATGTCTTAACTGACAGATATCTTATCGATGCAACAACACAGGCTTCGACACAAAACTTATTAGATTTTCAAAACTCACATCTTACTAGTACATATAATAATAATTGGACAGCATTTATAAATCATATTGTACAAGTAACATGGCCATCAGCAGCGGCACGAAGACACTTTTTTAATGCAGGCGGTGAAGTAAGATTTAACGCAAATGTATTATATACAGGTTCACAACAAAAAACAGCAGACTGGCAATCTGCAATGTCGAACATGGGAACAATTAGTTTCAAAGCAGATCGTTCATTTTCTAACTCTAGTGTTGGACAAGGTCAGACTGTTGGTAATAATAATATAGGAAGTTCTTATTCCTTATGTTATCGCAAAGATGCAGGATTAACATATTCACAAAGTTCATACGAATTATATGCACGTGAAATCAGCGATCAAACTATACAATTTAAAGTGTTATTTGATGATCCGGCACTAGGCGGATGGAGCATTGACGAAACTGTACTAGGATCGTTTACAAGTAATTTAGGACTATTAATACCTGATGGGTCGGTAAGTATTAACGGAACTGCATATGACACAGTTGTATATCCGTCAAATTTACTACCGGTAGGCAGTGAAATAGTTTCACTAAGCGCCGGCACGCCGCCTACACCATCATACAATCTAGTACGCTCAACAGCGTCTATTAATGAAGGCCAGTCGGTTACAATAACTCTTTCTACAAACAACGTTTCAAATGGTACAGTTATTCCTTATACAATATCTGGATCAGCATCGCAAGCAGATCTAGGATTGTCAAGTCTTAGTGGATCGTTTATTGTTGGTGTAACTAATAGTGTAACATTGACAGCAGCTTCGGATCTAACTACAGAAGGCAATGAAAGTTTTACACTTTCTCTTTCTAATGGTGCAGATAGTATTAGTGTAACTATCCTTGATAGCTCAACTACACAACCAACAGCAGGAACATTGTTAAGTACATTCTGCCTGAATGGGGGTGTTGATTTATACGGATCATATGCTAACGGAACCGGCGGCACATATAATCAATTGATAGAAGCAAACAGTGCGTCTTGTGGTTATACGTCACCATTTGCATTTACAGTATCTCCGTCGCAATATTTAATTCAGTCAACAGCGTGGGACATTGGTACTGTATCTTTAGGCAATTCGTCATCTGCAAGCATAACAATTCAAAATACTGGAGGAACTACAGGAACTGTAACAGTTACTGACTCATCGTCACCGTCTTCTACTACAGTTAGTGTAGATTCTCAATCTTCTCAATCATATTCAATTGCTCCAGGAGACTCTCAAGTTGTTACTCTTACAGTTTCACCTACAGCAGTGTTTGATGCTAGAGCTACTAATACAACATATCATTATACTTTTACTGGAAGCAACGGTACATCAAATAGAGTTTATTGGACAGGATCGTCTGTAAACTTAAATGTTCCGCAAGTAAATAATGCTCTTACAGTTGACTCGAGCAACCCTAGTTTTCCAACTGTTGGAAACGAAACAACGTATAAAACATTTACATATACTGGTACTGTAAGCAATTGGACTAGCGGATTACAAGTGTCATGGGTTAATGCAGCGTATACCGGAGGCGCTACGGTCATGTCAGCTGATTTTGCTGGCGGCGCAATGTCTGGTACTGCATCTGTAAGTATTACAAATAGTCCAAACACCGGCGATGGATCGTACACGTTTACTAGAACAGCAGCACAAGATTCTACAACTGACACAGGTACAGAATATTTTGGTACAAGAGCATATTACGGTTCAACAACATCACAGACTGTGTATGCAGCTATTCAAGACACATCTCAAACACCTGTTGCAAAGTCGTATTACTTGGGTATTTTTAAGAATGGAAATCCGGCAACTAGTTTTACTGAAGGTGAATCAGGTGTTACATCATTTATAGCTAACGGATACAATAACGGAACAATGTTCCATTACCGTATTACTGGAGTTACTACAAATGATATTACTTTAGGCACTGGACAAGCACTAACAGGTACAGCAAATTTAAGCGGTAATAATATTTTTGCACCAAGTTTTACTGTTCGTAGCGAACAAGATGTTGATCCTAATAAAACACTAACAATGACATATTACGAAGATGATAACGGAAGCCAAGGTACTCAAGTAGCTACAACTTCAGTTAATATCTTAAATGATGACGTTGTTACAGGAACTAACTCTGCTGCTATTACAACACCAGTTGACGTAAATCAAACTTTTACATTTACTGGTAACGCCGAACCTAATACTACAATAACATGGACAGGTCAGCGAACAGTTGGCGGGCCGTGGACAGGTAGCGGATCAATAAATGTTCCGGCTTCAGGCAGTTTTGCAAGATCGAGTCTTCATACAGGACCTGGAACATTTGTTTATACACTATCTTTTGCTAATAATCCAGCTTGGTCACCGTCTTCGATAACCTTAACTCAGCAGATTAGAGCAGTTATATCTATATCAGGCCCAACAAATGTACAAGTAGGACAAGGTTTTACTTTAACAATTAGCGGCGGCTTACGAAATGGTGCGTTTACAATAAACGGTGTATCAAGTCCGGCATTTGTATTTAATAACAGTGGACAAGCAATAATACAAGGCACACCTACAATTGAAGGAGTAAGTAGTTACACAGTAGTAGATGTAGCAGGTGGCAATTCAGCATCATTTAGTGTAACTTCTACGCAATCCTACTCTCCAACATTATCGTATAGTCCGTCAAGCCCCGATACTAATGACACTATTACACTTAGTGCAACTGGCGGCAGACCACTCGGAGCATTTACAGTAACCGGAACATGGTCTACAACTAGTACAACTCAAACAATTACTGGCAGGTTTGATAGTAACGGTAATTGGTCAACATCATTTGGTTTAGGTGCAGGATCTTACAGTTACACATTGACTACAAATAACGACGGAAGCACATCAACATCATTTACTGTTACGGCAGCAGTAACCTATAATCCTTATATAATAATAACACAGAATACATCAATACCTACTAACATAGGTGTTAATGCAGTTGGTTTTAGACCCGGTATTGGTTATGTTGCAACAGTTAGTACTTCGAGAGCTAGTCCACAATCATTTAGTCGAACAACTGGTACTAGTGGAACAGACAGTTTTTCTACAACTGTAAGTCAAGGTTCACCGTATAGCTTTCCTCTAGGAGTTACATTTGTTGACGATGACGGGAACTCCGGATCGGATCAAATTACAGTAACGTTGGAAGAACCAATTAATCCTCCAACAATAGGCTTTGCTCCTACTTCGGGAACAATTAACAGTACAACATATGTACTGTCATGGGATGCTGCTAACGCATCATCAGCAACAGTAACAGTTACAGCACCTGATGGCGGCGTCACAGTAATTACTGATGAACTATCTGGAACTAGAACATCAGCTCTAGGAGTAACCGGCACATGGACAGCAGCTATTGCAACAGCCGGAGGAACACGTACAGCGTCAGCTTCGGTAAGTCCAGCAGCAGTAGTAATACCGGTACCATCAGTGTCACTTACTGCAAGCGGTAGTAGTTATACTGGTGAAGTGCTAACTGCTACATTTAACGGTAATACGAATAATTCACCAGCTGCAACTGGATCATTTACAGTTATTAAAAATCCTTCAGGGTCATCTATTGTTACTGACAGTGGGTTCACTGGCTCGATCACAACAGTAGCTAATGTAGCTGGCACTTGGACAGCAACGACTACAACTCCGTACTATAATGCTAACGGTGTTGTACAGTATGCTTCTGCAACTGATTCGATTAGTATTACAACATATGTTGCTCCTCCAGCAGCACCGACAATAACTGGATTTTGGGATCCTGCTAGTATTACAACTGGTCAATCCTCAACCTTTGCATGGAGTACATCTGATGCACAATATGCTGGTTTAAGTGGCATAATAAATCAGAGCCCTGTCGGTACAAGCGGCACCACCAGCTCCGGCACTCAATATACACCGGGAACTAAAACAATAACAGTAACAGCAACAGGCACCGGCGGAACAACTTCACAGGCGTATGACTTAACAGTTAATGCACCAGTTTCATATGTAATTCAACTAAGTGTTGTTGCATTTGCTTCAACTGTTGAAGCAATTGTAACAGGAGGAATACCAAACACAAGTTACACTATGGGCTTATATGCGACAAATCCGTTTTCTACTGTTGCAACAGTGCAGAGAACATTAGATTCTGCAGGTACTGATACTGTTGTTGAAATTTTACCTTCCGGAAGCTACATACTTGCAGTAGTACAAGCTGGGGCAGGTTCTGCATCACAATCATTCTCCGTTAACAATATAGGCGGCCCAGCTTAGAGCCAGATAACACTTGACAACCTAAAATTTTTGTTATATACTATTAGAAAATGTTCTAATGGAGTTCTATAATGGATGAAAGATTGTCAAAAGCAATTGACTTTGCAAACTATACCGTAACACTTAATAATCAAAAACGTCTTCTTAAAGAAAAATATCAAGAAGAATTAATATTTTATCACAACGGATGTCAGTTTACAATAACTAAAGAATTAATTACCTTTGTAGGACTATTGGTAGACAAAGATAACGATAGTGTTGTTCTTACAGATGATAATGGAGTTCCTACTAAAATTGATCCGCTAGATGAATTTTACGAAGAAATTTTAAATATATATTTTACAGCGTCAAATGATTACTTTTTAGAATATGATGTTTTAAAAAAACAAAGGTCAGTTGAAAAACTAGTAGGATTAGAAATTGACGAAGGTTAAAGGTGCATTACTTATTGCTAGAAATAACGGACATCTCGATTATGTAAAGCAAGCAGTATTTCTAGCAAAAAGAATAAAAAAATATTTAGATATCCCAACCAGTATAATTACTGATAGCGGAGAATATCTACATGATGCATTTGATGCAGATGTATTTGACGAAGTAATTACAATTGAATATACTGATGACGATCATAAAAGAAAGTTTTATGACGGATCAATGTTTCATAAAACAGGCAATTTTAAAAATAATTATAGAATAAATGCATACGAAATGAGTCCGTATATAGAAACATTACTATTGGATACAGATTACATTATTTCAAATTCTATATTAAAAAAATGTTTTAGCTCTAATGCAGATCTACAACTTTTTCAAAAATCTGAAGATATTGCCAAGGTAAGAAATGAACAAGAATTTAAATATATTAGTGAAACTAGTATAGATTTTTATTGGGCTACTGTTGTATTTTTTAGAAAAACACCTTTAAATAAATTATACTTTGATTTAATTAAACATGTCCAAGAACATTGGCATCATTATTCAATGATATATCAATTAAAATCAACACTTTTTAGGAATGATTTTGCATTTAGTATTGCAGCACATTTAATGAACGGATTTACAAGTAACAATGATTTAATAACACATTTACCTGGAAAGCATTTTTATACTATTGATAAGGATATCTTATGGAAATTAGACAATGATAAATTAATTTTCTTAGTAGAAAAAAAGGACTATTTAGGAGAATACACTGCATTATCAACACAAGGTATGAATATACATGTTATGAATAAATTTAGTTTAGAGAGGGTAATCGATGAGCAATAGAGGAATTCTTGTGTTAGCTCAAAACAACGAGTCAGTTGATTATGTTCAACAAGCATGTTTGTTAGCGATGAGCTTAAAATTAACTAATCCTGACGAAAAAATCAGTCTTGTTACTAATGATACTGTTGCAAAGACGTATACACCATTGTTTGACAAAATTATAGAAATACCTTGGCAAGATGATGCCATCCACGCCAATTGGAAAATACAAAATAGATGGAAGCTATATCATTGTACTCCGTACAATAAAACAATAGTAATGGATACTGATATGCTAGTGCTACAAAATATAGAAAATTGGTGGGAATTTTTATCTCGTTATGAATTATTTTTTACTAGTAGTGTACTTACGTATCGAAATGAAATAGTTACAGATAATTTTTATAGAAAAGCATTTACAAACAATAATCTACCTAACATTTATAGCGGATTACATTATTTTGAACAATCAGAATTTGCATTAGAATTTTATACACATTTAGAATTAGTAGTACAAAACTGGAAAACGTTTTATGAGATATTTTTACAACATGATCGACCAACATGGTGTAGTATCGATGTATGCTGTGCTATTGTTACAATTTTGCTTGATTGTGAGGATGATATAACAAATAAAATAGCAAAGTTTCCGACATTTGTACATATGAAACCTAACATACAAAATTGGTTTGACAAGAAAGTAAAATGGCAAGACCATGTTGATACATATTTTAATAATAGTGCTAAACTAAAAATTGGAAATCATCAACAAGAAGGAGTTTTTCATTATACAGAAAAAGATTTTGTAAAACCTTATATGTTAAGCACTTATAGGAATTTATTAGATGTCTAAAAATTTGCAAGAAGTCCTTACTAATCTACAAATAGAAAAAACACGAGCCGAATCAAAATTTGTATTTTATATTCCTGAAACAGGTCACATAACTAAAATTACAAATACTCCAGAAGATCTGCCAGGACATCAAACTTTAAGAGTAAACATTGATGATGTAGAAGATATATTAACAGGAAAGAAACGTCAAGAAGATTTTTCTGTTACGTATAATTCAAGAGAGAAAAAATTAGAACTAAAAGAGTTTAGCTTAGAGAATAATTTTATAAGTATATCAGATAAACTTTATAAAATTCCTACAAATCTTCCAGAACCTGATCTTTGTATTTTTAGATGGCTTGGACGTTGGACTATACATATGGGTAAAAATACAAAGGATGAACAAAAAAGATTACTTCATATACTTGATAATTTACGATTTAGTTTTAGTGTAACATCAAAAAATGATCCAAATATCCTTTACGGACATTTTAATGTAAAATATCATGATTTAATACTTGAAGATCATGTTGATATTAGTGATCAGCTGCCACAGTATATACCTAATGATGTAAGTATATACACATCGAGATATTTTGAAAAATATAGTTTTGAGACACACAATGAATAACTTTAAAATAACAGATTACGATATAATTTATTTGTCCTATGACGAACCTAATGCAGAAAAGAACTATGCAGACTTGTGTAGTAAAATTCCTTGGGCTAAACGTATACACGGGGTAGAAGGTTCAGATGCAGCACATAAAGCATGTGCTAATCTAAGTGAAACAGATAGGTTTATTACCGTTGACGGCGATAATATAGTTAGACAAGAATTTTTAAATCAGCATATCAATTTTGACAAGGACGAAGATTTATCAAATTGTGTAATTAGTTGGGCAGGTAATAATGTTGTTAATGGATTAGTATACGGCAACGGCGGAATTAAATGCTGGCCTAAAGAATTTGTACTTAATATGCGCACACATGAAAATGCAGATCCTGATAATGCTCATGCACAGGTTGATTTTTGTTGGGATGTGCGTTATTTACAGATGGAAGGAGTATTTAGTGATGTACATAACAATGCTACAGCACAACAAGCATGGAGAGCAGGGTTTCGCGAAGGTGTTAAGATGGCACTTGATAGGGGATTGCGTGTTGACTTAGACGGTTTCCATAAAAATCACTGGAAAAATTTACATCGTTTGTATATTTGGCTTATGGCAGGTGCAGATGCAGAAAACGGTATGTGGGCAATATATGGTGCTCGCGAAGGATTATATAAAACTATGTGTACTGGTTGGGACTTTGTAAATGTCCGCGACTTTCAGTATTTAAATAATTACTGGGAAGAAGTTAAAGAAACAGTCGGCGACGATCTAGAAGATAATATTTCTAAACTTGGTGGAAAACTTATAAATGATTTAGGAATACCAATAGCAAAAGTGCCATTATCTGCCGAACAGAGTAAATTTTTTAAAACAGTATATCAAAATCCTGAAAGAATGACTAATAAGTTATTGGAAAAGGAATAATATATGTTAAAGAATGACATTGATTGGATTTATGACAAGAATAGAGAGCTCACTAGCGATCCTTCTAATGTTGAAAATGTTAATAAATTATTAAACAATAAAGGTTGTGGATTTTGCCTTGCTAAATTTACACAGGTTACTATGCATTTAGGAACAGGACATGTTCATAGCTGTCATCATCCTAAAATGCACAAAATACCGTTAGTTGAAATACAAGAAGATCATCGAGCTTTATTTAATACTAAACATTTAAAGCAAGCACGTAAAGAAATGTTAACTGATCAAAAACCTTCAGAGTGTGATTACTGCTGGAGAATTGAAGCTGACGGCAATCTTAGTGACAGAAGTTTTAAAAGCAGCAAGACATGGGCACTTAATAAACACGATGACATTGTAAACTACACAGGCGAAGAAAATTTAAATCCTAGTTATTTAGAAGTAAGTTTTAGTAATGCTTGTAATATGTCATGCTTGTATTGCGGCCCTGAATTTAGCAGCAAGTGGACTGAAGACTTAAAGCAAAAAGGTCCAATGAAAGTTTTAGAAGGTTTAGGCGAAAATGAACGCTGGGTCCAAGGTTGGCAGGATCTTGATACATTAAACTATAAAAATAGAGATGAAAATCCTTATGTTGAAGCGTTTTGGAAATGGTTTCCTGAAATATACTCAGGATTAGAAACATATAGAATTACTGGCGGAGAGCCCTTGATGTCAAAGGAAACTTTTCGTAGTATGGACTGGATAGCAGAAAATCCAAATGAAAAACTTGATTTTTCAATAAACACTAATTTAAGTGTGCCGGACAAGCTATGGCAAAAGTTTATTGAAAAACTTAAAAAAATAAAAAATAATAAAGTCAAGGGCGTTACAATATTTACTAGTTGCGAAGCATGGGGAGAACGTGCTGAGTATATACGTAGAGGATTAGATTTTGAATTATTTAAAACACGGTACGAAGAGCTTGCAAGTTTAGGAAATGTCAAAGTAGTAGTTATGGCAGCATATAATGTATTGAGTATTTCAAGTTTTCAACAATTTCTAGAATGGCAACTTGAAATGAAGAAAAAATACAATTTTAATAGTGCTTTGTTATGGTGGGAAGACAATGTTCCGTTTAAATTTCGCGAAGGTCCTAGTAATGTTGAGCTAAAGAAAAATTCACCGTCTCATATATTACCATTAGGTATTGATATACCGTATGTAAGGCATCCAAGATTTTTAGATGCACAAATATCTACAGACCAGTTAGTACAAGATTTTATGATTCCTGCAATGAATTATATGGCATATAATACTATTGATAATAAGTGGATGATGCATACTTCGTTTGAACTTAATGAAATGTATAAGTTAAAACAAATCACAGATCATAGAATGTCAATAACACATTCAATTGAGCCAGGTACTCCGCATCATTATAAAACTATCATTTTGCCTAGAGCAGAATTATATGATTTCCTTAATACAAAAGATATTCGAGATGGCACTAATTTCTTAGAAGTTTTTCCTGAAATGGCAGACTTTTATCAAGCATGTAAAGAAGCTAAAGAACTCGTTATATCTAAGTCGAAATGATACAACTGGCATATGACTGGCTAGGCCCACAAGGTCCATGGCCTAATGGTCAGAATTTAGACTTTTATACAAATATTGATAATTATCAAAAATCTAATTATTCTAATAGTAATAATCCATATTCTCTTGAAACCCGCCGCCACGAATATACATATTCAAAGTTAAACTCGATTTTAGGAAAGAATATAGAATACAAACATATTAGTAAATGTAGTGGAAAATTTGTATATGAATTAACTCCGTTACTTAAACCTTATCAGTGGACTGACACTGCATTTAATTATGTAAGTAGTATTGCAATAACTGCACAGCAGCAAGGAAATTGTTTATTTGTTATTAATGACATGAATGAAGGTTATTCAAATAATGATTATAACTTTTTTGAACATTTACATAAACAACTTGATAAATTTAAATTAAATCCAAGCAACATATTATATATTACAATGAATTCTGTTGCAAACAATGAATATAATAGATGGGCAAAACTAAACAATGTAATTAATAAAATTAATATATCTACTGTTTATTTGTATGAATCTGTAGACGATTTAACTGCTACTATGACTATACCTACAAAGCATTTTATTTGTCTTAATAGACAGCCAAATCCATTAAGGCAGTGTTTAGTATATGAATTATGGAAAAGAGATTTATTAAAATATGGATATGTTAGCATGCCTGATGCTAGAGAAACATTAGATTTTAATTTTGATAAAACAAATCTTAAAATATTTAATATAGACAATAGTCGTTGGCAAGAGTTTTTAGATTCGCTACCTTATATTGTAGATGGAAGAAGTTTTATAGATCAAACGTGCAATACTAATTCTATAACAGATTTTTATTACGATAGTGTTTATAGTATCATTACAGAAAATACTATAGGTGAAAAAGATTGCATAAAGTTATCTGAAAAAACATTTAGAAGTTTTAGTACTTATTGTCTACCGTTACATATGTATAGTAGAGGTACAGGAAAAGAACTTTCTAAATTAGGTTATAGATTAGATTGTGCAGAATACGATACTGTAACAAATAACAAAAAACGATTCTGGGCATTAATTAATAAAATAGAAAACATTTGTCAAATAAATATTAAAAAGCTACATAAACAAACTAAACAGATGAGATTACATAATAGACAAACTCTTATTAGAAGACAGTTTCAGTCAGTTAAGCAAACACAGGATTTTATTTACAAATGGCTAGATACCTAATAAGTGGTAGTAGTGGATTTTTAGGATCTGAACTAGCATGTCGATTAACCAATCAAGGACATACTGTTATAGGAGTTGATATAGTACCTGGAGTATTTACAACTCATTTACAGCCTATTGAAAGTTTTGACATTTCAACTAATTATGATGCAGTATTTCATTTTGCTGCATATGTAAAGGGGCGAGAAGAAATTGAAAATAACTTTTTAGCAATAACAAAAAATATTGAAATTGATAGAATTGTTATAGAAAAAATAATACAGTGTCCTCCTAAAAGATTTGTTTACCCAAGTAGCAGTGCAGTGTATCCTACTACTTATCAACAAGACGTTCATAAACCATTATGCGAAACTGATATTGACTTTGCTACAAATACAATTGGAGTAAGCGATCATTTGTACGGATGGACTAAACTAACAACTGAACGCATGTTATGGGAGTTAAAGGATACAATAGATATTTCTATCATACGTCCGTTTAGTGGTTATGGATCAAAGCAGAGTTTAGATTATCCGGTACCTAACCTTATTAATATTGTAAAAAATAATCCAAATAATATTAAGGTTTGGGGCACAGGCGAACAAACACGAGACTTTGTTTACATTGACGATATAGTTGATACTCTAGAATGGTGTTTAACTGATACTACAAAATTTAGAGTTGTTAATGTAGGAACAGGTATTGCTACTAGCTTTGTTGA
>TARA_Y100000385_G_scaffold131326_1_pt1 | contig 25634 bp, 17 predicted proteins | sample TARA_Y100000385 | Tara Oceans TARA_Y100000385 (sample SAMEA2620980) | marine metagenome | biome: marine biome (ENVO:00000447); feature: surface water layer (ENVO:00002042); material: "saline water (ENVO:00002010), including plankton (ENVO:xxxxxxxx)" | depth 5 m
TAATTTATCGATCAATAATGTTTTCCAAGCCTCACTAATTCGGCCTTTTTTTAATAATTCTTTAGCACGATAATGCAAAGCTTCTCTAGCCTCTTCATCTTCAGCACTAAAATTTAGTATTTCTTTTATGGTATGATTTTCTTCCTTGTATTTTTCTACCTCTTCTATACTAGGGATAGATTCCATATTGCCCAACATACCCAAGTCGTTGCCTGTTAGGATATAGCTATTTTTTATTCTAGATGGAATATTATCCACACCGATACCTAAGGTTCGAATGGGCTTTTCCACTTCAAACAAAGCATCTTGCGATGAACGGCAATACCAATTACCACCCATACGACCTACCAAATCAATTTTGTTAGGGTCGATAGCTCCCATATCGTTAAGTATATCTTCGTTGATGTGAATCATCTTGATTTCACATATCACCAAATTACCTGCCCCGCCTTCTTCTCCCAAAGCTATAACTTCATTAACGGTGCATTCCATTTGAACAGGCGATTCTTTCACACGAAACGGTTTTACCAATTCCGATGCTAGAGGTGTCAGTCCTGCTTTTGTAAACTCATTAATGCCAGAATCGTATTCTGTACTTGAAAGTGAAGTTTGTTGAACGATGTCGTAAGAAACCACATTAATAACAACCTCTTTATTGTCAAGTACATTTTCAAGTGTATGTTTAGTGGTGTTGTTACGCACTCGCCTAGCGGGTGAAAAAATAGCAATAGGTGGGTTAGCACTAAACACATTGAAAAAACTAAAGGGACTAAGGTTAGGATTGCCGTATTGGTCAACTGTACTTGCTAGAGCAATTGGACGTGGGCCAACAGCACCCAAAAGGTATTGGTGCAATTCGCCAACAGGAATATCTTTAGGTTTTAATTGTAACATAAAGGTTAAAAATGATTCTTAACAAAAATAGTATTTTGACTGTAAAATTGCTGATGTATATAGAATAAATATTTTTTATTTAGAATTGACTAAAAACTATATATTTGCAAACCATTTTGCTGCGGATGTGGTGGAATTGGTAGACACGCTAGACTTAGGATCTAGTGCCGCGAGGCGTGGGGGTTCGACTCCCTTCATCCGCACACAAAAGCAACTCAACTGAGTTGCTTTTTTATTTTAAAAAGGATTTGCAATCCAAGTGAATTAACTTTTGTGGCGATACTTTTAAGGCTTTAGAGATGCGTTCGATACATTCATCATCCAATTGTATTTGTCCTTTTTCAATTCGTGAAACGTGTTTTTGAGAATAACCGATAGCAGATGCTAATGCCTCTTGAGTGAGGTTGCGCATTTCCCTAACGATGCGAATATTTTTACCAAGCTTTTTCATAAACTCAAAGTTAAAAAAAACAATTACATTCTCAATATTAAGCAAAAGTTAAATTCAGCTGATATGTCTAAATTAGACATAAACAGTAGTTATTTTCTTTCAATTTTTAGCTAACATTGTACAAAGCAAAGGCACAAAGTCTTAGCAAAACTTAAAACTTATAAAAATGAAAAACTTACTTTATGGCACCCTATTCCTCGCCTTAGTAGGAATAACTTTTGTAGGCTGTAAGAAGAGCGATGATGAAACTAAGAACACTAAGACGTTAGAAGTTACTACTTCTGATAAGCAAAGTGCTATAAAATCAATTAATAATCTTGATGCTTTTAGAGATATGCAATTTGTTAGTGAAAAGGAGTTTGAAACCGACTATTATCATTTGCTGATGTTAAATTTTGAATCTGAAAGTTCAAAAGCCTCAGCTTTAGTGGTATTGTATCTAAATGATAATTATGTGACTTTATTGGACAATCAATCGCTACGCTTTGCTAAAGCATCGTCTAAAATAAGTGGGAATATAGATAGAGTTGATGGTATTTCATCATACGAAATCAACGGTAAATCGGTGTACACTTGTAGTGAATCCTGTTGCCAATGGTCGCAGCCATCTACCGATCATTTTAGATGCGACTGTCCAAGTGCAGTTAATGATATAGAGTTGTCAACTGGTTCAGGATGTTCCATAAAAGTGGTGATAAGTGGAAAGTAAACTCTAAATAATATTCACCTCAGCCTCTAGCTCTATGCCAAATGTTTCTTGAATGGATTTCTGTATGTCTCTTGAAAGTGCTACTATTTCATCTCCTTTAGCAGTGCCATAATTTACCAATACTAGAGCTTGATTTTTGTGTACACCAGCATCGCCTTTGCGGTAACCTTTCCAACCGACACGGTCGATGAGCCATCCGGCAGCAACTTTTATAGAATGCTCACCATTAGGGTAGCCAACAATATTAGGAAATTGTGCTTTTAGCTGTTCAAACTGAGATTTTGGAATTGTAGGGTTTTTAAAAAAGCTACCACTATTTCCAATGTCTTTTGGATTGGGTAGTTTTCGCTGACGAATATTAATGACTGCCTGACTGATTGACCTCAAGCTTTTATTCGCTCCCATTGCTTTAAGCTCATCCTCTATAGCTCCATAGGAGGTGTTAAATTGGGGGTGTTTACTTAACTTAAAGCTCACCTTACAAATGATATATTGACCTTTTAGTTCCCCTTTAAATATAGAGTATCGGTATGCAAATTGACAGTCTTTATTATTAAAGGTCTTTACGGTTTTATCATCCATATGTACTGCCTCTAATTCTTCAAAGACTGATTTTATTTCCACACCATAAGCACCAATATTTTGCATAGGTGCAGCGCCAACGCTTCCGGGGATTAGCGATAGGTTTTCAATTCCTCCTAAATTATGTTCAATACTCCACATAACGAAATCGTGCCAAACTACTCCACCGCCAACTTTTACAGTAACACTATCCTGATCTTCATGCGTTATTTCTATATCTGAAATTTCATTTTTCAGAACAGTTCCATTAATGTTGTTAGTGAGTAAGATGTTACTGCCACCGCCTAAAATAGTGAGGGGTTTTTGCGTTTTGCCCAATAAATCAATTAGCTCTTCTTTGGATGAAAAGGGTGAAAAGTATTCGGCTTGTGCTTTAATGCCAAATGTGTTGAGCGATTGTAAAGGGTAGTTGTGTAGTAACGCCATAGAGTTCAAAGGTATAAATACTTATGATTTACTCCTTCTATTTTATGTATTTTCGCAAAGATGAGGAAAAAAGTCATAGTTTCTGTAACCAATGATATTAGTACAGACCAACGGGTGCACAAAGTCTGCCAGAGTTTGCAGTCTATGGGCTTTGAGGTGCATTTATGGGGAAGGGTTTTAGCTGATAGCCAACCACTTAACCGTCCTTATGCCACCAAGCGTATGTCCTTGCTTTTTTACAAAGGACCATTTTTTTACCTCGAGTATAATATTCGACTGTTTTTTATTCTGTTGTTTAGCAAATGCCATTTGTTATTGAGTAATGATTTGGATACACTACTAGCCAATTTTATGGTTTCCAAAATAAAAGGTCTTCCACTAGTCTATGACAGTCATGAGCTGTTTCCTGAAGCTCCTGAATTACAAGAGACACCATTTAAGAAGAAGATTTGGGAAAGTCTTGAGTCCTGGCTTTTGCCTAAAATCAATCACGCTTATACCGTTTGCCATTCTATAGCGCAATTCTACAATAACAAATATGGGCTTAAAATGAAAGTGGTTCGCAATATGCCATATTTAAAAGATTCATCACGACCTAATGCGGTTTCAAAAAGCATTATTTATCAAGGAACGATGAATCCGGGCAGAGGCTTAGAATTAGCTATTGAGATGATGCCTTACTTAGAAGATTATAAGCTAATACTTATTGGTGATGGTGAGGGATTGGCATCTCTTAAAGTATTGGCACAAGAAAAAGAGGTGAGTAGTCAGATAGAATTTTTAGGGCGATTACCTTTTGAAGATTTAAAAACTTATACCGAACAGTCTAGTATTGGCATATTGTTCGAAGAGGCTAGGGGCTTGAGCTTTGAATACAGTTTGCCCAATAAGTTATTCGATTATATTCATGCTAACACAGCGGTTTTGGCTTCGCCCTTAGTTGAGGTAAAAGCCATTGTTGATACATATTCGGTGGGAGAATTGCTGAAAGCTAGAAACCCTCAAAGCGTAGCTAAGCAAATTGATGCCATGTTTGAAAAAATAAATTCCTATGAATTCGCAAAAGCCAAAAATGATTTGAATTGGCAAAAGGAAGAAGAAGTGCTTAAAACTATTTTCAGTCCTTTTTTAAGCAAAGCATAAAGCTAAGTTTGTACAAATCGAATACGGCCAAATTGGTGTTGCCTTTCATTAATAACATGCGACAGAGATATTTACAAAGCAGAAAAAACCCTTTGCTTAAAAACAAAGTTTTTCTGAATGTATTATAGTATTTATTTAGTTTAATATTCCTGAATGTTAAAGGGTGGCTTTTTTGAATGGATAATAGATTAGCTAGAGCTAATTCAGTTTTTTCTAAAAATACAGACACATCATCTATGCCAAGGTGTATAATAGGGTTGTCGATATGCATTACCGTTAGCGAGTGCTGTTCCAATTCAAAACCATATAAAGTGTCTTCATGGCCATACTTTGTTAAGCTTTCGGTAAAACGGATTTTTTGGCTGACTTTTTTGCTAATTAACATATTACAGGCACTAAAAGAGGTATATGGTCTTTGGTTTCTAAAATGAGCTTTTCTTTCTTCTCTATTTTTGCCGTATTTCCATCGCAATAGCTTGTCTTTTTCCAAATAGTCGTAATCGGCATAGCTTACTCCACCAACAACAACTTCACTTTTGTCTTTAAATTCAATGTATTTTTTTAGAAAATCATGACCTATACTTATATCACAATCTAAAAATAGTAGGTAATCGAATTGAGCTTTGTTAGATAGTAAATTTCTTATGGCAGAACGCCCTATATTATTTTCGAGTTGTTGGTAGCTAACCCCTTTGATTTTGCCTAAATCCTTGTTGAGTTCCAAATAGTTTGCTTTGGATTTATCGTCAATGCATAATATTTCAAAAGGAATATTTAAGCTTTCAGCCTCACTGGATAATTCGTTAACTAACTCCTTAACAGCAAAATTATATATGGGGATTAAGATGGATAACATCTATTCAGTAAAAGCGACTTTTCCGTTTTCGCACTTCAATACTTTGGAAGGAAAACGATTAAGTAGATTATGCTCATGAGTCGCCATTAAGACGGCACATCCACTTGCGCATAAATCGTGAATGAGTTTCAGAATCTTATCCGTAGTGTCAGGGTCTAAATTTCCCGTTGGCTCATCTGCTAAAATTAGTTTAGGGTCGTTTAGTAAAGCACGTGCAATGCATACACGTTGTTGTTCGCCCCCAGAAAGTTCAAAGGGCATTTTGTTAATATGCTCTAGCATCTCTACCTTGTCTAAAACGTTTTCTATTCTAGCGTTTATTTCCTTTTTATTTTTCCAGCCAGTAGCTTTTAGCACAAACTCTAAATTGTCGTAAACGGAACGGTCGGTAAGAAGTTGAAAATCTTGAAATACAATACCTATTTTTCTTCTTAAAAATGGAATTATAGATTTTTTAATTTCGAAAAGTTGATGGTCTACAACTTCACCTAGCCCTTTCTTCAATGGTAGTTCGGCATATAGCGTTTTTAGTAAGCTGCTTTTTCCACTACCAGTAGCGCCTATTAAATAAACAAATTCAGTAGGTTGTATGCTAAAAGAGACATCGCTTAAAATAAGTCGGTCGGATTGAAATACATCGACGTGTTTGAGTTCTATAAGAGGCATTTCTCGAGATTTCTGTTTCTACAAATTTACTTTTTTTAAATCGTTGGTCAAGTGTTGTTTATGCACACATAATCTGTTAATAACTTATTGCTTACACAATAGTACTAGGGAATTTCTTTGATAAATTAGCATCAAATTTTACAAATGAAACTTAGAGTTTACGTTTTATTTTTACTTTTCAGTCAATTTTCCTTTGCACAAAATTGTGATGTTGATCAAATCAATGATCTTCTTCAAAAACAGCAATACGCTCTGGTTTATTCTATGGCTGATGCTTTGAAAGAATGCGGTGAAGTTAGCGACTCTGATTTAGAATGGGCTCAATTTCAACAAGCCTTTTGTGCATTGGAATTGTTTAACGATGAGGCCCAGTTTCTTCTAGAAAAATACCTTGACGGTTATCCCAATGGAAGCTATAGAAAAGAAGCCTTCCTTTCTTTAGCCAAATTGCATTTTAGAAATAAGGAATACGATAAGGTAATTGCCAAACTTAACAACGTTGATGTCTACGATTTAGAGTTTCAGGAAGAAGCAATGTATTATTTTCGCTTAGGTTATTCCTATTTTTCATTACATAAATATGACCAAGCTAAGGTTGCTTTTTTTGATTTAAAATCAATTCAATTTACCTATTCAGAGCTAACAACCTATTGCTTGTCTCACATGGCCTATGAGGAAGGAAATTATGCCACTGCTCTTCAAGGATTTGAGCAATTAGTTTCTACGCCTACACTAGGAGTTATTAGTAAATATTATATTACTCATATCTTTTATTATCAGTGGCGTTATCAAGAATTGTTGGCTTTTGCGAAACCATTATTAGAGAAAAGTTATAACCCCAAAAGAGATAATGAGCTGAAGAGATTGATTGGAGATGCATACTTTGCTATGGGTGAGTATGAGCAGTCAATTGAATACTTAGAAGATTATATGTCTGACGATGCCTCGAGCTCATTAGGTAGAATAGAAAAATATCAACTGGCTTTGGCCTATTTTGAACTTGAAAACTTTAAAAAAGCTACGGACTACTTTGAAGATGTCTTGCTTGATAAAGATAGTCTTTCTCAATTCGCTGCTCATCAACTGGCTCAATCCTATTTAAATTTAGATGAAAAATCCTTAGCTATAAACGCTTTTAAATATGCGGCTTCAATTGATTACGATTATAGCTTAAAAGAAGATGCTGCATTTAACGCTGTAAAGTTGATTTATGACGAGCAAACCTCCTATGATAATGCTATTGAGAGTATAGAACAATTTCTTGAAGATTACCCAGAGTCTATTCATCTTGACTATGTTCAAAATTTATTAATCAAAGCCTTTACATCTACCAAGGATTATCAGTCTGCTATTGACAAACTTTCTAGTTTGAAAAGTATGACATTACCACAGCAAGAAGCCTATCAGAAACTTAGCTATTATTTGGCAGCCGAGCATTTTGTCAATAAACGCTATAATGAATCCGTCTCTTGGTTTGATAAAACAATCCAGTATCCGATTAATAATACATTATTTTCACTAGCATATTATTGGAAAGGAGAAGCGTTTTATCACTTAGAGGATTACACTAACGCTATTCAATCGTTTGATATTTTTAATGTCAAAGACGGTTCGTTTTTATTAAAGGAATACAAGCAATGTCAGTATTCATTGGCCTATTCATATTATCAGTCCCAAAAATATAAGGACGCCATTGTATGGTTTAGAAAATTTGTTAAATCATCTGATGATGAAGATAAGCTCACAGATGCATACCTGAGGTTAGGAGATGCGTATTATATGACAAATGATTATGCTAGAGCGCAAGAGTTTTATGCTTTGGCTGAAGAAAAAGCATCTTTTGATATGGATTATTCCATATATCAGCAAATACAATGTTTTGGCTTGACTAATCAGAGAAACAAGAAAAGAACAGCTCTCATTCAATTAATTGCTGATTATCCACAATCGCTATACAATGATGATGCAATGCTTAATTTAAGCTCTATGTATTTGAACGAAGATAGGCAAGAAGAGTCCGTCGCTCTATTGTCTGATTTAATCAAAAAACACCCTCAAAGTGTATTAGTGAAAACAGCTCTTCTTAAATTAGGTCTCAACTTTTATAACGAAAGTAATTCTGATTCTGCAGTTTATTATTTCAAGTCAGTCATAGATAAATACCCAAATACAAAAGAGTCTAAAGAAGCACTTATAGCTTATAAAAATGTTTCCATAGAATCTGGTGATGTAAAATCGTATTTTGACTATGTAGGGCAGTTGTCCAATGTGAGTGTAGATATAGCATCGAAAGATTCCATAAGCTATGAAGCTTCAGAAAACTTATACCTCAATCAAGATTATGAAAAGGCGTCACAAGCATTTAGCAATTATTTAAGTGAATTTGCCTCGCCTATCTTTAAGTTAAATGCCCACTTTTATAAAGCAGAATCTTTATTTAACACTAATCCTGAGTTGGCTGTTGAGGATTATCTTAGTGTTTTGGAGTTTCCTCAAAACATGTTTTCTGAACGTTCTCTTATTCGTTTAGCTCGAATAGAATTTAAAAGAAATGAGTATGGTGTTGCCGCCCTACATTACACTGGTTTATTAGATATTGCCCAAGACAATAGCATCAAAAGAGAATCTACTATTAAGCTATTCTATTGTTACAAAAATTTGGGTTTAAAGGATAGCTTTTTAGAGTATGCCAAAACAGTTCTTACATTAGACAAATTGGATGCTGACTTAGAAAATGAGGCTCGCTTAGTTATAGCAAACGCTTATTTTAATGAGTCAGAGTTTCATCTAGCTAAGAAAGATTACCTAATTATTTCTGAAGCTACACAATCCCAAATTGGGTCTGAAGCCAAGTATCAGCTGGCATATTTAGCTTTTCTAGAGAGTGATTTTGATACTTCTGAGAAAATTATTTTTGAGCTTTCTGAAAATTATTTTAGCGATTTTTATATTGCCAAGGCCTTTATATTACTAGCAGATATATATTTAGAAAGGAATAATCTATTTCAATCTAAAGCGACTTTACAAAGTATCGTTGATAATTATGAAGGTCAAGATCTAAAAGATATATGTAAACAAAAAATAGCTCAAATAGACTTGCTTAATGAGAAGGAGCAAGATGAGACTGAAAAAGACGACTTAATAATTGATCTTTTAAACGATATTGAACTAAACGAATTGTTTGAAGAAGAAAATACTTTAGAAGATGAAGAATAAAATATTTACAATCATTTGTATTTCGATAGGTGTTCTTTTAGAGATTAACGCATTTGCTCAGTCTGATGAAAATTTAGGGGTTCAGGAAATTCAAGTTACTGAATCCTTTATTCCTGATGTGCCAGAGGCTAACAAACTAACTGATATACCTACGCTTTCTGATACCATTAAAACGGTCAAAAATGTAAGTTATTCGCCAATCAATAAGCGTTTTGAAAGTCAATTGAAGCTTAATCCAATTAAGGCTGCAAAAATCAAAGGAGAACCCCTAAATAAACTGTATCATACATATATCTATGGTGGTCTTGGAAATATGAGTATGCCAACATCAAAACTATTTTATAGCTCAGACAGGAATAAATCCATATCCTACGGACTATCTTTGTCTTATATTGAGTCGTATTCTGATGTGAAAAGTGCTTTTGATGAGGAGATAAAAGTATCCGCAGCATTTAGAGAAACAGATTTTTCAGCATTTTTGAAAAAAGATTTTGAATTCGGAATTGTTAATGCTTACGCTTCAAGACAAGGGAATATGTTTCAAGCATACGGTTATGACCCTAGCCTCAATTTGGAAGAAAAATTTACTGAAGAATATTGGGGGTATTCAACTGTGAGCTTATCCTTACAGAGCAAAAATACCGATAAGAGTAAAGCGAGTTACTATGCTAAATTATTTGCATACGATTTAAACGAACAAACAGAGAATTCAATTTCATTTCTTTTGACTGCAAAACAATCGGTGGGATTAAACGCATATACTGTTGACTTAGGAATGGACTACGATTTTAATAATCTTTCTAAAAAATATGTTTTTGCAGATAGTTTGGCTAAAGAGCTGATAATAACCTTTCATCCGTCTGTAAGTAGAGAATTGGCTGGTGGAGATTTAAATTTAGGTTTTGAGCTCAAGTCAATGGATACTAGAGATTCTGCTGATATTAGTTTGGTTGTTTTTCCTCACGTACGTTATGATTATGTCTTTTCAGATAACTTCCAAAGAGCTTTCATTGGTGTTAGAGGTGGCTTAGATGAAAATTCATATTGGACTTTAAGCAAGAAAAATCCATTTATATTAAATGCGCTAACTACAGATGGCGGCAGTTTAGAATTAATAAATAGCCAGATTAAATACGATTTTTATGTTGGAATGAATTCCTATTTAGGATCAGATGTGAATTGGTCCTCTGAATTATCATACGCTAGGGTTCAGGATATGTCATTTTTTGAATTAGATCCTCATTCATTATATCAGAATAAGTTTAAGGTTGTTTATGACAATGTTAACCATTTGCAATGGTCGTCTACCCTAGACTGGGATGTGAACCCTAATGCTAATGTCAATTTACAACTGAACTACCATAAGTATGATTTAGACTCCTTGCAAGAGTATGCCTATAAGCCCGCAATTATATCTAAATTAGGTTTTTCATATGATATTGGCGATAAAATTTTACCTCAAATCGAGCTTGTTGGAGCTTTTGATCGCTCTAATGCTAGTGATTCATCTTCAGCAACCCCCATATTGAATGATATAGTCGATGTTAACCTTGCCTTAGAATACAAATACAACACTATTTTTTCTGCTTATTTTAAAGCCAAAAATCTGATAGGAGGTTATCAAATTTGGGAGAATTATCCTGTTCTAGGTCCACAAGTCTTTTTTGGACTCTCATTCCGTTTCTAGACTTATTCACTATTTGTTAATAAGTAGGCACTTTATTTAGTACTTTTTTGTAGTGATTTATTGTCCTTTTTTTACTTTTGTTTTAATCTAGTAAATAGCCAAGTTAATAAACAAAAATAATAATGAGTGAAAATTTAGAAAACAAAGCCGATTATGGCGCTGGTAATATTCAAGTACTTGAGGGTCTTGAAGCAGTTAGAAAAAGACCAGCGATGTATATTGGCGATATTGGTCAGAAGGGTCTACACCATTTAGTATATGAGGTTGTCGACAACTCTATCGATGAGGCACTTGCAGGACATTGTTCCGAAATAGATGTGGTTATCAATGAAAATAATTCTATTACAGTAATTGATAATGGTCGTGGTATCCCTACAGATATGCACCCTAAAGAAAAAAAATCAGCACTTGAAGTTGTCATGACTGTACTTCACGCTGGTGGTAAGTTTGACAAAGACTCTTATAAAGTGTCAGGTGGATTACATGGTGTTGGTGTATCTTGTGTGAATGCCCTATCTATTCATTTGAAAGTTGAGGTACATAGAAACGGGAAAGTCTATCATCAAGAGTATGAAAGAGGGGTTCCTATGTATGATGTTAAAGAAGTTGGAACTACCGACAAAACAGGTACTATTGTAACCTTTTTACCTGATAATGAAATATTCCATGAAACAGTATATCACTTTGATATACTTCAAAGTCGTTTGAGAGAATTATCTTTTCTAAATAAAGGGATAAAACTTTCATTAACCGATAAACGCCGACAAGACGAAGAAGGTAATGACATTAAAGATAATTTTGTCTCAGAAAACGGACTAATTGATTTTGTTGAATTAATAGATGAAAATAGAGAAAAATTGTTGGATAGCGTTATTCACATGGATACCGAAAAGAATGGTGTTCCTGTAGAAATAGCGATGCACTACAATACTTCATATAGTGAAAATATTCACTCATACGTGAATAATATTAATACTCACGAAGGAGGTACACACCTTTCTGGTTTCAGAAGAGCACTTACAAGAACGTTAAAACGTTACGCTGATGAGTCTGGAATGTTGGATAAAGTGAAGTTTGAAATTGCAGGAGATGACTTTAGGGAAGGTTTAACGGCAGTTATTTCAGTTAAAGTTATGGAGCCTCAATTCGAGGGACAAACCAAGACAAAATTAGGGAATAAAGAAGTTACAGGTGCAGTAGATCAAGCTGTTGGTGAAATGTTGACTAATTATTTGGAAGAAAATCCAAATATGGCTAAACAGATCGTCCAAAAAGTACTTCTTGCTGCACAAGCTAGAAATGCCGCAAGAAAAGCACGAGAGATGGTTCAAAGAAAGAATGTTCTTTCTGGTTCCGGCCTTCCTGGCAAATTAGCAGATTGTTCTGATAAAGACCCTGAAAAATGTGAAATATTCCTAGTCGAGGGTGATTCTGCAGGGGGTACAGCAAAGCAAGGAAGAGATCGATTTTTTCAAGCAATTCTTCCTTTGCGAGGTAAAATCTTGAACGTTGAGAAGGCAATGCAACATAAAGTCTTCGAAAATGAAGAGATTAAAAACATGTACACCGCATTAGGTGTTACCATTGGAACTGAGGAAGATTCCAAAGCGTTGAACCTCGAAAAGCTAAGGTATCATAAAATTGTAATTATGACGGATGCCGATGTTGATGGTTCTCATATTGCAACTCTTATCCTTACGTTCTATTTCAGATACATGAAAGAATTAGTCGAAAGCGGGTATTTATATATTGCTACACCTCCTTTATATCTTGTGAAGAAAGGGAAGGAGCAGCATTATTGCTGGTCTGATGAAGAGCGTGACATGATGGTGGAAAAGATGAATGGTGCAAGTATTCAGCGTTATAAAGGTCTTGGTGAGATGAATGCTGAGCAATTGTGGGACACTACAATGAATCCTGAAACCAGAACCTTAAGACAAGTAACTATTGATAGTGCTGCAGAGGCAGATAGAATATTCTCTATGCTAATGGGTGATGAGGTGCCTCCTCGTAGGGCATTCATTGAGCAGAATGCTAAATATGCTAAGATTGATATTTAGAGTTATAATTGGTACTAATAAAAAAGCCCTCAAATGAGGGTTTTTTTTATTTAAAATATCTTATAAAATTATCTTACTAGTGTAATTGTTCCTGTACAATTTTCACAATTGGTGTGATCGTAAATACGATACTCAAAATCTTGATAGCTTAATACATAGGAATAGGTTCCAGTAATTAGAGGATTACCTGTTCTCATATTCGTTCCATCCCATGCCATATCAGGATCGTTTGATTGAAATACCATTGAGCCATATCTATCAAAGATAGCTATTGAAAACGTTTCTGTTCTCATAGCATGATGAAAGACTTTAAAGGTGTCGTTATTTCCATCTAAGTCTGGTGTAAAACCATTAGGAACAAATAAAGTGTGTTCTTCTTTTATGGCAAGGGTGCCATATATACTGTCTTTACACATGAACTCATCTGTAACGACTAATTTTAAATCATAATATTTAATTCCAGAGCTGTCCAGATCAACGGATAAGTCTAAATTCAAGACATCCTGTGAGTTAGCCGTAAAGCCGTTACTCAATTCCCATTGCCATTCTACTACATTACCTTCTGAATTATCGTAAATATTGATAATAGGATAATTAGTTGTTACCGTATCATCAAGAACTCTATAGTCTGCTATAACAAAAGGAGGTTGAGTAATTTCAAAAGTTAATTCGTTAAAACATTGATTAGCATCTTCTACCATAATTGTATAAAAGCCTTCAGACAAATCGTATATGTTCTGATCAGTAGAGTAAAAAGAATTTTCTCCTTTCCAAACAAATGAAATTGGTAAAAACTCTTCAGAATAAGGTGGGTTGTCTGGTCCTCCCCAAGAAGAAACCTCTATAAATCCATCGTTATTATAGGTGCAGCTTTTATGGTTGTAGTTTGCTATGTCCAGAGCTAGCGAGTCCGGTTGGGTAAGATCGAATATAATATTATTCGGGCAGCCCTCAGCGTCTTCAACAGTAAATGAATAATTTCCTGATGGAAGATTGTATATATCGGCTTGTCTTGAAATCGTATCATTATTTGCTAGGTCAATCCAATAGTAAGAATATGGAAGTAGACCTCCACTAGCCAAACAAGAAATCCAAGCATCGCTACCATCATAACATCTTACGTTAAAACCATTGTAGTCAGAAACAGTACTGCTTAATGATATCGATGAGTTTTCAGTTAAAAAGTATGCTGCAGAATCTTCACAATTATTGTTGTCTGTTACATTTATCTGATAGTTTCCCGTAGCTAGGTTATTTATTGTTGTGGTTCCATTGCCAGTAATTGGATTGTCTCCACTCCAACTGTAATTGTATGGTGGTGTTCCACCGCTAACAGTAGTGCTTATAATACCATCGCTAAATCCAAAGCAACTAACAGGATCAATCGATTCGAATATTTCGATATCTTGAGGAGGCGTTGAGATAGTGTAAGGGCCTGACGTATAATCGCAACCCAGGTTATCAGTAATCGTTAAGTTGTAAATATCAGCTTCAAGGTTAAATATATCCTCACTGTCAGAACTGTAATTGTTATTCACTGACGACCAATCGAAAGTAAATGGAGGTGAACCGTTGGAAGTATTGATTTCAATAGCTCCAAATATTTCGCCAGGGCAAATGTTATCATCTATCACAGCATCAACGATTACTGGTGTAGAAACAAATACGGTGACTTCATCTGTATAAACGTCTGGGCATTCCGATGCTGTTACGGTGTATGTTGTTGTCGTAACAGGAGCAACAGTAATATCTGTTCCTAAACCAATAACAGTACCTGTTTCATCTTCCCAAACAACATTATTGTTATTAGCACCATCAGGAACAAATCGGAAGGCTTGATTATTTCCTGTCATTTGAGTGTTATTCCAACCATTTTCGATTAAAAATTGACTCTCATCTTCGTTGACAATTCCCAATACTGATTCGCCATTATTCCAATTGGCACACAAAGGTTGATCTTGAATGTGAATTTCAATAACGTTTGTGGTTTCATAAATCTTTATTTGCCCGTTGAACTGAAATCCTGCACAATTGAAATATCCAAAATCTTCAAAAGAGGCTACGAATCTTCTAAATGGTGCAACACCATATACATTGTAAAACAGTCCGCCACCATTATTTGGGTTTAAATCCATCCATGGACCTAAAATTGCATTAATGACTTGTCCTGGAGGTAATGCACTTGGAATAGCATAGGTGTTCCAAGCAGAGTATGCATTTGCATTGGTCAAGTCGAATGTTAAATAATTATTAGTTGAAATTAAAAGTTGATCGTAGATATTACCATAGAAACAAAAATTGAAGCCTATGTCAATAACTCCAGAATGTACATCATCACCAAGTCCATTAAGATTAGTCCCCGAATTGAGAGGGTCCATGTCTAATGGTATGTTTTCAATAGTGTAATCGCTTGTTCCGATTGAGTTTGGTGTGTAATCAGCAGACAAGTCAACATCTTGAAGGTCGCATATGATAACATCTGCGCCAGCATCAATCTGTGCTTTTGCTTGATTGCTATATATTAATACTAATGTAATTATAAGGGTTAAGTATCTCATAAATGAACAGATTTTACTTGTTAAATGTTCAGTCTATAAAGATACAAATAAAATCAAATATCTGAAAGTTAATTTATCATTGAACCTTATAGGCTCAAATCAATTATTATTTAGTTACCTCGTAATCGTGATGGTTCCAAAACAATTACTACAGTTTGATCATAAATCTGATACTCAAAATCTTGATAACTTAAAATGTACGAATAAGCTCCTACAGGTAGGGCTCTTGAAGAAAAGCTAGTTCCGTCCCATTCAAAGTCAGGGCTTGAAGACGTATAAATTATAGAGCCCCAACGGTCATAAATAGCTATTTTGAATGAGCCTTCTAAGATGCCGTGATGCTCAATCTTGAATATATCGTTCTTTCCGTCAAAGTTTGGTGAAAATCCATTTGGAATAAATAGGGTGTGCTCATCTTTTATTGAAAGTTGGCCATAGGTGCTATCAGTACAGCCAAATTCATCAACCACAACAAGTTTTAAATCGTAGTAAATAATACCCAGAGAGTCTAAATCAATATTCGAAAAATCTATTCCATAAATATTCTCTTCGGTCGAAGTTAACCCATTACTTAACTCCCAATACCACTCAACAATATTGCCTTCGGAGTCATCAAAAAGATTCATGATAGGATTGTTTTTTGTAACTGGATTGTTTTTAGTTCTGTATTTTGATTTGACCTCCGGTGGTTGTTGTATTTCAACCGATAGCTCCTCTGTGCAATTATTAGCATCTGTAACTATCACTGTGTATATGCCTTCGGATAAATTATTGATGTTCTGGTTGTTTGAGTGAAAAAATGATTCATATTTTTTCCACTGAAATGATTTTGGCAAATACAATTCAGATCCTACAGGATGATCTGGACCACCAACAGTAGATGTTTTTATAAATCCATCGTTATTGTAGGTGCAACTTTTGTGTTTAATGTCAGAGACTTCAATCCTCAATGCCTCAGGCTCCGTAAATATAAAATCGGTGTCAAGTATACAATCTTTGGAGTCAATGACTTTTAGTAAATATTGACCAGATTTAAAATTTTTGTAATTAGAGTTTTGACTTATGGTATCGTTAGATTCAGAATTAATCCAATAGTATTTGTATGGCGAGATCCCTCCTGTAACATTATTTGATACGGAAGCATTACCACCTTTGCATCTAATATTGTATCCGTTGTAGTTAGAAATTTCACTAATCAATTCAATTATACTGTTTTCTGGAACATAGAAAGTTGAAGAAATTTCACAGTCATTATTATCGGTTAAATTTAGTTGGTAATTACCAATACTAAGCTCACTGATTGTATTTCCATTTTCTGTGAATCCATTTTCGCTTACCCAATTGTATTGGTAAGGAGGAGCTCCACCACTTACTAAAACTTCGATTAAGCCATCACTAAATCCACTACATCTAGCTCCAATGATACTATCTTGTATAACTAAATCAGGAGGGGTAGGAGATATAATAAACGATTGATTTATTTCACAATCCATACTATCGGTTATAGTTAAGTTATATGTATCTGCGATTAAATTGTTAATGTTTTTTGATGTTGATGTGAAAGTATTGCTATTATTTGACCATAAATAAGTAAAGGGATGAGTTCCGCCCGTATGCTCTATGTCAATTGCGCCATATATCTCATCGGGACACATATTATCATCTATTGTAGGGTTAATGTCAATTGTTGATGAAACAAAAACAGTTACTTCATCTGAATAAGAATCTGGGCATTAAGATACACTAATGGTATATGTAGTTGTAGTGTCTGGGCTAACTAACATAGTTGCACCATAACCTATGAAGCCTCCTTGATTGTCATACCATTCAATACTATTTTCTCCATCGTTTGGTGTGAACCTAAAAGCTTGGTTATCTCCTGTCATTGTAGTATTGTTCCAACCATTTTCTATTAGAAACTGCGTTTCATCTTCGTTTATTATACCCAGAACAGATTCCCCATTATTCCACGAATCACAAAGAGGTTAATCTTGTATGTGTATTTCAATATTGTTGGTAGATTCAAATAGTTTTATTTGACCATTAAATTGCATATTCGAACAAGAAAAGTATCCAAAATCGTTGAACGATACTATGAATCGTCTAAATGGTGCTGTTCCTTCAATGCTATGGCTTATGTTGCCACCATTAGAAGGGTTAAGGTCTATCCATGGGCCTAAGATGGCATTGACTACCTGGCCTATTGAAGATATACTTGGAATAGGATAGGTGTTCCATGGAGAATAAGCGTTTGCATTTTCTATGTCAAAAGAAAGGTAATTATTTGTTGAAGCGACTAACTGATTATACACATTGCCATAAAAGCAAAAGTTAAATCCAATATTAATTATGTCTGTATGAGAATCATCAGATAATAGATTTATAACAACGGGATTAGTCAATGTTTCCATTTCAATGGAAATAGGTTCAATAGTGTAGTTTGATGTTGAAACGGAATTAGGGGTGTATTCAATGGATAAATTCACATCTTGTGGTTCACAGATTACTATGTCTGGTCCAGCATCAATTTGAGCATAGATGGAGAAAGTTTGAAAAAAAATAAAGAGGAATATCGATATAAATTGTCGCATTTAAAAGTAAGTTTGGCTCTAAACAAAATTACATTTTTATTTTCAAAACTTAAAGTTTGATTTTTTTAGAATTTATTTAAATAAAATTAAGGGGTTGAATTCTATTTTTATAATTAATTTTGCCAAAAATTTATACTATGAAAGTAACAGTTGTAGGCGCAGGAGCCGTAGGTGCTAGTTGTGCAGAATATATTGCTATAAAGAATTTTGCATCTGAGGTGGTTTTAGTTGACATTAAAGAAAATTTTGCCGAAGGTAAAGCTATGGACTTGATGCAAACAGCATCGTTAAATGGTTTCGACACAAAAATAGTTGGCAGTACTAACGATTACTCCAAGACTGCAAATAGTGATATTGCAGTTATTACAAGTGGTATTCCACGTAAGCCAGGAATGACGCGTGAAGAGCTAATCGGAATTAACGCAGGTATTGTTAAAATGGTTTCTGAAAACCTGATAAAACATTCCCCCAATGTTATACTTATTATAGTAAGTAATCCTATGGATACCATGACTTATTTGACACATAAAGTTACCGGACTACCAAAGCACAGAATTATTGGTATGGGTGGAGCTTTAGATAGTGCTCGTTTCAAGTATAGGTTAAGTGAGGCTTTAGAATGTCCTTCTTCGGATGTTGATGGAATGGTTATTGGTGGGCATAGCGATAAAGGAATGCTCCCATTGACTCGACTAGCGACTAGAAATAGCGTTAGGGTTTCTGAGTTTATCAGTGAGGAAAGATTAAATCAAGTTAAGGAAGATACTAAAGTAGGAGGCGCTACTTTAACTTCTATGCTAGGTACTTCAGCTTGGTATGCGCCAGGAGCTGCGGTATCGTCTTTAGTTCAATCAATTGCTTGTGATCAGCATAAAATGTTCCCTTGTTCTGCATTATTAGAAGGTGAATATGGCATGAGTGACTTGTGCATAGGAGTTCCTGTAATTTTAGGTAAAAATGGTATCGAAAAGATCGTAGAAATTGACCTTAATGATGAAGAAAAAAACAAACTTGCTGAATCAGCAGAAGGTGTTAAGGCAACTAACGGTTTGCTTAATGAAGTGAACGCTTAATACTTTTCAATATTAAAAATCATAAATAAAAGAGAGCGATTGCTCTCTTTTTTATTTTTTGATAATTTTTTTCCACTCTGATAACTTGTCTTGTTGAATATGAACAAAATAAGAGCTTGTTGGCAGGTGCCCAAGGCTGATGGATGAGGGCTGATATATTTTTTCTTTTTGAACTAAACGCCCTAATACGGAGTAAATAGATACAATAGTTTCTTTATCAGTGTCAATATTTATATAATCGTTGAATGGATTAGGAAAAATATCAACTGCAGATTTGTAAATGTTGTTCTTGATGCCAGTTCCAACACTATCATTTTTAAAGTAAAATAACCCACCTGTCTCCATTCCTAAAAATAAGTCTCTTTTATTGTCAGCTGTAAAATCTTCAAAAAGAACAGCTGTATTTTTACCTTCATTTATCCCTTGAAAATCATTTGAAATGAGTTCAAAATTGGCGGAAAGGTTGTTGTTAACACTTTGGTAATGGTAAATTAGTCCGCTTTCACTACCAATAAGAATATTGATTTCATTGTCTTTCTCAAAAACATAGGGAGTGCTAAACCCATACAAGCTCTCGTCGTTATTAACTGATATTCCGCCAAAGTCATCAATTAATGAGTTAAATATTGGACTATAGGGTGTTCCAGTATTTTCAGCATAACTTAATGTGCCATCTACTTGACCAATAATTAAGTCAAATAGGTTGTCATTATTCATGTCGTATAAAAAAGGGGTAGCATGTTGGCCTATATCAATGGAAAAGAAGCTAACGTTTTCAAGTTCAAATAATGCATCTTGTCCATCGTCTGCATTATTTTGAAAGTAGTGCAGTTTTCCGTTATTATCACCCAATATCATATCTACATCTCCATCGTTATCTAAATCTGCAAGGGTAGGGTAAAGTCCGTTAACTGTTTCGTTTAGTATTGTATCTAGTGCTATTGATGAAAGGCCACCATAATCTCTGTTAATCACTTCAAAGTTAGGTTCTGTTTGACTTCCTATATTTCTTAATAACGCAAGCTGAGATGAAGGGTTGCTATTGTTGAAATATCCGTAATTACCAATAAGTAAGTCTTTTAATCCATCGTTATTATAGTCTATTACAGCAGGGTAAGCGCCTGACCCAAAGTCCAAGGTGTTGTCTTGCAGAAAATCTTTTTGACTGAATTCAAATGTTGGATTGTTATCTGCGCCAGTATTTAGGAATACCATGATGCTCTCAAAGTTTTCAGCGTTATTATTTATGTTAGGGCTAACAACTAAATCCCTGATATTATCATTATTAATGTCAAGGTAAAATGCAGCAGGAAATGAGTTTATTTCAGCACTTATATCACTTCCGTTTCCGATGGGAAAATCTTGATTTACAGAAACCATATTTGCACTTTGAGAATCACCACCGTTGGTTAACATATTTAAATTGTTAAACGATACATCACCCAGAATAAAATCCATGTCGTTATCGCCATCTATGTCAAGAGCAAGTGTTGATGAGCCGCTATGAGCTCCAGAAGATCGAATTTGAGGCTGATTAATTATAGCATCTTCTTCACAACTGTTGAAATCATAAGTGTTTAGTCCTTCAAAAAATTCTCCCCAACAATCTGTCTTTAATTCAAAAACTAAGCTGTCGCAATTGCCATAAAGCTCTTGGCTTTGATTCTGATGATATTCAACATAACCACCACTTTGTTTGAACGTTAACACATCGACATCCCCATCTCCATCTACATCTACAAAAGAGGGGATATCTACTTCTGAAATTATTATAGCACTTAGTATAGGGCCTAAATCGCTTATTAAGGCAGTCGTTTCGATTTGAAAATTTATATTTTCTCCTTGTGAAGTGTTTTTGTAGACTTTAACGTAACTGTCGTTGTAGGTAAAGATATCTTCTTTTCCATCGCAGTTGTAATCAATTAATAATGCCCATTTCTTTAGCTCAGGAAAATCATGGCTATATTCTACAAAATAGTCAAAATCTGTTCCTACCCCGTCATTAGCATTCAAAAAACATAATACTCTATCACCGATTCTTTCAAATACAAAAATATCTTTTTTGCCATCGTTATTGAGGTCTATATTAGATAGTTGACATGAATTGAGTCCGCCTGTAAGGGGGTTTTTTATTAGGCTTCCGTTTTCAATAATTGAAATGTCTGATCTATTGAGGAACTGACTAAATAGCGCCAATGGAGCTGTAAGAAGAAATAGAATAAGGGCATTTTTCATACATGCAAATTTACGATTAAAATTCTATGTGTGTGATAGTATTTGGGAATAGAATAATAGACCATTCTAAACCTAATAATTTAGTTATCCTCATTTCAATTGCTATTTCAAAATTGAAATTCTATATTTGCCCGTTCTAAATTAAAATATTATGCAAAATAAAAGTTTTATCTCTCTGTTCGCATTAGTGTTTGCAATTGTTTGTCTATACCAATTGTCTTTCACTTGGATAGCTCAAGGAGTTGAGAAGGATGCAGTAGAGTATTCGAATGGAGATGAGTTTAAAGAAAAAGCTTATTTAGATTCCATTTCATCGGAGCCTATCTATAATATCGGAGTTAAAAACTACACTTATAACGAGTGTAAATCAAGAGAAATAAATCTTGGTTTGGACCTTAAAGGTGGTATGAATGTTACTCTTGAAGTATCTGTTGTGGATGTGATAAGAGCAATGTCTAATTACAACAAAGATGAAGCGTTTAATTCGGCTATTAACTTGGCAGTGAATAAACAGCTAGATAGTCAGGATGACTTTGTTACTCTATTCGCTCAATCTTTTACTGAGTTAAGCCCAGAGGGAAAGCTTGCCTCAATTTTTTATACACCTGAACTAAAAGATAAAATAAACTCTACTTCGACAAACGATGAAGTAATGGGAGTGATTCGTACTGAAGTTGAAGATGCGATTGACCGTTCATTCAATATTTTGAGATCTAGGATAGATAGATTTGGTGTTTCTCAACCAAACATTCAGCGTTTAGAAGGCTCAGGAAGAATTTTAGTTGAATTGCCAGGTGTTAAAGATCCAGAAAGAGTTCGTAAACTTCTACAAGGAACAGCACAATTAGAGTTTTGGGAAACGTATGAAAATGCTGAGATTTTAGGTGCGATTGATCAAATTAATACATTTCTTAAATCTCAAGTTGAATTAGAAGATACAATTGCTGATTCTGAGGAAATTGTTGAAAACACTGAAGTTGAAGAAGATTTTAATTCTGATTTATCTATTGATGAGTTAAGCACAAACTCAGAAGCTTCTTCTGATACTGCAGCTATGACTGCTGAACAATTTTCAAGAGAAAATCCATTATATGCCGTTTTATTTCCTAATCTGAATCAATCCAACCAACCTAACGAAGGTCCTGTTTGTGGAATATCTTCTGTAAAAGATACTGCTGCGGTCAATGCTTTTTTAAAGATGGATGAGGTTAAGAATATATTACCTAGAGATGTGCGTTTTTCTTGGACTGTAAAGCCTTACGATCCCGAAGGAAAGTTTGTTCAGTTAGTTGCTTTAAGAGTTACTTCAAGAGATGGTAAAGCGGCTATGGAAGGAGATGTCGTTACTGATGCTCGTACCGACTTTGGTCAGTTTAACGGCTCACCTGAGGTGTCTATGGCAATGAATGCTGAAGGCGCAAGAATGTGGAAAAGATTAACAGCTGACAATATAGGTAAAAGTGTTGCTATTGTTTTAGATGATTATGTGTATTCATTTCCGACAGTTCAATCAGAAATTTCTGGTGGAAGATCCCAGATAACAGGTAACTTTACCATCAACGAAGCAAATGACTTATCTAATATCTTGAAGTCAGGTAAATTACCCGCACCTGCAAGAATCATTGAAGAAGCAATTGTTGGACCATCATTAGGTCAAGAAGCTATTGATTCAGGCTTGAGATCATTCATTATAGCCTTGTCAATTGTATTGTTGTACATGATGTTCTATTACAGTTTTGCTGGTTTAGTATCAAATATTGCCCTTTTGGCAAACCTTTTCTTTGTGTTTGGTGTTTTATCCTCATTAGGTGCTGTACTTACGCTGCCTGGTATTGCAGGTATTGTATTAACAATTGGTATGTCAGTAGATGCAAACGTTCTTATTTATGAAAGAATACGTGAAGAGCTACTGAACGGCAAAGGGCTAAAGCTAGCTGTTTCAGATGGTTACAAAAATGCTTACAGTTCAATTATTGATGCCAACGTGACCACTCTATTGACAGGTATTGTTCTTTATATATTTGGAAGTGGACCTATTAAAGGATTTGCTACAACTCTTGTAATAGGTATTTTGACATCTTTATTCTCGGCTATTTTCTTAACACGTCTAATATTCCACTGGAGATTAGAGAAAAAGGGTGTAGCATCTTTTGATAACTCAATTACCAGAGGTGCATTCAAAAACACAGCTATTGATTTTATTGGTAAGCGTAAAATTTTCTATGGAATATCATCGCTTATTATTTTGATAGGAATAGGTTCTTTAGTAACCAAAAAACTAAATTATGGTGTAGACTTCAAAGGGGGTAGGACTTTCGTTGTTCGTTTTGATGAACCTGTTGATAACGAAGCGATTAGAAATTCACTAGCTAATTATTTTATCGACGACTCTGGTCTTAAAATGTATCCTGAAGTAAAAACCTTTGGGGATAATAATCAAGTGAAAATTACTACCAAATACCTTATTGATAGTAAAGAATTGAGCGCCGATGCTATTGTTAGTGGCAAGTTAGACGATGGATTGGTAAGTATTGGTGATTATGAGGTGATGAGTTCTCAAAAAGTAGGACCAACTATTGCAGATGATATTAAAGTATCAGCATTATGGTCTATAATGTTCTCATTACTTATAATTTTCTTATATATCCTATTGAGATTTAGAAAATGGCAATTTAGTTTAGGTGCTGTTGCAGCAGTATTCCACGATGTATTAATTGTCTTATCAATATTCTCTTTGTTTTATGGGATATTACCATTCTCATTAGAGATTGATCAAGCGTTTATTGCAGCTCTTTTAACAATAATTGGTTATTCTCTTAATGATACTGTTGTTGTATTTGATAGAATTAGAGAACATATGAATATCTTTAAGAAAAAAGAATTCAATTCACTAGTGAATAATGCATTAAATAGTACATTAAGTAGAACAGTAAACACGTCGCTTACTACATTCTTTGTGTTATTAGTAATATTCTTGTTTGGAGGTGAGGTAATTCGAGGATTTATGTTTGCATTAATGGTAGGTGTAATTGTTGGGACTTATTCTTCATTATTTGTCGCTTCACCAATAATGGTCGATACGGTCAAAAAATCAGAAGAAGATAAAAAATAAAATTCTGTATTTCTTAAGATTAAAAGTGCCCCAAAATTTGGGGCATTTTTAATTTAATGCAATTACTTTTATTATTTAACTTTGCGTTGTTAAGAACACATATTATATGACTTCTATTTTATTATTTATAGGCGGACCAGAAATTGTAATTATTATGTTGGTGGTCGTTATGTTATTTGGCTCAAAAAAAATACCTGAAATTGCGCGAGGTTTGGGAAAGGGTATGAGAGAGTTGAAAGATGCATCTAACGATATAAAAAGGGAAATTCGATCTAGTGCAACATCAGTTAAAGAGGAGATACAAAAGGTCGAAAAAGACTTAGAGAAATAATCCATAAAGCAAAAAAAAACTAACAAGAGCTCTTGTTAGTTTTTTTATTTACTTAAGTAAAATAATCTACTCGGCGCTTTTGACAGTTTTTATAATCCTAGCCGCAATTTTATAAGGATCGCCATTTGAAGCAGGTCTTCTATCTTCTAACCAACCTTTCCATCCATTTTCAACTACCATAATAGGAATTCTTATAGATGCACCTCTATCAGAAACACCATAGCTGAAATCATTGATTGATGCTGTTTCGTGTAAGCCAGTAAGCCTTTCGTCATTATAGGCACCGTAAACAGAGATATGCTCTTTAGTTACTGGTCTGAATGCTTCACAAATCTTTTCATACGTATCTTTAGAACCACAAGTTCTTAGGGTTGTGTTTGAAAAGTTAGCATGCATACCTGAACCATTCCAATCGCCTTTAACTGGCTTTGGGTGGTATTCAATGTAATAGCCGTAGCTTTCGGTTAATCTGTCTAAAAGGTATCTTGCAATCCAAATTTCATCACCAGCTTTTTTAGCTCCCTTAGCGAATAATTGAAATTCCCATTGTCCACTAGCAACTTCTTGGTTAATTCCTTCAAAATTAAGCCCAGCCTCAATACATAAGTCAGCATGTTCTTCAACAAAATCTCTACCATGAGTATTTCTTCCGCCAACAGAACAGTAATACAGTCCTTGTGGACCAGGATACCCGCCTAATGGAAATCCTAAGGGGAGTTGTGTTTGAGTGTCCATAATGAAATATTCTTGTTCGAAGCCGAACCAAAAATCATTATCATCATCATCAATGGTTGCTCTTCCGTTTGATGAATGATTGCTGCCATCCGCATTTAAAACCTCAGTCATTACAAGATAGCCATTTATTCTTGTAGGGTCAGGGTAAATTGCGACAGGTTTAAGTAGGCAATCTGAAGATCCACCTGAAGCCTGTAAAGTAGAACTTCCATCAAAAGACCATATAGGGCAGTCTTCTAGCTTACCACTAAAATTATTGATAATTTTAGTTTTACTTCTCATGTTTTGAGTTGGCTCGTAGCCGTCAAG
>TARA_Y100000385_G_scaffold291647_1_pt1 | contig 25455 bp, 14 predicted proteins | sample TARA_Y100000385 | Tara Oceans TARA_Y100000385 (sample SAMEA2620980) | marine metagenome | biome: marine biome (ENVO:00000447); feature: surface water layer (ENVO:00002042); material: "saline water (ENVO:00002010), including plankton (ENVO:xxxxxxxx)" | depth 5 m
CCCCAGCAGAAGAAGGCGGTGCTGGTAAAGTATATCTTGTGAGAGCAGGCCTTTTTGATGATGTAAATGCTGTTTTACATTGGCACCCAAGTAATGGAAATAGTGCAGATGCAGCATCATCATTAGCAAACAAGTCTGCAAAGTTTAGATATTACGGACAGTCTTCTCATGCTGCCGGCTCTCCATGGAATGGACGTTCTGCTCTAGATGGAGTTGAAGCCATGAATTTTATGGTGAATATGATGAGAGAGCATATGACAGCTGAGTCACGTACACATTATGTAATTACGAAAGGTGGAAATGCACCAAATGTAATTCCTGATTTTGCCGAAGTATTTTACTATGTAAGGCATCCTGACATGAAACTTGCTGCAGAAAACTTCGAAAGAGTTGTACAATGCGCAGAAGGCGCAGCGCAGGGCACCGGCACAAAAATGGAATATGAAATTATTCATGGTATATATAATGTACTTCCTAATGTCACTCTCAGTCAGATTATGCACGATAAACTCTCTATGATCGGAGGAGTGAAATATGATAAAGAAGAAAAGGCTTTCGCCGAAAAAATAATCAGTACGTTTCCTTACGCAGATAATGTAAGTGTTAATCTTTCAGAAAATGTAAATCCTTTTAAAGTGATCAGAAAAGGTCAAGGAGGATCTACGGATGTCGGCGATGTCAGTTGGGTTGTTCCTACTGCAGGTATGAGAGCGGCAACCTGGGTGCCCGGTACAAGTGCGCATAGCTGGCAAGCTATAGCAGCAGGAGGTACCTCTATAGGGAAAAAAGGTATGATGATAGCCGCTAAGACCATTTCACTTACTGCCTTGCATCTATTTCAAAATCCAGAAATAATAGATGAAGCAAAAACAGAGCTTTATAAACAGAGAGGCAAAGATTTTATATACAAACCACTCTTAGGTGATAGAGAACCACCTTTGGACTACAGGAAATAGTGTCTCAATTAAATATCAGACGACTCAATATGGATACCTCCTGGGAAGTTCATTGGGGAAGTGAGAAAGTCATCATAGACCCATGGCTCCTGGGTTCCGAGGTAGATTATTTTCAATGGTTTAATGAACAATGGCATACTACAGAACCTATAACTTTAGTAGAAATTGAGAAACCAAATTTCATACTTATTTCTCAGTCCTATTCTGATCATTGTCATGAAGAGACACTTCTAAAATTCGCCAAGGACATACCTATTCTAGCGTCTCCGAAAGCGTATAAAAGACTAAAACGAACATTCTCAGAAAACAGGCTCATAAAATTACCAATACTGAGCAAAGAAGGTTTTTTAGAATTTAATGGTTTGAAAATTGCTACGCTTGATCCTAGAAGATGTATAGATCCTATCTACTATGCTCATGTGATATGTAATGGTAATGATGCTATATTTTACAGTTCTCATGGATTTTCACTAGACTCGAAGCAATTAGCTTTACTGAAACCCCTTAATATGAAAGCATTGCTTACTTCTTTCTCAGAAATAAGATTGCCATCCTTATTTGGAGGAAAAGTAAACCCTGGGTTAGAAAACGTAAATCAGTTAATAAGTCAACTCAATCCAACCTATATTACAAATACTCACGATGAGCAAAAAACACACAGCGGACTAGTTATGAAAATGGCTAAAACTAATTACCCAGACTTGATGGATTTAGAATTCAAAAGCACGGAAATCTTAACTTTCAATGATTATCAATTTCGGGATATATACTAAACTAGTAAAGATCAAAATAAAAAATGCCAGATTATACGACCTGGCATTTTCCATTGGTTATACTTTGAATGTGAGTCCCTTATTATCCACTCCAATCTTTATTGTATCCCCTTCATCCACTTTGCCTGAAAGTAAATATTTAGACAACTCATTCACCAACTCATTTTGTATCACTCTTTTCATTGGTCTAGCTCCAAATTGCGGTTCATAACCTAATTCTGCCATATGATCCATAGCTTTATCTGATATCTCTAAAGTGATACTTTTTGAAGCCAGATTTTTTCTGAGCTTCTTCATCATTAATCCAGCTATTTTTTTAATCTCCTCTTTAGTCAATGGTAAGAACATAATCTTATCATCTATTCTATTTAGAAATTCAGGTCTTAAGGTATCTTTCAGAACTTCAAATACTTCAACTTTAGTAGTATCAATGATTTCTTGTCTATGCTTTTCTCCGATAGCATCTAAATCTTCAAAATTGTCCAGAATTGTTTGTGCCCCCATATTAGAAGTCATGATGACAATACTATTTTTGAAATTAGCTGTGCGCCCTTTATTGTCTGTTAATCTTCCGTCATCTAACACCTGAAGGAGGATATTAAAAACATCAGGATGCGCCTTTTCTATTTCATCTAAAAGTATGATAGAATACGGCCTTCGCCTTACGGCTTCTGTGAGCTGTCCTCCTTCATCATATCCTACATATCCTGGGGGCGCACCTACTAATCTAGATACAGCATGCTTCTCTTGAAACTCACTCATATCGATTCGTGTCATGGCCTTTTCATCATCAAAGAGCACTTCAGCTAAAGATTTTGCCAATTCTGTTTTTCCTACTCCTGTAGGCCCTAAGAAGATAAAGGAGCCAATAGGTTTATTTACATCTTGAAGCCCAGCCCTACTTCTTCTTATTGCATCACTCACTGCGACTACAGCTTCTTTTTGGCCTATTAGTCTTTTACCAATTACATCTTCTAGATTGAGTAATTTTTCTTTCTCACTTTGCAGCATTTTAGTCACGGGTATTCCAGTCCATTTAGACACCACTTCTGCTATATCGTCACCATTTACCTCTTCATTTGTAAATCGATCTTCTTCTGGCAATTTCGACAGTTTAACCTCTTCAGCTTTTAGCTGCGTTTCTTTTTCCTTAATGTCGCCATACTTAATTTTCGCTACTTTTTCAAAATCCCCTTCTCTTTCTGCTTTCTCCGCCTCATATTCTAAGTCTTCCATCACTTTTTTGATGGCTTGCATATTATCTACAATCTCTTTCTCATTTTTCCAAGCTGCAGTACGTGAATCTAGAGTTTGCTTAGCATTAGCTATTTGCTCTTGTATTCTTTTGAGTTTCTTTTCATTTTTTTCTCTTTTTATCCCTTCTTTTTCAATCTCTAGTTGCCTTACCTTTCGCTCCAATTCATCAATCTCCTCTGGCACACTATCCAGTTCCAACCTCAATTTAGCGGCAGCCTCATCGATGAGATCAATTGCCTTATCAGGCAATCTTCTTTCGGTGATATATCGGTGTGACAACTCAGCCGCAGCCACCAATGCTTCGTCTAGGATATCAATCTTATGATACACTTCATATTTATCTTGAATTCCTCTTAATATAGAAATGGTATCCTCTACACTAGGCTCATCTATAAATACAGTCTGAAATCTTCTGACTAATGCCTTATCCTTTTCTAAATACTTTTGGTACTCATCAAAAGTCGTAGCACCTATAGTTCTCAACTCACCCCTTGCCAATGCCGGTTTTAGAATATTAGCAGCATCCATGGCTCCATTGCCACCTCCTGCTCCAATAAGAGTGTGTATTTCATCTACGAATAAGATGATCTCACCATTACTGCTATTTACTTCTTTCACTACAGCCTTTAGTCTCTCTTCAAATTCTCCTTTATACTTTGCCCCTGCAATAAGAGCCGAGATATCTAAAGAAAAAATTTGCTTGCTTTGTAGTCTTTCTGGTACATCTTGATTGACTATTCTCCAGGCTAATCCTTCTACTATAGCTGTTTTTCCTACACCTGCTTCACCGATTAAAATGGGATTGTTTTTCTTCCTTCTAGAAAGAATGTGAAGTATTCTTCTGATTTCTTCATCTCTTCCAATGATAGGATCGAGCTTTCCGTCCATTACCCTTTGATTCAGATTAATGGCAAATTTCTTCAAGGCATTGTATTGATTATCACCTTGTTGATCAGTTACTTTTCTCCCTTTTCGCAAATCATGAATAGCCATTTTCATTCCTTTCTCAGTGGCTCCCTCATCCTTTAATATTCTTGCTGCTTTATCTTTTCCTTTAAGAATAGAAAGCAACACTATTTCTACAGATATGAAATCATCTTCAAATTCTTTAATCAATTTCTTGGCTCTACTTAGTGCAGCATTTGAATCATTTGTTAAGTATTGTTTGTCCGTACCCTCTACTTTAGGAAAAGATTCAATTGCTTTGTTCAAGTTCTTTTTGAGGCTTATAGTGTTAACCCCCATCTTTTTAAATAAAAAATCAGTCAACTCCTCATCAGTCTCTATCACACCTTTTATAAGATGTACAGTATCTACTGATTGTTGGTCCAAACTCCCTGCTAATTGTTGAGCCTTAAGAATTGACTCTTGTGCTTTTACAGTGAAATTATCGTAGGTCATATTTGAATATCTTTTTCTTTTTCAATGATGAATGATCTAGATCAAAAGATACTCCAAAAGTGAAACGTTTGATCAAATGCGCCACAATGGCATAAAGGAGAAAAAACAGGTGCCAAAAAGACAGAATAATTGTGCTAAGTGACAAGAAAGAAAACAGAATCTTTTATTTCATGCATTTATACTTTGGATAAATATTGGCATATGATCACTCAAGCTTATCCAATCATCATAGTCACCTATACTGATTTTAGTGTTTTCGTTTATTAAATTATCACTGAGAAAGCAGAAATCCACATGATAAGGTTTATGCACTTTTTTCAAGAGATATAGGGTAGGTTCTAATTCTTGCCCTTGCGTTTTTTTGGTCTGTAGGTGATAAAGGCTTCTGATTCTATTTTCTTCAAGTCTATTGACAACATCTATATGGTTTCCAATTCTTTTTTTCTTGTCCCAAATTGCGTTGCTATTAAAATCCCCAATCCATATTGAATCCTCCTTTAAGAATTCAGAATAATAATTGAGAGCTCCCCATATTTGGCCTATGTAATCTTTTTTTCTATCCGTTTTGTATGGCATTGCCCAAATGTGAAAGAAATTTATAAGTCTGTTCTTATTCTTAAGCTCTATTGGTATTATATATTGAAATTCCTCACTATAGCCACTCTTTAAAGACAGATTTACATCCTTAAATGAAATTGCAGCAACTCCTTTATGAGGATTCTGACCATGCCATAGAATATCATTATGATCCATATTATCTAGAGCATATTTGAGTTTTTCTTGATTCTCACACTCTTGAATTACCAATAAATCAGGTTTAAACTTTAACACATTTTCGCACTTATTTCGAAAAGCCATATTGCAATTCCATGATATGACATTCATTTTTCTTAGATAAGAAAAATTCTTCCAGAAATAGAATATTACACAATTCAATGTTAGAAATGGAAGATCTTATAAATGAAGAAAAGAGGTAAAGCGTTTCGTGATTTGAAAAGCTTTTTTTTTATATCTCAAACCCCTATTTGAAAATAGTGTAGAAGGCAGTACCTTTGCGCCTCTAAAATTTAGACGATACATAATAATATATAGATGGCACTTATAGGAAAGATAAGAAGTAACATGTGGATAGTGTTTGTAATCATTGCACTCGCCACACTTAGTTTTATTCTAATGGATGCGCAAGGACCTGGAGGTGGAGGTGCTGTATCAGATACAACAATGGGTATCGTAAATGGTAAAAAAATTGATTTCAAAGATTTTGATTTAACCGACAGAGTACTTTTCAACAACAGTGCTCAAGAGCCATTAATGAGAAGAGCAGGACTGTGGGATTACTTTGTGAATAAAACCATAGTGGAAGATGAAGCAGAAGAATTAGGTATGTCTGTTGGAAAAAATGAATTGATGGAATTGCAATTTGGACAAAGCCTTAGTCCAATTATTTTTCAAAATTATCGTACTCCTAATGGCCAGGTTGATATTGCTCAACTTACTCAAATAAAGAATGCAATAGAAGCAAATAGCCCAGACTTAACTCCACAGTTTAGACTATACTGGGCAGAGCAAGAAAAGCAAGTTATTTCTACTCAACTTCAAACCAAGATTAATACCATGGTGCAAAAGGGCCTCTACACACCAACTTGGATGGCCGAAGAGACTTTCAAAATGCAGAACACATCTGTGGACATTGAAGTAGTAAAAATTCCTTTCGACGAAATAGATGGAAGTGGAGTAGATGTAACAGATTCTGATATTAATGCATATATCAAAGAAAACTCACAGGACTATGAGCGAAAAGAAGAAAAACGAGTAGTGCAATATGTAACTATAGATGTTGCTCCAAATAAACGTGACAGTATTTATTGGAGAGAAGAAATGGACAAAATGATTGCCAATTTTAGAACTACAGATAATGATTCCATTTATGCTTTTAGCAATAATGGCACCTACCAAAACTATTTTCTCAAATCAGAAGAGTTACAGGAGCAAATCAGAGATGTGATACCTACAATGACGGCAGGTGAAGTGTATGGACCATATATTTCTTTAAGAAACCTTCAAGCTGTTAAACTCATTGAAAGAAAAGTAATCCCTGACTCAGTAGATGCTAGCCACATTCTGATCAGAGTTACAGAAAACAACCCAACTCAACTAATTAGAGCAAATACTCTTATCGACAGTATAATGGATGCTGTGAATAAAGGATCCTCGTTTGATAATCTTGCAAGTGATTTCAGCGAAGACGTAACAAATAGTGCTAACGGTGGTGATCTAGGTACATTTACTCAAGGAGCAATGGTTCCTGCATTTAACGATGTTTGCTTTATATCAGGAAGAGAAGGTGGAGTATATAAAGTCAGAACTCAATTTGGAGTACACCTTTTGAGAATTAATGATATGATATATAATAATAGAACGCCAAAACATAAGATAGCTTACATAAACGTTCCTGTCATTCCAACAAAGGAAACACAAGATGCTATGTACACCAATATGATTGATCTAGTGGGAGAATACAGTTACTTAGATGGCATGACTGAAAAAGTGAATAGTACGGCTAATCTTGAAATGAAGGAATCGAATGCTTTAAAGGCTAACGACTATAGTATAGATCTTTTAGGACCAGGCAATATAACAAGGGATATCGTTAAATATGCATTTAGCAGTGATACTGAAATAGGTGATTTGTCACATGATATTTATACATACACAGATGATGAATTATACTATAATAGAAGGTATGTAGCAGCTGGATTAGCTAAAATACTTCCTTCTGGATTGGCTAAAGCTGACGATGTAAGAGCTGACATAGAGGCAGCAGTAATGAACAATAAAAAAGCAAAAGCATACATATCAGGACTTTCTGGCAATGGATTTGATGTCATAGCTACCAATGCTAATATCGAAATTGATACTATTCTTAATGCTTCATTAAATAGTGTTTTCGTAGCAGGATTAGGCAATGAGCCAAAAGTGATGGGCGCTGCTTCCCAGCTCGCTGCCGGCAGTACAAGTTCTCCAATTTTAGGAAATAGTGGAGTTTTTGTAGTGAGAAAAATCAAAAATAGCGATGCAGGAGAGCCTAGTGGTTTAGTCGGTCTTAAGTCGTCTCTATCATCTCAAGCAAAAGCGGCAAAAGACTTCAAATTAATCAACGCTTTAAGAGAAAAATCTACAATAAAGGATAATAGAGCAACTTTCTATTAATCTTGATTAAGACATATCAATAAAAAAGGCTTGAATAATACTATTCAAGCCTTTTTTATTAGTGCTAGGTTCTAAACTATTTCTTTTTCACCCAAGCTCCTAATATGAGAGCACCGCCCAATATTCCTAAAAAATTATTTGTTCCATCTAATGTGCCTAAATAAACACTATACTAAAAATGTCCTTGGGTATATGGGCCCCAAAAGCTAATCCCAACAAGATTCCCCATTTAGCTCCTTCTTTTAGGCTTTATACGCCAATAACTTGAAAAATATTGGATAAGACCCAATAGAGGAATATAGAAGAGAATATGCTTACAATGAATAGGGTGGACTTGAAGTTGGCTTCAATAAATGCTTCATCTAAATTATGATAACTCATCCATTATTCAGAGAAAGTGCCATATATACCCATTCCGATTATTTGAGCTGCAATTGTACAAGCAAGGATAGTTAGCCAATTAACTTTGATATTATTTATAGATCAGTTGTTTTGTTCCATGAAATATAGTGAAGAACAAGTTGCATAGTCCCTTAGAATCGAGGATGACCAACTCTCACAACGCTAATTTTCTAAAATCTCTACTTCTGTTCTGCGATTATATTCGTGCTCGGTATCAGAACAGGACACACCATTAGAACAATGATTTCTGATATTATTTTCACCTCGTCCAGATGCCACAACTCTAAAGTCTGAAATTCCTCTGCTTACTAGATAGGTCTTGGCAGATTGAGCTCTTCTAATAGATAATGACTGATTATAATCTCGTTCACCTCTAGCATCAGTGTACGATGAGAGTTGAACTCTGAGTTGAGGATTTTTAAGTAAATAGTCCGACAATAAGTCCAATTCACTTGTTGCACCAATTTTTAGAGTGGCACTATTGTAATCATAATAAATCTCATTAAAAACTACTAGTTCTCTTCTATCAAGTGCCTGCTCTATGGTATAAGGCTGAGGGATATAAGTAGTAGTAGAGGGTGTTTCTTCTTTTGATTCTTCTTTTGACATCAAGAGTGTAATTTCTGGGACAATACTCTCAGCATCGATCGCCGTTTGAGCTGATATATACCCATTTCTCTGTGCAAAAATGAAATATCTACTTTTCCTATCCATAAGAAAATTTGATTTCCCATTTTCATCAGAAATATTCAAATATCGCGTCATTGCTCCTTCTTTGGGTTTTAGGTTCATGACGATTTCATCTCCTGCACTAACGACATCAATACTTTTTATATCAAAATTAGAAATGATAAGATCTGTACTTTCACTTACAAATGGAATCGCATAAATCTCCGCATCTTCTATCGGATTTTTGGTCACTTTATCTAATATCAAAGTTGCAAATTGAAAATTCTCCACAGCTTTTACTGGTATGTATCCTTCTGTGTTAAAAATATTCTCAATAGCTGTAAATTCATATATATCATCTTTGCCCTTTCCTCCTTTCCTATTAGATGTGAAGTAACCACTCTTGCCTTCTTGATCTACGGTAACTCCAAAGTCGTCAGCCTTTGTATTAAATGGCTCTCCTAGGTTTTGGGACAATTTCCAGATGTTATTGTTTTCTTTTCGAGAAATAAAAAGATCCAAGTTTCCATATCCTCCACGCCCATCAGAAGAAAACACTAAACTTCCATTATCATGAACAAAAGGAAAAGACTCATCTCCAAAAGAATTTATGGCTGACCCCAGATTTTCTGGTTCTTTCCAGTATCCGTTTTCATACTTCGAAATATAAAGATCATATCCTCCAATTCCACCTTCTCTATTCGATGAAAAAATCATGTAAGATCCATCAGGGCTGACAGCTGGGTGCATGTTAGAAAACTCATCAGAATTAAATGGAAATTCTCCATCAGGGATCCAATCATTTTCATCTTTATAAGCTTTCAGAATTTTGAGAACTGCGTCTCTATCATCTCTAAACCTTTTTTCTTTTGTATAATAAACTACTCGATCCTGTTGTGAAAAAGAGCAAGGCCCTTTATGTACATCATCAATATTAAGAGCTGGAGAGAAATCAGAGATAGAAGCTGATTCCGAATTTAGAGGTAAATACTTTAATTCAAAGTAAGCTTCATTTATCTCTTGATCGAAAACTTGACCTTTCTCTTTATTTCCTATAAACACTAACCCTTCTCCATATATAACCGGAGAAAAATCCAAATGTGCTGAATTAATGGCATCATAAGATGATACTTTACTATTACGTACGGCATCTTCATTGAGCATAGATGGCTGGGCAATTATTATACCTGATATTGCTATCAGAATTATGGCTAAGTTGTATTGTAGTATTCTCATTTCTTAGAAATATCTTGGATTGATATTATCGCCTGGATTTCTTCTTCCGCCGATGACATAGTGTACTCCTACTTCAAAACTACCACTAGAGTGATCTTGAATTTCAGATAAGGTAAAATCATATGCTGCGGATATCATGAACTGCCTACTTACTTGGAATCCAAAAAGCACATCAATGGATTCTGCAAAAGAATTAGAATCACCGCCGTGTCTATAAGTCAATCCACCAGTCAGATAGGATCGCCAAGTCGCACTTATATTAAAATCTATATCAAAAGGTGAATTCTGAGTATGTCTAAACATAGTCTGAGGCGTCATAACCCAGTCATCATTTAAATCTATTGCTCCTCCCATCATGAATAAAACATGACGTACTTCTTTAGAAAACCCTAATTCCGAAGCAAAATTTATACTTCTCTCCATTAATCTTGGTGATGAAACACCAACATAAAAATGTGATGTATTATAGTAAACTCCAGCGCCAAAATTGATTACATTTTCATCAAATCTTCTTACATCAATAGCTGGGTCAGAATTCTTATCTACAATTCCATTTAGCCTTGGATCAGTATAATCAATCTGATATCTACGTGCCGACCCTTGTAGACCAATGCTCAAAGTTCCACTTTCAGCAATGTTCACACGATAAGAATACATCGCATCGATTGTCTGTTTTTCTGAAATACCAATAGTATTTCTTGTCAAATTAAGTCCCAATCCAATTTTTTGATTGGCAAGTGGGATATTCAGACTTGCAGATTGAGTATTTGGAGCTCCTTCAAACCCTATCCACTGATTTCGGACTATGGCAGAGACTGCTACATTCTCATGATTACCTGCAAATGCAGGGTTAAGACCCAATTTGTTGTACATAAATTGAGTATATAATTGCTCTTGCTGAGCAGTACATACAAGACTTATAAATAAGCTGAGTACTGTTAATATGTATAGTTTTCTTATCACCTTTCTATGATTATAAATCCTTTCTCCGGAGCCAATTGGTTGTTAGCTCTAAAGACATAATAGTAAGTTCCCGTTGGTAAATCCTTGCCATTGTATTGACCCTGCCAATCGTTGTTATAACTCGGAGCATCTAGCACCTGATCTCCGTATTGATTATAGATATATAGTTGATTATTGGGATATAGGCCTGATTCTATACATGGGATTACAAATGCATCATTAATACCATCTCCATTTGGAGTCACCAAGTTCGGAGCAAAGCAATCAGACACGTCTCCAACATTAATTTTCACTGTGGCTCGATCACAATTGTTTTCACATGCTGCGCTACATATCTCGTATACAATCTCAACTGGACCAAGAAACCCATTCTGAGGAATATACTCATAACCATCTGGGTTTACAGATAGAGTTCCAGCGTTCGGAGGGCTTATAATTTCAATATCATAATCAGCTGTAAGATCATCATTTAAGTCTGGTGAGAATATCACTGAGGTATTATACGCAGTTTGTAATTCATCATCGTTTGCTACTACAGAAAATTCAGTAGTGACTGAAATTGTATCAGTATCGCCAATGCACGCACCATTTTCTAATTGCCATATTAGAATATTTTCTCCCTGATTAATATCGAATACTAAAGATTTTGGATCAGTTGGATCAGAGAAGTTAATATCAGGATCTAACGCTATCCATCTACCTGTACCCTGATTTGGGTTAGAAGCATCTAAAGCAACATTAGTTATATCACATGCTATGACATCTGGTCCTCCATCAGCAACAACATTTAAATTTTCATACAAGACAAATGATATCACATCAGACTGTTCTGAAATACATACCTCATTCAGTTCTTCAACAACTATTCTGTTTTCACCAAGCAAAATTGGGCTATCTGCAGAAAGTACAAGGCATCTCTCAGAAGTACGACCTAAGACTTCTTCAGTTGTAAGATTTGTCCATTGATATTCTCCATTAGGGTTGTATTGTGGGGCATTGATACATAGCGTAAATTCGCCATTCATATCATTTCTACATACATCCAATATAGTAACCTCTGTTACAGGTTGATCTGGTTTGGGCAAGAATTCAATATCTGTTAATGTACTTGGTAGAGATGGGCAACCATTTAACACAATTCGAACTGAATAATCTCCTTCATTTGCTGGTTCCGTATTTCTTACCACAACTCTATCTCCTGATGCGATAAAATCATTCGGGCCTGTCCATATATATTCTGCACCTAGAATCTGAGTAGCTTGAAGTATCAAATCATCTCCTTCACATACCGGTCCATTGCTGCTTACTCCTGGAGCATTAGGAATACTAAATACATTAACAGTTAACAATTCTGAATCAGTTGAGATACAACCATCATCATCAGCTCTCACCAAATATATCCCTGCATTTGCAATTGCCATCTCAGGAATACTAAAAGAAGGGACATCAGTCTGAAACATACCCATTGGCGTAGTCCATACATACATGTCAGTTGACTCGTTATGGTTTTGTACTGTCAATATCAGCTCTTCACCAACACAAGCATTAATGCTTTCTCCAATCACTGGCACTTCTGGAATGTCTGTCAGATCAATGATTATCTCTCGTTCTGCCGACTCACAAATATCATTTTCTACCACTAGGACATAGGTGCCTGATTGAGCTGCCGTCGCATTAGTTATGATCAGTGAATCATTATTAGATATGAATTCATTGGGCCCTGACCACTCATATCTGTAATTTGAATCCGGGCCTACACTAGCAGATACAATTATCATACTGGTTCCATCCACACATTCAGTAATCATATCTTGGCTCACATCTATGACCATAGGCAATGGACTTCCTGTTACATCCAAAGTGGCTACATTTGTGCACCCAGAAGCTGAAGTGACTGTAACACAATATTTCCCCTGCTCAATTGTTGCAATTGGTTGCTCAAGAGTAGATCTAAAATTGTTTGGTCCTGACCATTCATAAGTTGCATCTGGAAGAATATTCGTCATTAATTGGACCTCATCTCCTGTGCACTGTAGGGTATCATTGAGGATATTAATTACAGTTTTATTTTCTATTGTTACCAATACTCCACTCGAGGTATCTGATATACATCCTCTAGTCTGAGTATATACTTGCCATAGTCCTTCTAAAGAGTCAGTAGCGTTTGGAATGATAAGTCCGTTGCCGTCCACAGCTTGATAAAACTGCCCATTAAGTAACCAGTTTAAGGTTTCGCCCCCAGCACTGGTATCAGATAATGATAGAATAAGATTCTCCCCTTCACAAACTATCGCATCCGCGTTTACAGAGGGAGTCATAGGGAAAGGGTCAACCAACACTTTTGTAACTCTTGGAAGAGAAGGGCAATCATTCTCTAGAACGGTAAGAACATAGTCTCCAGATAAGTCTGTGGAGGCATTATTGAAAGGAGGTGGATTTGCTTCATTTGATGTGAATCCATTGGGACCTGTCCAGTTGTATGACGTTGCGTTCGTGCCAATATGATTAGCCTGTAAACGGAATGATGATCCTTCACAAATCTGAAGCGTGATCGGACTTCCGCTTAATGTTGGTATTGGATTTACTGTAATAGTAATTTGATCAGAAGGAGTTCTTTCACATGCTTCATTTTCTGCTATCACAAAGAAAGATCCTTGATCACCTGTAGGGCTAAACTTGAATGAAGGGATTTGTGTTTCACCAATTTGTTCGCCAATAGGGGCAATACCCTCAAACCATTTGTAGGTAACTGTAGATTGGTAATTCGTTGCAGTAAACATCACGGTATCTCCGGCACAGATGGTATCTCTATCTACTCCAATCATTGGCATATTAAAATCTTCAATTGCCACATTGACAGATCCAATAGAACGACAGCCATTTGCTCCAAGTACAACTAAATTATAAGTGCCTGATAGATTAGGGGTAGAGTTTGCAATGAATGGATTTTCTAAACTTGAATCGAAACCATTAGGTCCTGACCAATTAAAAGTATAAGCACTCTGACTATCTATAGAAGGTACGTTAGCATTAAGTTTCAATGTATCTCCCGTACAAACTAATGACTGAGCTATGGGCTCTAGTACAAAGGGAACAATCCTGACATTGGACATGCACTGACTTGTATTACCTGAAAGATCGGATACAATGACCGTCACTGGTACAATGCTGTTTATATTCGAACAATTGAAATCTGTATTAGAAAATTGAAAATCTCCAACTTCACAATTATCTGTAACTGATGTTACTACCAATGCTGGATCTACAATAAGTGGCAATAATCCTGATGGGTGGGCCATGGCCAAAGATGTATCCCTACATTCAATTACTGGGGCTTCTAAATCTTGCACATTTACATTAAAGACACAAGTCGAAGTATTCCCGCTACCATCAAAAACAGTATATTCTAGAATATTTATTCCTTGATTAAGGTTTACTCTTTCTTCTATATTCGGGTTAAATGAAATAGATGATAAATCAGTAGCTCCAGAAACTGACACTGAAAAAGTATCAGCAAGGTTACAGTTATCAGTTACTGACATTACTCCAGGCAAAATAAAATCGGACGTACAATTACCTGAAGTTAAAATTGCCGTTTGGTCAGATGAACAAACTACATTTGGTGGGGTAGCCTCAATAACTGTTACATTAAATGATTGAGAACTCAAGTTGCCTGAGCAGTCTGTTACCAAATAGGTAACTAAGTGAACCCCTGCGTCAATCGTTGCTGTATAATCACTAACAGATGTCAAGGCAATCGGATCATTATCATCGATCTGTACTTTATAATCGATAAAGCCTTGTATGCTTAAAGCTACATCCAAACTCAAAATGATTCTAGTTCCTGCACCAAAACAAACGTCATTAATAGCTAGAGCCCCACTTAATCCAGATGGGACATTAGGAAAGAAATTAATATCTATAAAGCCATCAGCCGCCCATGCATTGATTTGAGATGATGTAAAAGTGAGCATAAATTCTGCATCACCACATTGTGTATCTGTAAGAGGAGTTCTCCCTAAATCAGTACCATCTTCAGCTACTATATTAAAATATTCTGTTGGATCATCTGCATCAATGTTTATCATTTGCACTGTAAGAGAAACAGATTCATTGCTTTCAAAATCATCGGGATCAATTGGGCCAAATCGTGCTGTAAAGCTATCTACAGGAACTTGCTCATTACCCAATTCAGGTGAACTTATATCTTGACGGAATGTCATAGAAAAAGCATTGTCCAAATTACCACAGGCATCTGACACATTTAAAGCAGGAATAAAGAGGTCAATATCACAATCATCTCTATTCGCGATTGTAATTATTGTATCAGTAAGGCCTCCTGAAATTGATGGCCCAATATTGTCTATTATTTTAAAACTTGCAGTACTTACTGATGCATTATTGCATTCATCAACAAATACAAAATCCACAGTTTCTAATCTAAAAGTTCCTGATTGATCAGATGGACAAGTCACAAAGTTCAACATACCTGGTGCCTCACCAGGAAATGAGGATGGATCATTGATTTCATAAGAGCCTGGTACCGCAGCAAAAGTTGTCACTCTATTACCACACTCATCCGTTGCTTTCGCTCCAGCAAGATCAGCCACCCATATTGCAAATGATTGATCTACATCTTGAGCATTAGTACAGCTCAGTGTAATATCTGCAGCAGGAGTTGAGACAGCAGGTGCAAGTGTGTCTTTAATAGTGATTGTCTGGGGTAAAATCAGAGAACTTCCACATAAATCTTTAATGTCCCAAGTTCTAATTATTTGTCTTTCACATCCCTCCCCAATTGGGCTATCCGTAAAAGTGATAACTACTTCTGACGCACAATTATCAACAACATTTAATGGACTCCCTGTAATATTAGGATCAGATTCATCTAAGCATGAAATAGTAATGTCAGGAGGGGCTTGATACCTTGGTTCTAGTGTATCCGAAATGGTAATTATCTGAGTGAATGAATTAACATTACCACAAGCATCACTAGCACTATAAGTCCTGAAAATAGTATAATTAAAAAAGCCACACACGGTTTGATCCGTACTTTGAGTAGAACTGTCCAGAGCCGTTACCATAATCTGACCTTCACATACATCATCGGCTACTATGGCAGTTGCTGAAGGCACATTATCACAATTCAATGTCGTATCTCTTAAAATAAAAGGGAAGACAGGGGCATCTTCGTCTTTAATACTAATAGTCGCACTTGTGGAAGTTAAATTTCCACATGCATCGGTGACAAAGAAATTCACATCAGCGGACCAATCACAAAGACTACTTCCAATCAAGTTAAAAGGTCCATTTAAGAAAGAACCTGAACCGGTGCGCCCTTCAGAATCAGTAAATGAAAATTGAGCCCATATGATATCATCTTGAGAACAATCATCAACAGCCGAAGCTCCTCCAAATCTTTTAATCCAATTAGTCAGTGAATCTTGTCTTCCTACATTACATGTAATACTAATATCTTGAGCAGGAATCGCGATAGTAGGAGGAATCGAATCTATTACACTAAAAGTTGCAAATAGAGTATCACTACTATTATCTAAGGTATCCAAAGCAAAAAATCCAACATTCACAGTCCCACTAGCACAATTGCTTTGAGAATTAGAGGCATTAAAGTCTTGTTGAACTAGTGCAAATGACCTATTCGCTCTCAATTTTATCACTCCATTCTCATCAGTAGCTATCAGTCCTCCAAAAGAGTCATACCATTGTATCAGCGAATCTAAAACGTCTGTACTACAATCAACATTAGCGTCCTGTGGGTTCTGTGTTATTACTGGTGGGATGATATCCATCAAAGGGGTAGTATCCTGAATACTAAATAATGCAGACACTGAACTTGTGTTACCACAAGGATCAGAGACTATAAATGATACTGTGGCTGACTCAAAACAATCTAAACCATCTAATACAGTAAATGGCCCATCTACAAAGTCTCCACCACCATTAGTACCATTTGAACTGATCCATGTAAATCCTGTCCAAAATGTTGAATCTGAGCATATATCAGAGGCAAAAGCTCCTCCTTGGCTTGTAAGCCATTGAGTTACCATATTAGAATCTACCTCTCCACAATCGAATGATATGTTACTAGGTAAAGTTTGTATCTCCGGAGCCGTTTGGTCAATCGAAGAGAAACTCGCTATAATTGTATCCGATGAAATTCCTCGACTATCTAAAGCATAAAAACCAACGCTCACCAGCCCTTCGTTACATCCGTCCATTATTGAAGAATTGAATTCATTCAATACTTCTTGTTCCGTTTTTGTTGCTCTACTTGTGAGTGAGCTTCCTGCCACTTCAGCCCTGAATCCTCCATTTTGGTTATACCAATCGGTTAAAGAAGCTTCCGAATAAAACTCACATGAGATTGAAAAATCCGTAGCCGGAGTCACTATCATTATAGCTGTATCCAAAATTTCAAAATTTGCTGAAATTTCTGTCACATTGCCACATAAATCCTCTACATCAAAGAAAAACAAGTAGCTCTGCCCGCATATGTTATTATCTATGACATTATCAAAAGGACCATTGGTAAAATCACCTTGACCTGTGCGCCCATCTCCTATCCAATTAAAACTTTGCCAAATCACCGAGTCAGAACAGTTATCTGATGCTGATGAACCTCCATATGTTTTAATCCATTCTTGAAGAGCAAAAGAAATGCTATCATCTCTACAAGTAAATATCAGATCCGTGGCTTGTATGTCCACTTTCGGTCTTTGATTATCTGTCACATCAGCAACAACTGAAATTGGACTAGTTGACATTCCTAAGGTATCGGATGCCGAAAAAGATAATTCAATACTAAAATTATCACAACCAGTCCTTCTCAATTCAGAAATCTCATTTAGGAGTGAATCCAGAGATTTATTTGCTGCAATAGTTGTAGAAGACACAAAACTTGAAACTCTCATTCCTCCATGATCCAGATACCACCTTGTAATACTTTGTTCTATTTCATCTGAACAATCAAGAGTCAGGCTTTGTGGTAAAGTGTCAATTTGGATCAAACTTGAATCAAGAAACAAGTGAAAGTCGGCAGTTTGACTAACCTCAGGATCACATCCATTATTAGCAAAAAATGTAAAGTTTATTGTTTGTTCACAAATACTATTATCAATTATACTCCCAAAAGAACTGTCATCAGAATTATTGCCACTACCGGATCGGCCATTTGAAGTCCAGCTGTATCTGGTCCATGGCATAGCTCCTCTACAAGCATCATTAATTATACTACCACCTCCATTTCTTACCCATGCGATCATCTGAGTCATGCTTGTATCAGAGCACGTTACGTTTAAATTATTGGGAGCAAGAGTATCCAGAGGAATGCTAGAACCATCAGAAAATCTAAATTGGACGAAAAAAGTATCTGTTGATGATGTCGAGTTAGTTGCATAAAACCCTTGAGTTAAAACTAGATTAGCATCAGAACATTCATTTTGTAACAAGCTGTCTAGATCTGAAAGTAATTCTGAATTTGGCGTGATTGAATTTATTTGTTCTGCACCATTCGCAACAAACCCTGCTCTCATGAAAAGCCAAGAATTTAAATCCCCGCTAATACCTTCATCACAAATCAAAGCAATATCAGAAGGTACAGAAGTCACAGTCGGAGGATTTGGGCCCGATTGACTAATCGATAAAGTTGAATTTATCAGACTTAGTATAAGTACCAAGAATGATATTTTGATGTATAAAAGATTCCTCATAATATCAGTATGTTCACACGAATGTCAGATTCATGAATTAACCTCATTCCCATAAACCCATGGAAATGCAATCAAATCAAACGAAAAGCAAATATATTACAAATAATCATAATATATAATCGATTGATTAATAAATACCTGAGTCTTGTTAGGGTTTACTCTTGGTCTGAGCAGAAATTCAATCCAATCTGCACTATGAAATGGTGGTTTTGCAAAACTTAAGTCCTTTTTCCATTCTTGATAGAACAATCTGTCTTCCCAATAATTCCATCATTTGGAAAACATCAGGCCCTTTCATAGTCCCTGCTAGACAAATACGCAAAATGGGCAAAATAGCTCCAAACGAAAGTTCATTATCAGTGATATAGGACTTTATTACATTTTGAATATCATTCGACTTCCAGGTATTCAATGATTCTAAACTATTGCATATTTTCTCAAAATGCGGTCCATTTTCTATTTTGAACTTCTTCTTTATAGTCTTAACATCATATTCAAAATCATCAGTGAAAAAATATTTACCCTTTGTTGAGAATTCTTTTAAGGTCATTACCCTTTCTTTCATCATTCCACAAAATGTAGTCAAGAACCCTTTGTCCACTGAAACTCCTCCTATTTTCTCAATATCTTCTTGAATCAAGGCAGCCAGTGTCTCATTAGGAGAGCTGATTATGTATTGTTGATTATACCACTTGGCCTTTTCATAGTTGAATTTCGCACCCGACTTAATAATTTTACCTATTTCAAAAGAACTCTCCAATTCACTCAAACTGAACATCTCCTCTTCTGTTCCGGGATTCCAACCAAGGAATGCTAAAAAGTTAATCACCGCTTCGGGAATAAAACCGTCCTCTTTAAAACCTGAAAACAACTCATTCTCTTTTTTATCAAACCAATCCAGTGGAAAAACAGGGAATCCAAACTTAGCACCATCTCTTTTGCTCAGTTTTCCTTTACCATTTGGTTTTAATATTAATGGAAGGTGGGCAAACTTTGGAATTTCTTTTGCCCATCCAAATGCCCGATACAACAGAACATGATGACCTGTGCTTGACAACCACTCTTCTCCCCTTATTACATGAGAAATTTTCATCAGAAAGTCATCTACAACATTAGCTAAATGATAAGTTGGCATTCCATCAGCCTTCATCAATACTTTATCATCTAATTCTTCGGATTGAAAAGAAACTTCACCACGCACTTCATCAGAGAAAGAAATTATTTCATTTTTAGGCACTTTGAGTCGCACTACTACATTGGAGCCTTTATTTACTAATGACTTAGTATCATCATCCGAAAGAGTGAGACTATTTATCATACTCTCTCTTGTACTTTGATCATATTTAGGTGAATGCACTCCTTCTGCTTTATATCGATCTCGCATTCTTTCGAGTTCTTCTGCACTATCAAATGCATAATAGGCATGGCCACTTGATATTAACTTGTCTACATATTCCTTATAAATGTTTTTCCGGTCAGACTGTCTATAAGGTCCATAATTTCCTCCTTGTTCTGGTCCTTCGTCGATATTCATCCCGAGCCACTTCAAAGACTGTATTATATAATCCTCTGCTCCAGGGACATATCTAGACTGATCTGTATCTTCAATTCTGAGCAGGAACTTTCCCCCATTTTTTTTCGCAACTAGATAATTATACAATGCCGTTCTCACTCCTCCAATATGAAGTGGGCCTGTTGGTGAAGGTGCAAACCTTACTCTTACTTCCTTACTCATCTATTATATTATTTTTAGCAGTCTATATGTTCTATTTTCACAAAATCCCCAGTTTCATTCAAAAAGTATATAATCAGCGCCAATGGCAGGTTAATGCTGAGGATAAATCTCTTTTTCTCACTTTTGATGATGGCCCACACCCTTCACTAACTCCTAAAATCTTAGACCTCCTTTCAAAATTTCGTGCAAAAGTCACTTTTTTTCAGTTGGGATCAAAGATTGAAGCTTACCCTTCCTTACATAGAAGATGCCTAGATGAAGGTCATGCTGTTGGCAATCATGGTTATTACCATTTAGATTCGGTTAAAACGCCTCTCAAAGAATTCATCAATAATATTGAATATGGGGCCTTAACAAGTAATTCTACATTGTATAGACCTGCTTTTGGAAGATTACCATTAAGAAGAAAAAAAGAAATCCTTAATAAATACAATGTTGTGATGTGGGACATCATGCCTGGTGATTTTGATATAAAACAGGATACAAAATCTTGTGTCAAAGTTTTAAAAAATAATGTCACACGAGGATCAATAATTGTCCTTCATGAAAATGAGCGGGCTAAAGATAAAGTGATTGATATCTTAGAATGGGTTTTGAAGAAATACTCAAAAGAAGGGTATCAATTTTGTGGTTTGGATCCATATCATATTTAATATCGTTTACAGAAAAAATTCTAATCCTATGGATAATACACCTAATGCAGATTCTAGAGGAAGGTTTAACAATGCAACTTCAGCAGTATTTACTGGAGTTTTAGAATTATTCAAGAAGAAAGAAACCGTCAGAGACCTCATCGATGAAGACAGATTAGATGGAAAGATAGTGCTTGTCACAGGTGGAAACTCCGGATTAGGGTTGGGTATAGCAACACAGTTTGCAAAGAGAGGTGCTCAAATAATCATTGGGTGCAGAAATGAATATCCAGAAGCAGTAGATCAAATAAAATCATTGAGCCTGAATGACAATGTTTCCTTGAGGAAAATAGATCTTACCTCTTTCGAAAGTATAGACAAATTTGTGAAAGGCTTAAAAAAAGATGGGATACGGCTGGATATTAGTATCCACAACGCAGGAGTTACTCCTCCAAAAGGAAGAAAAACAGCAAATGGCTTAGATGAAATGTTCATGGTGAACTACCTATCAAAATTTTATTTAGCAAATAGGCTTCTCAATGAAGGGGTTATCCCGAATAATACATATGCAGAAAACCGAAAAGAGAATGCTAATTCACACATAATTTTCATATCATCTGATTCTCATCAAGGAGCATCTGATATTATCATTGATCAATTAGGAATTTTCGAGCCTTATGTAAGCGCCAATCGTGGTGTTTCACTTTATAGTTATAATAAATTGATCCTCAATACTTACTCAATAGAACTTTCAAAGAGGCTCAGGGATGAGGATCAAATAGATGTACAGGTCAATGCCATCTGTCCGGGTCCAGTAAATTCTAATATCATTCGTGATGCACCATTCATTCTGAGAGGATTTTTAAAATTTATTTTCTTACTCTTTTTTAAAAATCCACAGAAGGCTGCATTACCAGTAGTCTATATGGCAGCAGCTGATGAAATGAGTCAAAAAACAGGAGAATATTTCCATATGAATCGACCAAAAAAAATGGATACTAAGTGTTATGATGAAACAGTAGGAAAACAACTTTGGAAGAAATCATTAGAAATAATTTCAGACAAAACATAAGGCAGACTTCAATTACCTATTTAAGAACCTAATATCTACTTCAGGCTTCTCATCTTTTGGCACCCTAACTCTAAAACTCTCATTAATAATTTCCCCTCTTCTGATACCATAACCTATAACAAATCTGTCTTTCTTATTGACTGTCTCATCATCATCTCCATTACATTTAGCACATTCATATGAAACATCTTTCTGTATTTCTTTGCCCAAGATATTGCCGTCTTTAACAGTGAGATTAGACCCTGTGGCATTTTCAAATCTGAATTCTGCAATGGCATATTTTTTTAGGCTAAATTCTGCTTCACCGATGTTCTGTTTGAGTACAATCATATCATAACTATTATTTCTTACGCTTACTTCAATATCATATACATCCTGAGTTTTACGATTTTTAACGAATCGGGCATTGTAAGTAGCGCTAAGGTTTTCATGGATAGAGTCTTCATTATCTTCCATCCTTTCATATCTCTGACTTATCAATGTAGAACAAAAAAGTAGGGTTATTAACAGTATCAATATGGATTTCATACTAAATAATTGCTTTGGTTTCATCCAAAAATAGAAAAGTTACAATTATCATAAAGCTATTTCTGCCAAATAAAAACTATTACTTTCAAATCAAACAAAATGTAAAAAATGGAAAACATTAACATCCTCTCCGTTATAATCGCTGCTTTAATACCTACTATTATTGGTTTTATTTGGTATAGTCCGATGTTATTTCAAAAATCATGGATGGATAGCATTGGTATGACAGAAGAGAAAATGAAATCAGTGAATATGCCATTGACTATTGGGTTGTCATTAATTACATCTTTTCTATTATCAATCTTCTTAATCAATTTTAATAATCAACCTGGCCAAGAAGGGCAGTTTGACACATTCGGTCACGGCGCATTCCACAGTATATTTCTTATGATCACATTTGTTCTACCCATTCTACTCAGCAAAAAACTATATGAACAATCTTCATTGAAAAATTTGTGGATTAATCTTGGATATTGGGCAGTGACGATTGCTCTAATGGGAGGAGTATTAGACATGATGAATCATTGGCCCAATGTTATGTAAGACAAATACATAAAACTCAATTAATTTATCTTATGTGGGAATAGCTTTCGTACATCTGAAGGCTATTCTACTTATTTTGCACATCATGCTAATCGATAATCACGGAAGAGAGATAAACTACATGAGGCTGGCAGTTACAGATCGCTGTAATCTCAGATGCTTTTACTGTATGCCAGAAGAAGGGATCACATATGCTCCTAAAAAGGAATTAATGTCCTTTGCGGAAATGTATCATATTGTAGATCTTTTTTCTAAGCATGGTATCGACAAAATTCGAATCACAGGTGGTGAACCATTTCTGTGGAAAGATATGATGACCTTTTTAGACGCAATTTCAAAAATTCCAACACTTAGCAAAATTTCTATAACAACTAATGGCACCCTCATCCACGATAAAGTAGACCGACTAAAAAGTGTAGGTATTAATACTGTGAATTTGAGTTTAGATAGTATAGATTCTGATCGGTTTTTCCAGATTACTAGGAGAGATGACTTTTCTAAAGTCATGGAAAGTATGGACCTTATGATTCAGTCTGGAATACATGTTAAGTTGAACATGGTTGTCATGAATGGAAGAAATATTGAGGATATTATTCCAATGTTAGAATTAGCTAGAGATAAACCTATATCTGTACGCTATATAGAAGAAATGCCTTTCAATGGGACTCAAGGTCAAGGAAATAAGACCTTATGGACTCATACTCAAATTCTAGATCTTATTACAACTCATTTTCCTAAAGTACAAAAACTTGTTGATCCTCCTGCATCAACAGCTATGAATTATAAAGTCCCTGGATTCAAAGGCGATTTTGGAATCATTGCGGCATATAGCAGGACTTTTTGTGGGACTTGCAACAGAATCAGGCTCACCCCAAAAGGAGTGATCAAAACTTGTCTTTATGATGATGGAATTTTTAATGTGAAAGATATGATGCGTTCTGGAGCCAATGATGAGGAGCTTATAGGCGCACTTCAATCTGCTCTCGGGAATAGAGCAAAAGATGGTAGAGAAGCTGAACAGAATAGAAAAGCCCTCAATCCAATATCAGAATCTATGGCAACGATAGGTGGATAATTCTATGATTACATTTGAAGAAGCATATCGCATTGTATTAGATCATGTTCAAGATTTTGGCACTTCAGATGTCCCCCTTCTATCTTCCTCGGGAAGGGTATTAAGAGAATCATGGAATGCTGATAGAGATTTTCCTCCTTTTGATAGAGTGATGATGGATGGTATAGCTATTCGCTATGATGATACATTTAGTCCAAGTAGTCAATTCCCTATTGAAGGAGTAGCTGCTGCGGGAGATTCTGAAATGGAATTGAAAAGCAAATCAAATTGCATAGAAGTAATGACTGGAGCGGTTCTCCCAATAGGAACTGACACCGTGATCAGATATGAAGATGTGATAATAGAACAGGGCATAGCCACCATTAGGCTAGATGTTCATAAAGGGCAGAATATTCACCTTAAAGGTAATGACAAAAATAAAAATGACCTTCTTCTTGAACAAGGAAAAGTACTAAATTCAGCGGATCTTGGTATTGCGGCTTCCATAGGAAAAACTAACGTTAAGGTCAGTAATAGTCCTAAAACTCTTATAGTCTCTACAGGTAACGAATTAGTAAATATCAATCAAACACCACTTCCTCATCAGATCAGAATGAGCAATGTATTTCAGATTGCTTCAGTACTAAATGACTCATTTAAGATTAAAGCAAATCAACTACATCTTTCCGATAATCAACGAGTAATAAAAGAAAAATTAGAATCGGAGATTAACATCAAAGACTTGATTATCCTTTCAGGAGGTGTGTCCAAAGGTAAATTCGATTTTATACCTGAGGCTTTACAATCACTCGGTGTGAAAAAACTTTTTCATAGAGTGCAACAAAGACCTGGCAAGCCTTTTTGGTTTGGGGTACATCCAAATGGATGTACTGTTTTTGCTCTTCCTGGAAATCCTATTTCTTCGTTCATGTGTACTCAGATTTACTTAAAACCTTGGATAGAAAAATCACTCCAATCCGAACGAAGAGAGAACAGTTGTGCTCAACTAACAGAAGATGTTTTTTTCAAACCAAATCTTACTTACTTTATGGAAGTGAAGTTGAATATTAATTCCAAAGGGCAAATTTTAGCAAAACCCCAAAAGGGAAATGGTTCTGGAGATCTAGCAAATCTAAGTAGAGCAAATGCATTTCTTAGATTGCCTCAAGGAAGAGATATATTCGAAAAAGGAGAACTTTTACCTTATCATCAATTTTCACCATTTTGAGACCAGGCGATCAAAAAATAGGGTGGCTTACTGCCATGTGGCTAGTGGTGGCATGTATGATAGGCA
>TARA_Y100000385_G_scaffold274299_1_pt1 | contig 25423 bp, 24 predicted proteins | sample TARA_Y100000385 | Tara Oceans TARA_Y100000385 (sample SAMEA2620980) | marine metagenome | biome: marine biome (ENVO:00000447); feature: surface water layer (ENVO:00002042); material: "saline water (ENVO:00002010), including plankton (ENVO:xxxxxxxx)" | depth 5 m
CATCTTGATATATTGTCAATCAGCTGGTTGGAAAACTATTTAAGAACCTTTGAAGGGGCCGTGATAGTTATTTCGCACGATAGATTGTTTTTGGATAATGTGACAAATCGTACACTGGAAATAATGAAAGGAAAGGTGTATGATTTCGCTTTTGCCTATTCTAAGTATAAGCTAGTACGTGCAGAAGAATTGGAAAGAATGGCTTCAGCCAAGAAGCAGCAAGAGAAAGACATTAAGCACACGGAAGAACTAATTAATAAATTCCGAGCGAAGAAAAATAAAGCAGCATTTGCTCAGTCATTGATAAAGAAGTTGGAAAAAACGGAAATTATCGAGTTGTCTGATGACGAAGTAAGTTCTATGAAAATTAAGTTTCCATTGAGCGTGCGCCCCGGTAAATGGGTACTCGAGATGGAAGATGTTGGTAAATCATATGGAGATAAATTACTCTTTAAGGATGTAAATATTACTGTCGGTCGTGAAGAGAAAATTGCCTTACTTGGAGCGAATGGTACTGGTAAATCCACTCTTCTAAAACGCGTAATGAAGAACCTAGAAGGAGAAGGGACAATTACTTACGGTCACAATGTAAACATCACTTATTTCGCACAAGATCAAGCTGAGAAGTTAGATCCAACAAAGACAGTATTCGAAACAGTTGATAATATTGCAGAAGGAGAAATCCGTAAGAGTCTTCGAAGTGTTCTTGGGGCTTTTCTCTTTACGGGTGAAGATTCTGATAAAAAAGTAGGCGTTCTATCCGGTGGGGAGCGAACTAGATTAGCCTTGTGTCAATTACTTTTGAGCCCCTCTAATTTCCTCATACTTGATGAGCCAACCAATCACCTTGACATTAAGAGTAAAGATGTTCTTAAAAAGGCACTTCAACAGTATGAAGGAACATTCATCGTTGTATCTCACGATCGAGAATTCTTGGATGGTTTGACAAATCGAATATGGGATATTGAGAACTATAATCTGAAGATTCACCACTTTGGAGTGAAGGAGTTTCTTAAGCGTAAAATGGAATTGCCTAATCCTGCATCAGCAAAAGAGGTTAGCTTGAAATCTAAATCTACAAAGGAAAAGAAGGAAGATCAGCCTGCAAAACTTTCATACGAGGAGCAAAAGGAACTCAAGCGTAGAAGAAATAAGTACAAAAATCAAGTGAATCGGTCTGAGCAGGCAATAGAAAAATTGGAAGCTCGAATTAAAGAATTGGATGTAATTATTGCGAATCTTGATTATTCCGATGAAGATGCATCTAATAAGGTCTTAGCGGACTACGAATCCCAGAAGAAAGAACTTGATGAACAGATGGAAATTTGGGAGACAGGAACGGAAGGTCTAATTGAATTGGGGGATTAATCTCAATTATTTCTCTTTCTCGCTGCCTTCTTTTGACGTCGATTATTTTTCTTAATCGATTTTTTTGCCTCTTTAGTTTGTAATGACCAGTAGTGTTTATACGATTCCTTCTGTGCTTTTTTGCCTGCTTTAGCTTTCTTTTTCTTGTCTTTTGCGAGGGATTTCTCAATTTCCTCTGGAGTCATTAGCGCATTGTCAGGCCCCTTACTGCCACAACTCATTAAGTTGATGGCAAGTAACAATAAAAGGGTTGTATAGATCGTTTTAATCTTCATATCTTTGTTATCACTATAGAACGCAATGAAAGTACGATTTATTTTATTCATTCTACTTACATTTTCGCTTGGCGGATGTGTAAAGAATTCGGAGCACCCTGTTCCTAACCTCCCATTTGACATTACGATTGACCTTGCTTTGCCAAGCTATAATAGCCTTATTGGCGTTAGCGGATGGGCTTATGTCAATGTTGGATCGAAAGGAGTGATTGTTTATCGTAGAGGAATTGATGAATTCATAGCGTTTGATCGTCATTCTCCTGCGGATATCAATGGGGAATGCGATTATCCATTATTCCCAGATAACAATAACTATCTAGTCTTAAAGGATAGCTGTAATAACGCTACCTTTTCTCTTTATGATGGATCGCCAATTTCAGGCTCCGAGTATGGTTTGCGACAGTATCAAACGGTCTGGGATGGAAATCAAGGACTCAGAATCTACAATTAGTCATTTTTTTCTTCCTTATAGGACCTGAACATAGAGGGATAGTGACGATATATTAATTAGCATTAGCGGCTATTTAATTATCTTTGCTCAACAATTTTTAGAATGAACGAAATTACAGTTACAATAATAGATAGAGAAGGAGAGAAGCACGACCTAATTGCTCCAACTGATATGAGTATGAATATCATGGAAGTTTGTAGATCATATGAACTACCTGTGAAGGGAGAATGTGGGGGAATGGCTATGTGCGCAACATGTCAGTGTTACCTTGAATCCGATACTGAGCTACCTGAGCAGAGTGATGACGAATTAGATATGCTCGATCAAGCTTTCTTTGTGGAGGATAATAGTCGACTTGGATGCCAAATTCAAGTCTCAGATGAGATCGATGGAATCGTTCTTCGTTTGGCTCCTGAAGAATAGGAACGGCATTTATTTCTACCTAAACTCAAATGGGAGAGATACCCCAAAGTTAAAGGTGAGGGCAGTATGAAAACGTTTTCCTCGAATAGCTCTAGCGAGTCTAACTCCACCTTCAAACCAAACTTTCCCTTCGGAGAGAGAGAATCCATTCGCTTTATAGGAAATGTTATCGCCAAAAAAGATTGTTGTCAATTAATGGAATTGACCCAATCGCGTCTTGTTTTGTTCCGTTGAGTCAATGTAAACGACTGCAGTACATGTTACTCGCGAAAGTGACAAATTTCATGCGCGAGAATAAAAGCCAATTGAGCCTCATTTTTGACTTGGCTTATGAGACCGGTAGTCACGAAAATGATTCCTTGATTCGTAGAAAAGGCATTCGACGCCGTAGATTTCAGCGTGTAGAATCTTAGTGCCGATAGCTTATTAAAAGATCATCTTTTAATAAGCTATCGGCAATTGAAGAGATGTAGTTAGAAACTTCGTCTCCAAATACAACATAGCCTGAGTGTAAGAGGTCATCAATTGCATAATGGGTTGTCTCAAGAAATTCCTTTTGTTGGTCATGAGAAAGTCCCGATTGTCGTTCTTTCATTCTCTCCAAGACTTTTTGATAAGTCTCAGAGCTAAAGTCATCAGGAAGATTTCCCGAAGAAGTTATCGTCGAATAATTATTGAAATCACTTGTACAAACCCAAATTGAGTCAGCAACACACAGAAAAGAATTTAATTCTAAAATATATCTGCTAGGCAGAGCTATTTATTCTTCTGTACCTTAAGCTGTGCTTTCTTGCCGTTTTCGGTTGTAATCTCTACGAAATAAATTCCAGCAGACCCCTCGATTTCAATATCGAATGACTCTACTTCGTTAAAACTTGAAGACGATAATTCTCGTCCAGTAAGATCTCTAAGTACTACTCTAACACCTTGCTCATTGGCTCCAAGTGATACTGTTACATTTCCATCGGTTGGATTCGGGTAGAGTTGAAGCGAATTTCCGAAATCGTTTTCAACGATAGAGTTCGTTACTAATATGATGTTACATACTGAAGTATCAGAACAACCTGATCCAGAAACCACAACGGCATAATTGCCATTAACTGTAGGGCTAAAGAACTGATTAGTAGCGCCGGCAATTGGCGTATAGTTATTGTCACAATCAACCCACTGATAGTTCAATCCTGGTTGTGATGCCGCAAGAATAGATCCATTGACAATTACTCCTGCATTTAATCCAGCAATGATAGTTAAATCAAGAACAGCCGAATCAGTACATCCAATACCTCCATTAAATGGAGCTGTATATATTCCTGTTGCTGAGTAGGTTTGACCATTTAACGCCCAAACGTAATCACCACATTGTGAAACAGTCGTTTGAGACACTAATGCTGGAGGCATATCAAACGCTTCTACTTGATCGAATCGATCGTCAGCATCACCTTGGTCAGCAGAATATCCTAATCCTCTATTCGCAAATACTTGCCATATTAGACATTCGTGAATTCCTCCATACAATGCAACATCTGCTGCAAGTATCGCATCACGCCCATCAACAAATCCAGGACCACAAGGTTGTAATTTTAAGGCATTCGTTACAAGATTCATGGCAATATTGTTTCCGCCAGATCCTGTGTAAACATCACTGTCGTAACCATATTCATCAATCAACGCCCAGTTCATGTCCCACAGCATTGTACACCATACAAAACCAATTCCATGTGGTTGAGATATACCACTGTTATTCGTAGCTCCGTATGTAAAGTTGTTTACTGCTAGATCTGTACTGTATGGTGCAGGACGGATTCCATTGGCTAATGGTCCGACTCCTGATGCAAAGGTTCCAATTCCACGTACGTCAGCAGAAGCATCTCCAGGTTCGATAGTTAACATTAATCCGAACCAATCAGACCATCCTTCACCCATTTGTTCTTCATTCCCTAGACATCCTGAGTTACTTGGACCACCTGTTAATCGATTCGAAATTCCATGCCCGTATTCATGTGCAATAATTCCATTATCGAAATCACCGTCTAATTCAAATGAGCCAGATGCATTAATTGAAACATTAATTGTATCTCCAGCTGTTAAGGCCGCAGTAAAGTTATCCCCATCGATATTCGATACCATTAATGATGGAATCGTAATAGTAGTGCTCAATCCTGTCATAGAGAGCGGTAGACCTGTAGTGTTGTTAACAACGATAACCGCAACAGCACCGGCATCCTGTGCTCGTTGTACTTTATCAGTGTATTGACAAGAACCTCTACGGATTAATGCGATTTTCCCTACATAGTCAGCTGGGACTAGTGGATCTTGACATGCGTCAGATGTAATTCCATTACCATCATTATAGAGTACCAAATCCGCTGTGATAGGTGTTGCAGGGATCGGAGGTCCGAAACTTGATTCAGCACCTTGATATGCACCAGCTAAGGGTCCAGAACCATTTACTGTTACAAGGTTTGTCAGCGCTGCAGAAGGCGACCAAAGATACATTTGCATTCTTGGATTCGACCCATCATTAGGAGTCGCAAAGTTTGCATTATTTGTTCCACCTCCATCTTGAGCTTCGGCTCTTACATAATCAGATCCTGATCCACCATTTCCGTAGTTGTTTTGTTGAAAGTTTCCACTCACTTCATCGAATCCGTAGTGATACCATACATCGTGCATGATATTGTTCATGTAGAATAAGTTTGTGATAGCTGGATCTAAATAATTACTCGCAGTTTGATTCATATTCAACGGGAAGTTGAAATCCAACGCTGCTCCACCATCTGGGAAGTAACCTGTTCCATTATTATCATTTATATCCTCTGTCGCTCTTACATTATTACCACGTGTAATCGTATACTCTGGTCCGGCAACACCATCATCATCATGCCATCCGAAAGGCGATGCAGCTGGATCGTATGGACCAACTACCAACGAGCGTGATCCATGACTTGGGCTTTCTACTGGGATAGCAAATACATTGTATTGATCAGTTCCCGGAGGAGGTGCTGGCATCATAGCTGTTTGCTCAACTTCTTTCGCTGTACAAACTTGTCCAACAGAATGATCGTGATCTCCGTATGTACAACTAACGACCCAATCAATTTTGTAGATCAATTCTCCAGTGATTGCATCTATTTGAACATTCCACCAGTGATCAAGCGATGCTTCATAAATATTTAGTTCCCAAGAAAGTTTTAATTCACCTGCATTGTTTAATGTATAAACAAGTTTAACAGGAATGTCCTCCATTGAAAGAGCAGGTGCTTGGAATACCAAAGTGAATTTATCTCTTCGCTCAATTTCTTTCAAGTCATTCGTAGTTGCTAGTCCTAGTGCAGATGCGGCATAGTTAATTGCTTCCGCTTCAGTAATAGATGGTACTGAGGTATTAATTCTTGAGGCGATGTCTGAAACAAGACGATTTCCGGTGATTTGAGCGGTTCCATTGTGCTCTGTTAAACTTGCTACTGCTTTTGTAATCTCGATACCTTCATATGTCTGGACGATATAAATATGGTTATAACCGCTTTGTGCAGATTTATGTTGTGCAGAAATTGACCAATTATTCAAATCGAAATCTGTTAGCCCCAAATTTTCTTGCTCGGAAACCAAGTGTTTCTGAATTGAGCTGCTAATATTCTGGGCGAATGAAGTGGAAAAAGTTCCTACAAATAATGTAAGTACAAGAATTCTTAAGAGAGAATGCATAATTGAGTTTTGTTTAGTTTCAAAGTTGTAGTAACGAAATCAATACGAGAACACAGAAAAAGAATGGCGATATTCATCGTACGTTTTTTCGTTAGACGCCTAAAGGTAGCCCTAATTTCCATAGATTCAAAATCGACGAAACATGAAAAGATACCAAATAGTAATAAGGCGTACCTCGACTCTATTGCTTTCAAAAAAAAATAAATAATATGTGAGAACGTGCAGGTCGCGCTTATTAAAGCTCTTGAGGAATGATGCAAACAGGAATTGGTTCCATTTTGTGACGATTCATTCTATTCAGACGCTGATAGATTGAGAGTACTTCTTGCTTTCGCTCACTGAGAAGACTTCCGTCTCCCTTATACTCCATAGCCCACTCAAGTTCTGGATATGATGCGCCAATTTGATCTTCATCAGTCCGGCCATCATCCCATAATCCATCTGTTGGACTAGCTGTTACGATTTCTTCAATCACATCTACTTCTGAAGCTAATGCCCAAACTTCGGATTTTGTCAAGTCTGCAATAGGACTGATATCAACACCACCGTCTCCATATTTCGTGTAAAAGCCAACTCCGAAATCCTCAACCTTGTTGCCTGTTCCGCATACCAGACAACCATTAACTTGACCTATAGCATATAAAGTGGACATCCGTAATCTAGCTCTAGTATTAGCCATGGCTAGGTGATGCTCTGCGACGTCATCAGGAAAGTCAGCTGAAATCTGATCAAAGGAGAGAGTAAGATCAATATCCATTGAGGTTACGTTCTCAAACCGTGCCTCAAGATCCTTCATGTGATTCCTTGCACGCTGATACTCAGCGTTCGGCTGATGGATTGGCATACTCAATAAAATAGTTTTTTTGCCTGACATCGCACATAATGTCGATGTTAAGCCAGAATCAACTCCACCAGAAATGCCTATGATAAAACCAGACAGCCCGGCTTTGTCGCAATAATTGCTAAGCCAGGCTGTAATGTGTTCTACAACTTTTGAATAATTCAAATTATGCTATTTAGAATAAGATTGAAACTTTAAATTGTAACTGTTGCTGCATAGCTTGGTTCGAGAAGTGATTGTCTTCTGACGTTCCATTGACTCCAGCAGCGGTGAACAGAGTAGTATTTCCGTCGTTTTTGTCAAGGTGTAAAGATGTGAATCCATAGTAGAACCCAAGCTCAGCAACCAAAGAAGTTGACCCTGTGAAATTCCATTCCGCTCCGCCAGAGAGACCAACAGCAGATTTAAAGAAGAACATGTCTCCTTTTGCTTTCATATTTAAGTTTTCTCCTGAAATTTCAATTGGACTGCCAGGAATATCAAGACCATAGTTAACTCCATTATCATTGATTTTGTTGGTTAGCAAGAAGCTGTTTCTCAAACCAAATTTTCCGAAGTAACGGAAGTAACCAATAAAGTTTGTTCGAAACAAAAGCATTGTAGGAATTGTCAAGTAGGTTCCTTTTTGAGCTCGCGTGCTCATTCTGAAAAGTTGTTTATTTGCATCGCCTGCTACTTCATCCAGCTGAAGAATCTTTGAATCATTATACCAATAGTAAATCTCTTCTGTAGAGCTCGTTTTGTAGTTGATTGTAGAAAAGTCAAATTCTACTCCAGAGTTGAATCCTACATTCTCGTTGAATGACCAAATTCCGTTCATTCCAATTGTAAAATCAAGACCTAAACCATCGCTAGCTATTATTTTAGTTCCCATTTTTTGGAAATTAGGACCAATTGCCATTGTCAATCCTGCTTGAAATGTTTTATCCGCAGCTTCTTGAGCCATCACGCCAGTCGAAAGACCGAGAATAGCAAATGCTAGTAAGGTTTTTTTCATATTTGTCATTTTAATTTAGGTCGTTCGTTTGCCTGATACATGTACTATTTGAGTACTTTTGACTACGAAATTAAGGAATTATAATGACTCTCAAAAGCATTTTTTTAGCTCTAATAATATTACCAGCAGTTGTTTCCTGCTCTAGCGACCCATTGGATGTGGATGTCTCAGATGTTTCCATTGATATAAAATTTATCGATATGGACTCGGCATTCGTGAACTCTAGCCCAAGTCAATTGCTCGAGATGTGTAAGAAGTACAAAACGGATATTAAAGATATCTATGAATATCAAATTGGTCATTGCTGGCCAATTGGTAACATTCCCACAAAGGATGTAGACGATTCAATTAAGGCGTATCTGTCTCATCCATATATGGTTCGCCTCGAAAATAGAATCAAAGAAACCTTTGGTGATAAGGCGGAAATGCAAAACAAAATAGTTGATGGATTTAAGCATTTGAAATTCCATTTTCCAGAAAAGGATATGCCTGAATCTGTTGTTTTTCTTAATTCAGGATTTGCGGGAAGTGCTATTTCAATGGAGAAGGATATTGCTGTGGGATTAGAACGCTATTTGGGCAATAATGTTGATGTAATTCAGGAGTTACCGCCCGATGAATTTTATGCTTGGATTAAGGAGGCAATGGATCGACAATTCTTGGAGCGTGATGTAATGGCTTCCTGGATTATGACAAATATTATCGAAGAACCCAAGGGTGGGTCGCTTGTCGAGAATATCGTTTACTGGGGAAAGATTATTTACCTAGTGGAAGCCTGCTATCCTGAAGATAGTGAAAACACAATCATTCGATATTCTCAGGAGGACTATGACTGGTCAATTGAGAACGAGTTGGCTTATTGGGAGTACTTGGTTAAACAGGAGTTACTTTTTAAGCTCGACGATAGAACGAAAATGAACATGCTTAGAGAAGGACCCTTCACTCCAGGTTTACCTGAAGTTGGCCCTGATCGATTAGGGCAGTATTTAGGATGGAGAATGGTACGTCAGTATATGGAAAATCATAGTGATTTATCATTGAAAGAATTAATTAACAAGAACTACAATAGTATTTTACAGGAATACGAAACTGAAGAATAAGATGGAAGATAAAGTGGTTAAAACATCACAAATTGCAGTTACAGTTGGTATGGATGAGAATAATTTACCCTTACGAATGAAATGGACTGCAGAGGATGGAGATATGAAGAATGCAGAAGCTAAAGCAATGCTTCTTTCACTCTGGGATCCGAATGAGAAGAATACAATGAAAATCGACTTATGGACAAAAGATATGTCGGTTGAAGAAATGAAGCAATTCTTTCACCAAACATTGCTATCTCTATCTGATACATTTGAGAGAGCTACAGGCGAAACAAAGATCACTGAAGACTTGAGAGATTATTGTTATCATTTTGCTGAAAAAATGAAAATTCTTCCAGAAGATTAGTCATGTGTAAAGGCAATCTCCACAAGATGCGTACTACGCTGAGTTCGCCAATAGAGTACCGCCTCAATCTTTCTGAAGATATTCTTGTCAATGACTTTATTGGGAAGGAAATTCAGTTGAATTGGAATGGTATCATTAATTGTCAAAAATGTGGCAAAGTAACCAAGAAGTCTTTCGGCGAAGGATTTTGTTACCCTTGTTTTGCAAGTGCACCGGAAGCAGCAGAGTGTATTCTACGACCTGAATTGTGCAGAGCGCATTTAGGCGAGGGCAGAGATCCAGAATGGGAAGAGAAACATCATAACCAACCTCATGTGGTGTATTTGGCTGCATCGAGCGCCGTAAAAGTAGGAATTACGCGAGAGCATCAAGTACCGACACGATGGATTGATCAAGGAGCTACAGCGGCAATTCGTCTTGCCGAGGTTCCTAATCGGTTTGAAGCGGGTAGAATAGAGGTTGCGCTGAAAGAGTTCTTTACTGACAAGACCAACTGGCAGAGAATGTTGAAAAATGACATTGACCTATCAATTGATCTGGAGGATGAAAAATGGGCCTTGGAAGAACATCTTCCAAACGATATTATGGAGCATTTTTCTGAGAATGATGAAATTATCGAACTTCAGTATCCGGTTCTTGAATTTCCTGAGAAAGTAAAGAGCCTGAATTTTTTGAATACTCCTAGTATTTCAGGAAAACTTGTAGGGATCAAAGGTCAATACTTGATTTTTGAAGGAGGTGAAGTTTTAAATATTAGAAGACATACTGGATATTATGTGGAGATTAGTTAGCCTACTATTTATTACAATTGCTTTTGGGTCATTCGGTCAATATAATTGGACATGGACCGAAATGCAACAAATGTCCTTTCGTACCTCTAACAATGCAGTTTGCGAGGCATCCGTTGGTGGAAACGAATTCGTCTATTCTTTTGGTGGTATCGATACGTCTAAAGCATATTCAGGAATTCATCAACGCGCATTTAAGTATGATGTTACTTCAAATGTCTGGTCTGAAATAGCATCGTTACCAGATACGCTTGGTAAAATAGCTTCAGGTGCGTCTTTCGTAAATGGTAAAATTTATATCCTGGGAGGCTACCACGTATTTCCAACTAACATGGAAGTATCATCGGATCGTGTTCATGTCTACAATCCTACGACGGAGTCATATGAAGCCGATGGGGCAGCAATACCTGTTCCGATTGACGATCATGTCCAATGTGTTTACAAGGATAGTTTAATATTTGTCGTCACGGGGTGGAGTAATACAGGGAATGTACCGAATGTTCAGATATACAATCCTTCATTGAATCAATGGCAAGCTGGGACGAGCACTACCAATAATGCATTTTACACAGCGTTTGGGGCTTCTGGATATATTATTGGTGATACATTATATTATCATGGCGGAGCATCCGGTGGAGCTTTTGGAGCGAAGAAATTTATGCGTAGGGGTTATATCAACCCAACTGACCCGACTGATATAACATGGGGTCAAATCGAAGATTCACCGGGAGATGCTGGATATAGGTCAGCTTGCAGTGGAGTTGGAAACACCGTATTTTGGGTGGGGGGATCTGGAATTTCATATAATTATGATGGTATAGCTTATAGCAATGGCGCAGGTGTAGAACCCCTTACACGAGTTTTACACTTTGGTGTAAACGATCATACCTTCGCTGACGAAACTTCTCAACCATATGGAGTGATGGATCTCCGAGGTATCGCAAAGCTGACTGGTAACAGATGGGTGATTTGTGGAGGTATGGACTCAAGTCAAGTGGTAACGAATAGAACTTTTTTACTGGAAAACCCGCTTGTTGAGATGAATGAATCAGATAGTCATGATGGTTATAAAATTCACTCATCGAACGATCGAATTCAAATAGTTACGCCTCAAGTTGGGAGTGCAAGGTTGGTATCTGCAATGGGTTCCATTCTTGTGAAATTTCCAAGAGGAGACGAGTTTATTTTGGAACGATCAAAATATGCACAAGGGATTTACTTCTTTGAACATAAGGGCATCAAAATTCGAATTTTACTTTAAATGGGAAAAGACAAAATAAGGCGGTTTGCCGCAGTTAAAGAGTTTCCAAACTTCTTTGAGCCTGTTATCAAGGAACCATCTAGTTTGGGTGGTAATTGGAATAAGCATTTTAAAAATGACAACCCGATTGTCCTAGAGTTAGGATGTGGTAAAGGTGAGTACTCTGTTGGACTTGCACAACATTTCCCAGGGAAGAACTTTATCGCGTGTGATATAAAAGGAGCTCGGATGTTTATTGGAGCGGAGCAAGCGTTAGAACAAGACTTAGATAATGTTGCTTTTTTACGGACTAAAATAGATTTCATCACGGATTATTTTTCTTCTGGTGAGGTCGATGAGATTTGGCTGACATTTTCTGATCCACAACCAAAGAAACCGAATAAACGATTGAGCTCAAAAATATTCATGGATCGCTATCGCGAGATCTTAAAGCCAGGTGGCATTATTCATATGAAAACGGACAGTGACCTGTTATTCGAATTTACAGAGGAGCTTATCAAAGAAGAAAACTATGATTTGATCGAGTTGACTTGGGATCTTTACGGTGATTTACCTGAAAATATTGATCCTATAACGAGGGACATATTTCATATTAAGACACATTATGAAAAGCTGTTCACGGCGAAGGGTGCAGTTATTAAGTACTGTAAGTTTAGGATTAGCTAATTAGCACATTGATTATCAGGTTAAATTATTAACGGAATACCAGTCTGATGCGCAATCTCTTAACGCGCATCTTCAAATCTTTGATGTAATTTTGCAACACACTATTACACTTGACAAATGAATTATTTAACCCTACTATTTGGTCTCTTGATTATATCAATGGGCCATGCTCAAGAATCCATTGAGATTCTTTCGGAACGCACTCCATTTTCTAAATTATACAGAAATAGCGATGGATCAAAGGAACAAGTCATTTCACCTCAATTTATGCACTATCAAAAAGGTGAGGATTGGCATCCAATTGAGTTGAGTTTAAAAACTCAATCAGATCGATTCGTCAATGAAGAGAATGTGCTACAATCATCTTTTCCTTTGCTACTAGAGGCTAGCTCGAAAATTGAATTTATCGTGGATCAAGAAAAAATGGCCATACTTGGTCTGAAGGAGTTAGTAACCTATTCTGATTTAGACGGAATAGTTGTGATTGATAATCAAATGAACACTTCCAATGGTGTACAGCAAGGAGAAAGTATTATTTATGAAGATACTTACTTCGGTGTGAGTGATAAGTTTACCATACTTAATGGAGGTGTTAAGAATGAGTTAATTCTTGAGAGCCTGCCATCGTTCTTAACTAGTACTTCTAATAGCTTCTTTGGGTTTCGTGAAAGGTTAGAATTGCCGGAAGGTTGGAGTTTAACACCGATGATTGTAGGTGAGTCAGATATGGTGCATAGTGCAATCTCGATCGTAGATGAGAACGATAATCATGTTTTAACGATTCCAGCACCAATATTCTATGACCACAATGGTATAATTAATGACGGCAGTTCAGCTATTCAAGGGGCTTTCGTCATTGATAAGGATATATCAGGTTGGCTTTTATCGACGATAGTCCCAACTGATTGGCTTATGGCATCATCTACAGTTTATCCTGTAGTTTTAGATCCAACTGTTGTTCTTGGGGGAGCAGATGGAGGCTGGCAGTCTCAGAATAATTATGTAAATAATCCAGCTTATGTATTTATTGGGGTGTGTTGTGGGAACATGGAGCACCGTGCTTGGTTACAGTTTAACACGACTTCCATCAATGATGCCTCCTGTGTAACCAATGTCGAATTAGAGGTATTTGTGAATGGAGTTGGTGGTGCTGCTAGTGAATTAGTGCACGCATATGATATGACAGGTGCATTCGGGCCTTATGGAGCTATTATGCCAGCAGTTTACACGGATATGGGTAACGGATTTTATACTTCGTTTACGATGAGTGGAACTGGTACATACGGGTACTACGATTTAGGACCGAGTGCCGACGTCTTGTTACAAACTCAGTTGGTCACGATGAATGCATTTCAGGTGTCGTTAGTTTTTGACAATGAACCCTCAACAAATTGGAAAAGACTTACGGCAGGTAGTTGCAATCTAAGAGTAACTTATGATGATCCACCATGTATCATATTACCCGTAGGTCTCACATCTTATGAAGTGTCATGTGAGAATGAGGAAGCATATCTAAGATGGTCTACTGCATCTGAGAGTGGTAGTTCTCATTATAGTATTTTGAAGTCCTATGATGGCGAATCTTTCGAAGAAGTAGCGCAGGTTACGGCAGCGGGTTCAAGCACAGAAAAGCTTGACTATCGTTGGATCGACCCGAAATCAGATGATAGACTTGCTTATTACAGATTAACTCAGACAGATTTCAATGGTGATGTAGAATCATTTGACACAAAAGTTTTTCATCCATGTTCATCCGGCAGTCCAGTAATTTTCAAGGATAACTTAGGTAGAATTCATGTTAACATGAAAAGTATAACCGCCATGACCGTAATCGATCAAATGGGGCGCGAAGTTTTATTCAGTGATTCACATTTTACCCCGAATGAAATAATTATTTCAAGTAAATCCCTCAAATCAGGTGTTTATTCTGTCATCGTAGAATTTGGTTTGGGAGAAAGCCATGTGGTAAAACACTTTATAGATTAAGTCCAATCTAAAAAATATAAAAAGGCGCTCTAAATTGAGCGCCTTTTTATATTCTTTAAGGATAAGAAATTCTATGCTACGCGTAATTTCGCCAATTTACTCTTTGAAAATTGAGCTTCCGCATATGCAGCTGTAACTCTAAATTCACTCTCTTCTTGAGATGGTAAATTATACATTGCGTCGTTTAGAATTGCTTCACAGATAGATCTTAATCCACGTGCGCCTAATTTGAATTCTACAGCTTTCTTAACGATAAAATCAAATACCTCTTTATCGAACTTTAAGTTGATGCCATCAAGTTCAAACAACTTAACGTATTGCTTGATTAGCGCATTGTTTGGTTCAGTAAGAATTCTTTTCAGACTTTCTTCATCCAATGGCTCCAAGTAGGTTAATACAGGGAAACGACCAATTAATTCTGGAATCAATCCAAAAGTTTTAATGTCCGTAGGGTTGATGTATTTTAACAACGACTCAGAATCAACTTGTTCTTGCTCAGAAGAAGAGAACCCGATTGTTTGTCTGTTTACACGACCCGCTATGATTTTTTCGATACCATCAAATGCACCTCCACATATAAACAAGATATTTTTCGTATCAATTTGAATCATTTTTTGTTCAGGGTGCTTGCGTCCTCCCTGAGGTGGTACATTTACCGAAGACCCTTCGAGTAACTTCAGAAGAGCTTGTTGAACTCCCTCACCTGATACATCACGTGTAATCGATGGGTTGTCGCTTTTTCGAGCGATTTTATCTATTTCATCGACAAAAACAATTCCTTTCTGTGCTGCATTCACATCGTAATCTGCGGATTGAAGTAATCGAGATAATATGCTCTCAACATCTTCTCCTACATAACCAGCCTCTGTTAGAACAGTAGCGTCAGCAATACAAAATGGTACATTCAACATTTTTGCGATTGTCTTCGCGAGCAATGTTTTACCTGTACCAGTTCTACCAACAAGGACAACATTAGATTTCTCGATCTCGATATCGTCTTTAGATTCAGGTTGATTTAGTCGCTTGTAATGATTGTAAACTGCAACTGAAAGCACCTTTTTCGCATCTTCTTGTCCGATTACATAATCATCAAGTTTTTCCTTGATTTCTATCGGTTTAAATGTGTTAACCACATGTTCAGTCTTTTCAGTTTGAACATTTTCCTCCTTCACAATTGTATGTGCCTGTGTGGCGCAACTTTCACAAATGTGACCTGAAACACCTGCAATGAGCATTCCTACCTCATCACGAGGACGACCACAAAACGAACAATTTGTCTCTTTTTTTGACATGCTAATAAATTACTAATCGAAATCTGTAAATTAACGGAAATATGTTTCGATTATTACAAAGGTAAATTATTTCGGGTTTTTCAACAAAACTTCATCAACCATACCGTACTCTTTCGCTTCACCTGACGTCATCCAGTAATCACGATCAGAATCAGCCCATACTTTATCATACGGTTGTTTTGAGTGAGTCGCGATGATGTCGTAAAGCTCTTTCTTTAATTTTTGAATTTCTCTAGCAGTGATCTCAATATCTGATGCTTGCCCTTGAGCTCCACCTAATGGTTGGTGAATCATTACTCTTGAGTGCTTCAAGGCGGAACGCTTACCATCAGCACCAGCACAAAGTAGAACAGCACCCATAGAAGCCGCCATACCTGTACATATTGTTGCAACATCAGGGTTGATGTATTGCATCGTATCATAAATCCCCAAACCAGCATAAACTGAACCTCCCGGAGAATTCAAGTAAATCTGAATATCTTTCTTTGGATTTGCAGATTCTAAGAATAATAATTGTGCGTTGATGATGTTCGCAACCTGATCATTAATACCTGTTCCTAAGAAGATGATTCGGTCCATCATTAGACGCGAAAAAACATCCATCTGAGTCATGTTCATTTGACGTTCCTCAATAATGTAAGGTGTCAAAGAAGACTCAATGTAATGCTGAGTGTGCATGCTATTAAGCCCTAAATGCTTCGTCGCGTATTTTTGAAATTCGTTACTATCGAACATAATTGTTTGGTTTTCATTAATGAAACGTCAAATATAACTCCAAAGTTGGGATTTACAATGATATTTTGTTCTACGGATGATATCAAAGATGGCTGGTAGAAGGATGGCTTCATGAGGACATCTTTCAGTAAATCAATGTATATTAGCTCTGAAATGATAATTGATCAGGTAATCAACACGAGAATTCTACTATCGCCATTAAATTGGGGAATGGGACATGTTTCGCGATGCATTGGGCTGATCGATCGATTGCGGTCTCAAAATAATACGGTCATCGTTGCATGTTCAGAGGCTCAGCAGGCAATTTTCGGACAGTATTTTCCTGACTTGACATTTATAGATCATGATGGTTATCCTTTCGAGTTTAAGGGGAAAGGCAATTTTGGGATGGATTTAATGAATAAATCATCTAGTCTCTATCGAAGATTGAAAAAAGAGCGGATTGAAATCGAATCATATGTAAAGGAGCATCTGATTGACTTGATTCTCTCTGATCATCGATATGGCTTTCGGTCTGACAGCGTCAAATCTATCTTTATTGCACATCAGGTGAATTTACCGGTTCGGATTCATGAGAAGATAGTTGGAATGATTCACAATAAGTATTTGTCGAGCTTTGACCATATTTGGGTTTTGGATTATCCAGATTTTAGATTGGCTGGTGATTTAAGTGAGTCAAAGAGATCTAATGTCAGTTATATTGGTCCTTTCTCAAGATTTTCTCGATATGATAGGCCTGGATTAATGGAGGTGGAGAATGTTCTTATTGCTAGTGGTCCGAATGTATATGCTCAAAAGTTGATTGATGAGGTTTGCAGTAACACTAAATTCTCCGAAGACTTGATTGTCCTTCATAATGGCGATTTAAATGTGCCAGAAGGAATACGCACTATAACTGGCGATTGGTTAGATCAGGATGCGTGCTTGTTAAAGGCGAAACATATCATTTCAAGATCAGGTTATTCTACGATAATGGATTGTCTTCATTTAAGTGCTACAACTACATTTATTCCGACCAAAGGTCAAAGAGAGCAAGAGTATCTAGCCAAAATACATTCGTAAAAAACAAAAGAGTCTCGAAAATCGAGACTCCATTACAGTTCTTTTGATTCTCAGCTTGGCTTTCTCGCTTTGGCCATTGCGATCATTGGAACAGAGTAAAGAGCAATTCCAGCTACACCAATCATAAGACCAATATTGGCTCCTGGCCAATGCATTATTTTGAATAAAAGTGCAAGTAATGATAGGCTAATAAAAAAGGCTGTTAATCCGAATGTCATTTTTTTCATATTCTTGTTTTTTTAATCCTTTTGAAGGAGGTTATAGAATATGAATGATGAAGGCTTGAAAAAGTAACGGTCTAATTAGAATTCTTTTCTAGTTCTTAAATAAACGCTTAATTGTACCATCACTATACACATGGATTTGAACGCCATGCGTGTAGTCATCAATTTCTTGCCCAAGAATGTTAATGATTTTAACTAGCTCTTGTGTTTCAACGCCATTATAGAGTGCAACGTATTTCGGATAGCTTGTTACTGTCCCATCTGTATCCGTTTCGCTCAAGCGATAGTAATTTACTGTTCTTCCGAAGCCAGTGTCGATGAATGAATAATGTTGGGTTGAAGTGGAATTCATTGCTGCTGGCTGTGTGTTAATCACATCCCAGGTCTTTGTGTCAAGGCTATGCTCTAGAGTAAAGAAGGAGGAGTTCATTTCGCTATCAGTTTGCCAATAGAGTAGGTTACCAACCTCATCACGTTTACCTTCAAACGAAGATATCTCGACAGGTAGTGGTATAACAGGACATGTGGCTGAAGTTGTATCTCTCATTAAGCTTAACCAGGCGGAATTAAGGGCATTGTTTGGTAATCCCGGTGTTTGGTTCGAGCCGGTTGTTCCATAGTTCCAATTCGAGATGTCATAGAAGTCGCCGTCAGAGAACCAGCCAACCATGCCAGTACCACTGCCAGTGAATTGCTTAAGGTTGTTTGGTCCACCGGTCATTTCAGACCCTCCGTAAGAGACGCCATGGTAATACGATCCATCCGGAGCGCGAACTTGGATAGCATCACCACTATTTCTTAAACTTAATGGGTTCCATCCATAGATCGGTGCTGGAGCGTAGGTGCAAGGTGCGTATACAGAATCGGGTGAAGCTGCTGTTGGAAATGAGGTGCATCTTTCAAATAATGGGCTGTTGTGAGGTATCACATACAGTGAATCAACGTTCGAATCGGTTGGGTCGTCTGCAGGAAGTGCTGCATTTGGTTCTTCTCCATTGTAAATTACGATTAATGATCCTACTGGTATAGCTGCCCATTGAGCTGCGAATGAAAATCTAAAATGACCTGGAGCAATACCAGAACTTGTGCCCGAGTAGGATGCCGGTGCAGTAAAGGTTCCATTGTTATCATCCAGGATGAAACCACGAATATCAACTAATTCGCCACATTGCCCAGCGACAACAAATTCATAATACTCTTTATTCCATGAAGGGCCATTGGACCATTCATTGATAATTAATCCAGAAGATGATGGCAGAGTTGGTAAACAAGGTGAAGACTGTATGATCTTAAATGCAATACTATTTGTTCCTGTAAATACGGGATCACTCGAGGTGATTCTTATTAGATAGCCGGTTCCAGTTGATAATCCTGAAGGTATCGTAATTGCAATCTCGCCATTGTTTGCGGTAGAAGCTAATGTTCCAACAACAGTTGGTGAGGCAAAACTCCCACTTGCATCTGATAGTTCAGCAGAATACACATTGGCACCACTAAATGTTCCCGTTGATACAAAAGCAACATTTCCATCAGCAGTTGTTGGTGCTGTACACGATATAACGAATGGCGAAGTAGTGACTGCTTCTATTGTGATAGATGTCGATTGGCATGGTGATGACTGAGTTATAGTAAAGGCGGCGCTGCTTGAGCCGTTAGTTAACGGGTCATCCGAGATTACTCTAATCAGATAACCTGCACCCGTTGCTGTGGTCGCAGGAATCGTAATTGGAATAGTACCGGTATTTGCAGTTGAAGCTAACGTGCCGATTACAGTTGGTGCAGTAAAACTACCTGTGGCATCAGAGAGCTGCGCTGTATAGATATTTGGTCCATTAAAAGTTCCTGTTGATGTGAATGCAACCGTACCCGCGGCCGCTGTTGACACTGTACACGCAACAATAAATGGAGGTGCTGATACAAGTCCTGTAGTTATCGTATTACCTCCACACGGACTGATTGTTTGTCCTGTATTTAGTGAACCGTGAGTTGATGCCGCCGGTGTGCTCCATACAAATGCTCCATAATTATTACCGGAGCCGTTTAGTTGAAGTGAAGATGTTGTCGGTGTTCCACTTCCTTCAGTAACTCCAATGTTCGTTGAAACGGCTCCAATAATTGGAGCGGAGGTAGCTGTAATAGTGGTGCCTTCATAGCTTAAAAATTGAATAAGGGATCCTGTACAAGTGTTATAAAGCGCCAATCCATCAGGACCATTTTGTAATCCAATGGGAAACCAAACAGCACCAAATCCACAGCCTTCATCAGGAATTGTGCCGGCCAAATTTGTTGTTGAAATATTAGCTCCCCCAGAACCGTTAACATGAATTAAGTCATAACAAGCTAAATTCAGCCCTGCAGTTCCTGCTATTTCGAAACCTTGATTAACATCAGAACCAGTATTGTCATAGTGGATTTCGTTAATCCAAACTGTTTGTGACAGTCCCATGACTGGGATCATAGCAAGGAGTATGATGATTAGACTTCGTAGCATTACAAATTTTATATTCAGAGCATAAGCTAATTTTATAAAAGTAGGCGAAACAGCTATATTTTCAAAGCCTATAAGCGTACGAGTTATGCACATTATAGCGGTTGATTAATAGCCGCATTGAGTTAGTGTGATCTTGTGTGACCTTAGAATAAAACCGATTTAGTTTTATATCGCGTTAGAGGGTGAGGTAGGATCTTCTTAGTTGATTTCTATTTTAATATTAACGAGATTGTAGTTGAGCTTATAATTATTCACAGTAGAACACTATTATAATTAAAGAAAGCCTGACTCATTGAGCCAGGCTTTCTATTTGATAAAGAATTATTTTCGAATTACTTCACAATAGCAGTGAACCCTGCATTCTCAAAGTACTTCAAGAATTCACGATCTTTCGCTGCCATAGCTTTGAATTTTCCGTCTTTTACAATTGCATTCTTAAGATTGTTTACTACCTCGCTCATGTTGTCTTGGCGAGCAGCAGCAACAGCTTTCAAGTAGTGCCCTTGACCTGAATCTGCATCATCAGAACCGCCAATAATATCAGCAACTGATCCAGGAGTTCCATCCAACATTGTAGCTAAAGCTTTGTTGAAAGAAGCATCAGATCCAAGGTTAGAAAGAGCATCGCTGTAATCACCATCTTGTATGTTCAAGATTCCTTTGTTGTAGCTAACTTCTGGAGCAGATCCTGCTTGGTTCAATAATCCCCAAGACTTAGAACGATCACCTCCAACTCCAGCAACAGCTCCAAGGTTGTTCGAAGTGATTGGGTTATCTTTAATTCCAGCAGCTTTTTCAAATTTAGCTTTTGCTTCAGAAACTTTGTTCATCATGTAAAGAACAGCTCCAACATTGTTCGCTGGACGGTAATCTTCTGGGTAACGTGACTCAGCGATTTTGTATACTCTTAATTTCTCTCCTAGATCATCGTATAATCCAGCACAGAACAATAGCTCCTCTAAATCAAGCGTATCAGGGTTAGATACAGAGTTAGTTTTCATTTCCTCATCAGAGAATCCTGTAAGATCGTAGTTAGTTGTGATCTCAGCACGACGCAATAGTGGGAAAATCTCTCTATCTAATTGTGTGAAAGTCTTACGCATGTTACGTAACTCTTCTTCAATTTTGTCAGGATTGTTTTTGTTCATTTCCAAAACACGGATGATCAATTGCTTCTCATCTTCAGCAATTCTATCGTCAGAGGCTAAAAGCGCTTTTTTGAATCCTGGGTAATCAGAACCAGAACCACTTGTTTTACAAGTCATTTCTGCAGCTCCTTCATTTTCAGCTTTCATAGCGATTTTCTTGTATGACTCAGCAGCAGTTCCTGCACGGTCAGTAGAAAGAGTACCGTTTTTATCTTCTTCACCCTCAGGAGAAGCAAAACCAACGATGTTGATAGATGTGATAGCTACTTTTGGATTCTCGTGAGCCATTGCTAACCAATCTTGGTATGCAGTGATATCATCATCTTTCATTTCTTTAGTAGTCACATTTGATTTTCCTTTTGCATAGTTCAATTGAGCAAAAGTAGATTCTGGAGTAACTCGCTCGAATTGATCTTCTGCAAGAATCACTTTAAAATCTTTATTCACCATAAATGGTGTTATGATTGTCGCATCAGCAATCTTGTAAGGGCCTACTTCATCCTTAACTTTACCTTTCTTAGATACAATTGCGCCTATGTTAAGATCCGCATTTTCAAACGCTGGCTTGTAAGCAATAACGTCTGTGTAAGTAATCTTACCACCTTCTTTGAAGTTGATTACTGTACCGTTTGCAGTTGCTTTTTCACCCATTATTGTGACTGGCTTCAAAGCTGTTTCGCCCAGCATTGGAGTGATTTCAGCAGATGCTTTTCGGTTAACACTTTTTGGAGGGAATACAACGTCAACAATTACGCTAACAGAATCTCCATGCATTTCCAAAGGATTTGGAGTTACAGTGTAGTCTAAGTCTTTTAGCAAAGTACAGCTAGATACAATAGTACCTGCAACCGCAACGAATGCTAAATTTTTGATGCTTTGTTTTTTCATTTTTCGTGTAATTAATTCTAATCAAATTTCAACTGCAATTATACATAATATTTTCGGTTCAGAAAGAAGAAAATGTAAATAGAATAAGTTTAGAATCCTTTTGAATAGTGCTGGATTTCAGAACGATCATTACAATTTGCTAATAGTTGTGAGATTGAAAGGTGAGTGATCGGGTCAATGCGATTAGGTGCTATATCGTTTAATGGTCGTAATACAAAGCGTCTACCGGTATATCTCGGATGTGGAACAATCAACGTCTCGCATGAAAAAATCACTTGGTTATAGAGTATTATATCTAGATCGATTATTCTTGAGGAATAAGTTGTGCCTACTGATTTTTCTCTCCCTAATTCAGATTCAATGGATTTTAAACCGTCCAATAATTCTAGTGGTTTTAGTTTAGTGTTTAATTCGAGACACATATTCAGAAATGAATTGTCTGTCTCGAATCCCCATGGAGGAGTTTCATAAAGGGCTGACATAAGACCGATAGAGCCCATGTTGGCTTGCATTAATTCGATAGCTTGCCTAAGGAAATTAATCCGATCGCCTAGATTGCTTCCAAGACTAATAATTACTGAATGGCTTATTTCCATTTGAGTGTCTCCACTAGTTGCATTAGATCTCTCTCTAAATAATCAAGAGTAGGTATTAGAGAGTCATAATTTGGAGTTGAATTGAATAAAACCTCACAGTAAACGAAGTTGTCAGTACTATCTGTTAAGTAAAATTGATAAGGTGTGGCTACATTCCCTTGAAGTTCAAAAAAGGTTCCGTAGACTTTGTCATCTGCTCGAATGATTTGCTTGTCAACTATATTCGTAGCTTTCAGTTTATGACGATCAATCTCGTCATTGGCATTGTTGATATAATATGCAAGTGGTTCAGAAATCTTCCAGTAGCGCAAGTATGCTGTTCCATTCAATGGTCCTAAATCGATGCGTTTGTGGCAGGCATTTCCATTCTGATCAACTGGTGCTGCATTAACCTCGTATAGATCAGCGATATCAAATGTGTATGCGCAATCATCAGTGTGCGTCTTATAGGTGTGATCGGGAAGTTCAAGTCGCAAATATGTAGGAGGCTTCGGGATATAGGATTCTTCCTCGCAGCTGCTGGTAGCTATTGTAAGTATGCTAATCGTCAAAAATGTTTTTAATTTCCCCATCTAAACTCTAATTGCTTTGATCATTTTCACACGCTTATTATCGCTTGCCTCAATGATTAGTTTTATCGGTCCTACCGATATGTCTTCTCCTTTTTCTAAAATTCGTCCCGCATTCTCCGTGATAAAGCCGCCTAAGGTATCAGCTGCAGATTCATACAGTTCCGTTTCTTCATCATTCAGAGTCATGACCTTATAGAAATCCACTAATGCGGTTTTTCCTTCAAATAAATATGTCGAATCGTCAATCTTCGTGTAAACAATGTCATCATCATCGAACTCATCGGTAATGTCACCAACAATCTCTTCCAGTATATCTTCGAGCGTCACAATTCCACTTGTACCGCCATATTCATCGACAACCATTGCAAGATGAACTCTTTTCTCTTGGAATTCCTTTAAAAGGTCATCTATTTTCTTGTTTTCTGGCACGAACAATGGCTTTCGAATTAATTCTTTCCAGTCAAGATTCTCTTCATTGATAACAGGAAGAAGGTCTTTTATAAAGAGAACCCCTTCGACATTGTCAAATGACTCGCGATATACAGGGATGCGTGAATGACCGCACTCTAAAATCGTTGACATCACTTCTGTGTATGGACATGATATCTCCAATGCATGGACATCCATTCTTGATTTCATGATTTGGCGAACATCAGTTGTTCCAAACTTTACAATTCCCTTAAGGATACGTGTGTCATCATCATCAGTTTCTCCATCATTCTTTGTTAGAGCTAATGCTTGCTCGAGTTCGTCACTTGAGATGCTTACTTTCCCTTTTCCTGCTTTGCGCTGTATGATTGAGGTTCCCAAGACTAATCCAGCTCTCACCCATGATATAGGCGGAGTGCGATTTAGAAAGTGCAATGGACGCCCCATGAGTTTAGAGAATTGCAGAGCGTTTTTTGTTGCATATATTTTTGGGATGACTTCGCCGAGTAATAGTAAGACTAATGTGATTACGACCACTTCGAAAATAAAGTGCAAAGTGTTATTTGCAGCTGTCGCTGGATAGATCCTGGCTAATGTTGCACTTGATAAAATAACAATTCCAACATTAAGGAAGTTGTTCGCAATCAATATTGTTGCTAGAAGTTCTTTCGGTTTTTTGAGTAAATTCTGAACATGTTTGGCTTTTTTACTATCATCTTCTTTCAGGTCTTCTTTGTCAGCTGGGCTTAATGAGAAAAACGCAGCTTCAGAGCCTGAGATTAATGCTGATCCAAGAAGTAGGGCCGCTAAGACGGATAAGGAGATAATGATACCTAAGGTTTCAAATCCCGCTAGTTGTGCCCCAATCTCTATTTTTAATTCTAGAGTATGGGGCCCGATACTTGGGGGGTCAGTTAGCAACATGAATAAAAATTAAAACGGAAGGTCATCCTTATCACTCTTTATGATGTCGTCTACCTTCGATGGCGGCGGAGGAGTATCATTAGTTGAGTATGGAGCGTTCGATTTTTGCTCAGTATTATTCGGACTCGACAACATGGTCATTTCATCAGCAACAACCTCGGTCGTGTACCGAGTATTACCCTCTTTGTCCTGCCACTGGCGTTTTTTGAGCTTACCTTCGATATAAACTTTGTGCCCTTTGCGAAGATACTTTTCAACTACTTCCGCAAGACCTCGCCATACAACGATGTCATGCCAGTCAGTATTTTCACGACGTTCGCCAGTTTGACGATCCTTATAGGTTTCAGAAGTTGCAATAGAGAAATTTGCAACAACTGCTCCATTTTCAAGGTGTCGTACTTCCGGATCTTTTCCAAGATTACCTATTAGGATGACTTTGTTTACACTGCCTGCCATAGTTATTTTTCCATTTATTGAAATTAAAGGTAAGAAAAAATCACCACTGAGTAGAAGTATTTTCCAGATAGCGATCAATTAATCTTGGTAGCGGGTAATCTTGAATTTCATTCCCTTTTACTTCAATCCAATCACGGTTTAGGTCGTCCGGTATAGAATCGAAATGATGAAAGACTGCGAAGATATGTTGATGACTTAGAATATGTTTGAAGGTTTCTGATTCGAATGTTTGACTTTTGAATACTTCAGGAAGATCAGCTTTATCATTTTCAAGCTCTACAAGTGGAAATTGATACAAGTTTTGCCAAATGTCCTTTGTAGATCTTTTTTCTAAGATCAAGTGATTGTTTTCTGAATAGACGAGGAAATGAAAATAGCGCTTTCGAACCTTAGTTT
>TARA_Y100000385_G_scaffold291909_1_pt1 | contig 25373 bp, 25 predicted proteins | sample TARA_Y100000385 | Tara Oceans TARA_Y100000385 (sample SAMEA2620980) | marine metagenome | biome: marine biome (ENVO:00000447); feature: surface water layer (ENVO:00002042); material: "saline water (ENVO:00002010), including plankton (ENVO:xxxxxxxx)" | depth 5 m
CCCATGGGGCGGTCACGGATGGGACCCTGTGCCAGGTAGCGATTTAGAACAGCAACTCAAAGATAACACCCCCTAACAATGACAAAACAATTTATGCTCTTAACAGCCGTGTTGATATTAGCGGCTTGTAACAACCAGAATGAATCGGATGCTTCAAGCGGAGCTACTTGGGTCAGTGAAATGTACTATCAAGGTGAACACTATTTTAAAAACATTCGGCAGCTTACAGATGGAGGAGATAACGCCGAAGCCTACTTCAGCTTTGACGGTAACTCACTCACCTTTCAAAGTAATGCAGAAAAATGGGGCAATCAATGTGACCAGATTTATGCCTTCAACTGGAATACAGACACCATACTAGAGCACGAACCGCAAATGATTTCAAACGGATTAGGGCGTACAACTTGCGCCTATTTTCTTCCGGGAGACACAACTATCCTTTACGCTTCAACTTTTAGGGGAGACACTGCTTGCCCTCTTGTCCCGGAGCGTGGAGAAGGCGGCGCCTATGTTTGGCCAATTTATGAGGATTTCGACATCTATGTTAGTGACCTCAGCGGCAATTTAATTGATACCTTAATTAGCGGACCAGGTTACGATGCGGAAGCAACGGTAAGTCCGAATGGCAAGCACATCGTATTCACTTCGATGCGTTCTGGAGATTTAGAATTATATGTGTGTGATATTGACGGAATGAACATTAAACAAGTTACTTCAGGGTTGGGTTACGATGGAGGCGCTTTTTTCAGTCCTGATTCAAAAAAACTCGTTTTTAGAAGCTCGCGACCAACAACTAATGAGGAAATCAACAAATACAAGAAGTTACTTGAGGATGGTTTGGTAGAGCCAACGAGTATGGAACTTTATACCTGCAACATAGACGGTTCGGAACTCAAGCAAATCACCTCTTTAGGACAGGCAAATTGGGCACCATTTTATCATCCTAGTGGTAATAAAATAGTTTTTTCTTCAAATCATCATAGCGAAAGAGGATTTCCTTTTAATCTATTTATGATTAACTCGGATGGCTCCAACTTAGAACAAATTTCATTTGATAAAGCTTTTGATTCTTTTCCTATGTTTTCGCCAAACGGAAAGAAACTGATTTTTGCTTCTAATAGGAATAACGGAGGTGGAAGAGCAACCAATCTGTTTATTGTAGATTGGGACGAAGAATAATACAACTACTATGATTGCAACCATTCTCTGGGATTTCCCGAATCACATTCCTATCGCAGGCTTTCAATTGAGGTATTATTCCTTGATGTTTATTATTTCATTCGTTCTAGGACAGTACGGTATGCAATATGTTTTCAAGAAGGAAAATGTAAATCCCAAGCTAATGGACAGTTTGGTGTACTGGATGGTTGGAGCAACCATAATTGGCGCTAGACTTGGGCATGTTTTTTTTTACGATTGGGGTTACTACAAAAATCATATTGGAGAGATTCTAATGGTTTGGAAGGGTGGATTAGCTTCGCATGGCGCAGCAATTTCTATAGTTCTGGCCATGATATGGTGGTCTCGGCGTATTGCAAAAAAACATCCCATTTGGACATTAGACCGCATAGTCATTGTGGTTGCGTTGGCCGGTGGGTTCATTCGAATGGGCAACTGGTTTAATAGCGAGATTTACGGTGCACCAGCGAACAGTTCAGTTGAAACAGTTTTCGTGGAAGCTGGCAGAGCATCCATAGAGAGAGGCTACGGTGAAAATATTAAATCATTAACCTTCGAGAATACTGAAAACCTTTTCATCACAGACAGCCTCAATTATCCGGTTCTTGAAGCTCAATTCAGGTTTATTGGACTAAATGAAGGTCAAACTGAGGAATATGTAAATAATTACTTGGAGAGAATCTTGAATGCAACGTCTGTTGACAATGCAAATATTCTACCCTATCCTAGTGCGAATGCCCAAGTTTATTCGGATCAAAATGGAGCCTACGCGAGCATCAATGTACTTGGTGTTCCTAGGTATCCCACACAGCTTTTTGAAGCTGGTGCGTATTGGTTAATTTTCTTCATTTTAGCCTTACTATACCTTAAAACCAATGTGAAAAATAGAAGAGGCTTTATTTTTGGCGCCTTTTTAGTTGGAGTATTTGGATTCCGATTTTTCGTGGAATATTACAAGGAGATTCAAGTGAGTTTTGAAACATCAATGTCACTAAATATGGGGCAATGGCTGAGTATTCCATTGGTGATTTCAGGATTTTATTTGATGCTAACCTCAAAAGAATATAGCTCATGAATGCAATGCGTAAATATGCAGTTTGGATCATTGGATTAGGACTAGCAGCATTTATTATACCGTCGGTCATCAGTGGAATTGGAAAAAGTGGTTCTATGAGAAATTCGACAAAAACCGTACCTTCTAAAACTCCTTATGAGCCTCCTTTCAGACAAGATGGTATTGTTTATGCTTTGAACAGTAATGACACGGTTGCAGCTTTTAAAACTGAATATGCTAAGAATGCAGAAAGCATTGAGGTTGGTATGATGTACAGAAAAAATGTGAGCCCTGATATGGCCATGCTTTTCTTCATGGAAGGCGGTGATCTTCTCAGAAGCTTTTGGATGAAGAATACGATGGTGAGTTTGGATATCATATATATTGACGCAAACGGAATGGTTGTTAGCATTAAAGAAAATGCCCAACCGCTTAATACTACTAGCCTTCCCAGCGAAGGACCTGCCTCTTATGTTCTGGAGGTTTTGGGTGGCACTAGCGCTAAATTAGGTCTTAAAAAAGGTACAGAAATACTATGGTCAGATAATTAAAGTAGAGCAACTTTGACCAAGTTTATTTATGTATCTTTGCCACTTGAAAAGCATTACAAACATCTAAATGTGATTTTGGTATGTACCTAGCAAAAGAAAAAAAAGCAGAAATCTTCGCTGAATACGGAGCATCTGCAACAGACACAGGATCTGCAGAAGGGCAGATAGCATTGTTCAGCCACCGTATCTCCCATTTAACGGAGCACCTCAAGCAGAACAGAAAAGACCACAATACGGAGCGATCTCTAATCGCTTTAGTTGGTAAAAGAAGAAAACTTCTAAATTACTTGAAGAAAACAGACATCGCTCGGTATCGCGCGATTGTTGAGAAACTTGGATTGAGAAAATAATTTCAATCTAGAGGATACACAGAAAGGCAATTTATACAATTGCCTTTTTGCGTATAAAACAGTATCTATTTACACTATATATGATTCCTAAAGCAATTATCGAAACCATTACTCTTCCAGACGGCAGAGAGATCACTCTTGAAACTGGCAAACTTGCCAAGCAAGCAGACGGATCTGTCGTTGTGAAATGTGGTGGTACTATGCTGTTAGCCACTATTGTGTCTAGCAAAGAAGCGAAAGAAGGTATTGACTTTCTTCCGCTTACGGTAGATTACCGTGAAAAATTCGCTGCAAACGGTCGCGTTCCTGGAGGCTTCCTCAAGAGAGAGGGACGTCCTTCTGACAACGAAATTTTGACCATGCGTTTAATTGACCGCGTTCTCCGTCCTTTATTTCCTAAGGACTACCATGCGGAAATACAACTCATGATTCAAATGATTTCTTACGACCCAGAGGTAGAAGCTACTTCTTTAACTGGTCTTGCTGCTTCAGCGGCAATTGCTGTAAGTGACATACCGTTCGACGGCCCCATATCTGAAGTACGTGTTGGTCGTATCAATGGTGAATTAGTAATCAACCCAACACCGGCCCAAGTTGAAAATTTAGAAGTTGACATGGTTATTGGCGCTTCTATGGACAGCGTTGTAATGGTTGAAGGTGAGATGCAAGAAATTTCTGAGGAAGAAATGGTTGAAGCAATCAAATTTGCTCACGATGCCATTAAAGTGCAGATTGAAGCTCAAGAGCGAATGGCTGCACAAGTTCCTTCTTCAAAAAATAAACGTGAATACAGCCACGAAACACATAACGAAGAAGTTCGTGAAGATGTTATGGCTGCTACTTACGATAAAGTTTACGAGGTGGCTAAAAGCGGCTTACCAAAACACGAACGTTCTGCAGGATTTAGAGCTGTATTGAACGAATACTTTGAAAGTAAAGATGAATCTTGGTTAGAAGAAAATACTGGTTTTGCTAAGCGATATTTCCATGACGTGGAGTATAAAGCAATGCGTTCTATGGTGTTGAATGATGGTCAGCGTTTAGACGGTCGAGATACCACAGAGGTTCGCGCCATATGGTCAGAGGTAGACTATTTGCCGGGTGCACATGGATCTGCAGTTTTCACTAGAGGAGAAACACAGTCGCTAACTACAGTTACTATGGGGACTTCTCTAGATGCAAATAGAATTGATGATGCAACCTTTACTGGAGAAGAAAAATTCTATTTACACTACAACTTCCCGCCATTTTCAACAGGTGAGGCTCGCCCTATTCGTGGAGTAAGCCGTCGTGAAGTTGGACACGGTAATCTTGCACAACGTGCATTATACCAAATGGTACACCCAGATAATCCATACACTATTAGAATAGTAAGTGATATTCTAGAATCTAATGGTTCTTCATCTATGGCTACCGTTTGTGCCGGAACATTAGCAATGATGGATGCAGGTATCCAAATGGTAAGACCCGTTAGTGGAATTGCCATGGGGCTCATCTCTGATGGCGAAAAATATGCAGTACTTTCAGATATCCTTGGTGATGAAGATCACTTGGGTGATATGGACTTCAAAGTAACTGGCACTGAGAATGGAATTACAGCATGTCAAATGGACATTAAAATCAAAGGCTTAAGCTATGAGATTTTGGTGAATGCTTTGAAGCAGAGTCGTGAGGGTCGTATGCATATCCTGGGAGAAATGCTCAAGACTATGCCTGAAACGCGGGAGCAATTGAAACCAAATGCTCCGAAGATTATGAAGTTGACGGTGAAAAAAGAATTCATTGGTCCTATCATTGGCCCAGGAGGTAAAAATATCCAGGGTATCCAAGCAGATACCGGAACTACGGTGACCATTGAAGAAATAGAAGAACGCGGTCATATCGAAATATCTGGTAAAGATTACGATATGATGAACAATGCTTTAGAAATGATTCGCGCCATTGCATTCGAGCCCGAAGTGGGAGAAACCTATGAAGGAATCGTACGTGGCGTGCAGACTTACGGCGCTTTTATTGAGATTGCTCCAAAGGTTCAAGGACTTCTACACATTTCTGAAATCGATTGGACGAGAATCAAAAATGTTGAAGACGTTCTAAAAGAAGGCGACAAAGTGCGCGTTAAATTGCTAGACGTTGACAAAGCAGGTAAGATGAAGCTTTCACGTAAAGTTTTATTGCCGAAACCTGAAAAAGAAGGCGATAAGCCAGAGAGCTAATTTTTGAATAAGTTTTGCGAACCAATTGCCTAGGTAATTGGTTCGCTCATTAAATCATTTCTCTACCATGAGACAGTTAAAAATCACCAAACAGGTTACCAACCGCGAAACGGCCTCCTTAGATAAATATCTACAGGAGATTGGTAAAGTTGAATTGATTACTGCAGAAGAAGAAGTGGAGTTGGCGCAACGCATTAAGGCGGGTGACCAAATTGCTTTGGAAAAATTAACCAAAGCTAATCTCCGATTCGTTGTTTCTGTGGCTAAGCAATACCAAAACCAAGGGCTGACGCTACCGGATTTAATCAACGAAGGGAATTTGGGTTTGATTAAAGCTGCGCAACGTTTTGATGAGACTCGAGGTTTCAAATTCATTTCATACGCGGTATGGTGGATTCGTCAGAGTATTCTTCAGGCATTGGCAGAGCAAAGCCGAATCGTGCGTCTTCCGTTAAATAAAATCGGTTCGATTAACAAAATCAATAAAGCCTATGCTTACTTAGAGCAAGAGCACGAGCGCCCGCCGAGTGCATCTGAGATTTCAAAGCACTTAGAAATGAGTGAGTCTGACGTCAAAGAAAGTATGAGGAATAGTGGTCGTCATGTAAGTATGGACGCTCCATTAGTTGAAGGCGAGGACAGTAATTTATACGATGTTTTGAATTCTTCTGATTCGCCGCACCCCGATGAAGATTTGATGATGGATTCGCTTCGTACGGAAATTGAACGATCACTCGCAACGTTAACTCCTAGAGAGGGAGATGTGATTCGTTTATATTTTGGACTAGGCGGTCAGCATCCAATGACACTAGAAGAAATTGGCGAAAAGTTTGATTTAACTCGCGAGCGAGTCAGACAGATTAAAGAAAAGGCAATTCGACGAATGAAACATACCTCAAGAAGTAAAATCTTGAAAACATACCTCGGTTAATAAACTAGGTTAGAACTTTTTTAGCAAGCACCCCGTTCACTAGGACAGGGTGCTTTATTTTTATCTAAACAATTATTAGATACCATGGCATCACCTATTATATCTCCTTCCCTATTAGCTGCAGACTTTGGCAATCTTCAGCGAGATTGTCAAATGGTTAACGAAAGTGAAGCGGACTGGTTTCATATTGATGTCATGGATGGCGTCTTTGTTCCTAACATAAGCTATGGGATGCCCGTCGTAAAAACTATGGCGGAAAATTGTAAGAAGCTAATGGATGTACATTTGATGATTGTTCAGCCAGAGCGTTACATACAGACATTCAAGGAATGCGGAGCGGATATTTTAACCGTTCATTATGAGGCCTGTACTCATTTACACAGAACCATTCAAGAGATTCATAATGCAGGAATGAAGGCAGGAGTTGCCTTAAATCCGCACACTCCTGTAAATGTGCTTGAAGATGTAGTGCATGATTTAGAAGAAGTATTGCTGATGAGTGTGAATCCAGGTTTTGGCGGACAAAAATTTATTGAAAACACCATTAAGAAAACTTCGCAAGCCCGAGATTTAATTAATCAAAAGGGGTCTAAGGCGCTGATTGAAATTGATGGAGGCGTGAATTTAGATACCGGAAAAAGATTAATTGAAGCAGGAGCAGATGCGCTGGTAGCAGGCTCCTTTGTCTTTAAGAGTGAAAACCCAAAAGCAACTATTGCGGCCTTAAAGCAGCTTTAATTATTTTCGGTATTTAGCGCTATCTGCGTAGACCTTTTCTAGTATTGCTCTTTCAACATTATCAACTTGAAGCCCTCTGCGTTGCATCATTCGGTCTGCTGTATCAATAGCCTTCTTAATTAAGTACTCCATGGTACCCTGGGGACCGCCCCATGTGAAAGAAGGAATAAAATTCCGGGGAAATCCGGCGCCGTAAATATTAGCACTTACACCTACTACCGTGCCCGTGTTAAACATTGTATTGATTCCTGTCTTACTGTGATCACCCATAATAAGACCACAAAATTGCTGCCCTGTTTTAGAAAACCTACCGTCAACATAAGACCACGCCTTTACTTCGTCGTAGTTATTCTTTAAGTTGGAATTATTTGTGTCGGCACCAAGATTACACCATTCGCCAATAGCACTATTTCCTATGAATCCATCGTGACCCTTGTTGGAGTATCCCCAAATGACGCTGTTATTTATTTCACCACCCACTTTACAATGCGGGCCAAGTGTAGTTGCCCCATATACTTTGGTGCCAAGTTTCAATACACTGTGTTCACCTAAAGCCAATCCTCCGCGTACAACTGAACCTTCCATCACCTCAGTATTCTGAGCAAGATAAATTGGCCCTGAAGTAGCATTAAGAACAGATGCCGTGACTCTTGCGCCTTCTTCCAAAAAAATTCGATCACCAAACACGGTATTGGATGCATCTATAGGTGCACTGAATCGATCTTTAGTTAATAAATCAAAATCAATATTCATCTCAGAAGCATTCTTGATCCAAATGTCCCAGGGACGGATAATCACATTTAAGACACCATTAAAGGGGAAAATTTCGCTAGGCGTATCTGTCCAATTCGATCCATTGAATGCCAGTAACTGATCATCTTGAATTAAAGCCTGTCCTGCGGTCAAAGATGTTATAGCTTGTATGAACGCATCTGTGGGACAAACGCTGCCGCTTACTAAAATGTCGTGCGCTACCGAAGGAAATTTATTTTCTAGGTATTCTTCAGTTCCATAACCAACCTCAAAACCACGCTTTTCATATTTTTCAGCAATAGTTAAAATCCCACAACGTATTTGGGCAACTGGACGCGTATAAGTGAGTGGAAGTAAGTGGTCGCGGTGCTTACCGTCAACGAGTTGAATTTTCATTCTATTGGTTATTGATGAAGTTCCAATTTAGGGCAAAAAAAAGACCCGCACACTGCGGGTCCATATTTTTGATAACCTCTCGGTAGTCTTATTTTTTGTTCCCGTAGCGGCTGCGGAATTTGTCCACACGCCCTGCGGTATCTACGAGCTTCACCTTACCCGTGTAGAACGGGTGAGAATAGCTTGATATTTCCATCTTAATAAGTGGGTATTCTACACCCTCAACTTCGATAGTGTCTCTGGCATCAGCACAAGATTTTGTGATGAATTGATCACCTGTTCCCATGTCTTTAAAGACGCATAGGCGGTAATTTTCTGGATGAATTCCTGTTTTCATTTCGTTCGTGTATTAAATGGCTTGAGTTTTTGCCCAAACCCCATATCCGTTATTTCGGACGGCAAATATAAGTTAAATGTTCGCACGTCGTTCAATTGGTGATACAAAAATAGTAATGTAGCTTCGCTTGTGATGAATTTTGTGAAACTAATTTTAGCATTTAGTCTTTTTACCGCAATAATCAGCTGTCGTGATACCGTGGATTTTCCTGGATCCAATATTGAGCTCAGATTTTCTGCAGATACTATTTATTTGGATACCGTTTTTACCGGATTAGCTAGTTCCACACGGATTCTTAAAGTGTATAATCCAAGTAGTGAAAATATGGTCATTGACCGTATATATATGGGACGTGGATCTGAGAGCTTTTACCGCATGAATGTGGACGGAGTGAGTGGTTTAGATATAAGAGACACGGAGGTATTAGCTAATGACAGCACCTATATTTTTATTGAAATAAGTCCAGATGCGTTGGGTTCAAATGAACTTATTTATAAGGATAGCATATGGTTTGAAAACGGAGGTAAACGTCAACATATTGATCTTGTTACCACCGTATGGGACGCCATATATCACTTCCCTACCAACGTATTAACCATAAATAGGGCAGCGCCCTTACCGCCGCTAAAACTGGCCTATTCAATACTTGATGAAAATGAAGTTTGGAACAATAGTAAACCGCATGTAATTTATGGCTACGCAGTTGTAGATAGCGCCCATACACTAACCATTGAACCTGGAACTCAAGTACATTTTCATAATGGCAGTGGGCTTTGGGTCTATAGAGATGGTGAATTACATGTTGACCCATTACTCACGGGAAGCATGAATAATGCCGTAGTATTTCAAGGGGATCGATTAGAGCCCTCTTACGAATGGGTTCCGGGCCAATGGGGTGGTTTATTAGGAGGTGTATTCATTCAGGGCGGGGCCTATACTAAGGCTACCTTGAGTAATCTCATCATCAAAAATGCAACGACAGCACTGCGTGTTGATAGTGCATGGAATACTATTCCCAACGCTGAACTGAACAATGTTATTATTACACACAGTTCTAGAGTCAATTTATACGGTGGATATGCCAACATTACTGGACAAAATATAGCGCTTGGTCCGAGCGGTGTTTATGGATTTTATGCCTTGGGTGGAAACTATCTATTTGAGCACTGCACCATCAATAATACATGGAACTTTTCCTCTCGATCCGGAAGCAGTATTGGCTTGGTCAATTTCTTTGATGATATTAATAACAACAGATATACCAGGTCTATTCAGGCCATATTTAGGAATTCATACATTGGCGGCAATTTAGCTAGCGAAGTAGCCTTAGGCATTGACCCTTCAGAAACATTCAATGTTTCTTTTGAGCATAGTGCATTGAAAATTGAACCCAATCCTGAAGCAGGCCATTATTCTCTTACTGATACGGTTATGTTCAAAAACAATGAATACAATATGAACTGGGGTTTCCTGTCATCACCGTGGATACCTCAAGAAGAATGGAAATTTATTCCCGATTCTGCCTCTACCCTTTTTGGTAAGGCCATTCCGACACCTTTTACTCCTGCATTCGACCTAGGTGGGACCGTACGCCAGCAACCTGCAACTATTGGTGCTTTGGAAAGACCCTAGAGGTTTTTAAGGAATTCCATGGTATTTGCTCCATCGGCATAATCCCATAATCTTGGTTTCTGAGCAGTTCCAAGTGGCAAATACGCTTGCCCCACTACACACTGTATGTTGCTTCCCCATGTTGTAAGTTGGTCAGCTGGACCTTCTTTCCCATAAGTACTAAAATGAAGAATAGAAACGGGAGTATGCAATACTTCGTTTTCTCGAACAATCAAAAAACCATTTTCTAAGAAATCGTCTTGATTTAATAAAAATAGTGCTCGATAGTAGTCGTAGTTATTCCCGTACTTATTGTTGTTTATCACATCATTGTATTCCACAATATGTGCAAATACTTGCTGGATATCATAATTCACTGGTACCAATAGATGACTAACACTCCTGCATCCCATTCCAAAATAGGAAAAAATATCCGACCCCAAACCTTGTAGTTCTTCCTTGCTTTCTTGTCCGGTTAGTACCGCAACAGATGTTCTGTTTTTACGAATAATATTCGGGTATTTCCCGAAATAATACTCGAAATACCTAGAGGTATTATCACTGCCTGTGGCAATTACGGCTCCGATATCCGAAAGTTGATCTACAAATATCCAATCGCCTTCAAATAATTCATCATAACGCAAAAGAACTTTGACCAATACCGGTAAAATATACTGGTCATCACTGCTCATTTTGACTATCGCAAAGTGCCCGGATAGAAATACACTTAAAAAATCATGTAACCCTACTAATGGAATATTCCCCGCCATCACTATGCCTACACGGTTACGGTTGATAGAGGACACTCCTCCCTCTTGCGCCCGCCAATTTTGGAGATTTTCAAGTGTAAGCTCTGATCCCCAAGCTTTAAGCGCTTGAGTAACGTGCTGCTCAATGAACCAGCCGTTATGCCGAAACGCTTGATTAATAGCCGACTTTAATTCTAAAGAGAGATCCTCATGACCGTTGGAAATTGTTTTTCCTGAAACGAACTCCCTAATGAACAATCCTAATTGGGAAACTGCTTCAATCCTGTGGTCAGTAAAAAACATTGGCGTTACCTTTGCGTTAATATTGCAAAGCTAAAACAACAGGGCTATATGGCTATTAAAATCACAGATGAATGCATTAATTGTGGAGCGTGTGAACCAGAATGTCCAAATAATGCCATTTATGAAGGGGCGCTAGAGTGGAGATTTAACGAAGGAACAGACCTATCCGGTAAAATTATCACACCAAATGGCAACAAATATGATGCAGATGAAGCTCAAGAACCTGTTGATTATGACGTGTATTACATTGTAACTGATAAATGCACCGAATGTATTGGCTTTCATGAGGAACCGCAATGCGCAGAGGTTTGCCCAGTAGATTGTTGTGTACCAGACGAGGAAAACGAAGAAACTGAAAACGAACTTCTTGCTAAAAAAGAATTCATGCATGAAGAAGAATAGCCTTATAGCCATTCTTATCATTTGTTATACCGCTGCGGCCCAACCTACAGAAGAGTCCTTAAAGCGTCTTGGTAACGATTACCTTAAATCATCTAACCATACCCTTACAGATTCATTAGCGAATCTTTTTGCCGATTCCCTTTGGGCGTTCATTAGTATTGAATCAAATTTTGGAACGCCACTTAATGAGGTGTCTAACTTAAGTGTTCAACTACCAGATGACAAAAGCTTTGCCCTGTACAGTTGGGCAGTACCAAAAAAACAATCGGGTGAATATACCTTTCATGGATTTTTATGGAAACCAGACTGGAATGGACCTAAGCGAATCGTTCTAGAAGATTATAATTCTGATGGTGAGGTTTATCGGTGGCTAAAAGGAGGACAATGGGTAGGCGGTATTTGCTATGATATCATAACAAAGAGAAGTAAAGGACAAAAATCTTATACTCTCTTAACCTTCAGGCCCGGAAGAACGTATCATACTAAATACATTGATGCTATTGAACCGGGTAAATCTCGCAAGCAGCTGCATTTTGGATCAAAAATTTTCAATATCCAAAGCAATGGGGACGAGCGCTATATCCGAAGACCCTATAGAATTCAATTCCGCTACAACAGTGATTTATCAGCAGCGGTGCGTTGGGACGGAAAACACGGTGGAATCATATGTGATCATCTTGCACCTGCTAAAGAAAACCTTAAAGAAAAGTGGTTTGGCTATGGTCCAGATTTCTCTTATGATAGAATTTACTGGGAAACGGGTAAATGGCACATGCAAGAAGGCTATCCACTTATACAAAACTTAGATGTAGCACCCACCAATGGTAGAGTTCCTACTACTTTGGACCCAAAAAAGTAAGCGGTAAATCTTAGTGATTTAGCATTACCGGCATTACGAGCATAAGTAAATCCTCACCCTCACCAACACCGTCTGCCGGTATCAAAATACCCGCACGATTCGGAGCACTAAGCTCCATACGAACATTGTCTGCACCTAGATTACCCAACATCTCCAATAAGAAGCGACTATTAAATCCTATTTCGATATCTTCTCCTTGGTAATCACAAGCTAATCTTTCGTTTGCCTTGTTACTAAAATCAGGATCTTCTGCGCTTATACCCATCTCTGCACCGGCAATACGCAGACGAATTTGATGCGTTGTTTTATTTGAGAAAATAGAAACTCTTTTCACTGAAGATGAAAATGCACTGCGGTCTACCAGCATCACATTGGGATTAGATTGAGGAATTACCGCCTCATAATTTGGGTATTTCCCATCAATCAACCTACACACCATCACGACGTTATCAAAAGAAAACTGTGCATTTGTATTGTTATAGATTACCTGAACCTCAGTAGAATCATAACTCAAAGAGCCTCTAAGCATATTCAAAGGCTTCTTTGGCATGATGAATTCTGCCGTACTTTCAGCACCTAAATCTGTTCTTCTATACCTTACTAATTTGTGTGCATCAGTAGCTACAAATGTGAGGCTATTTGAATCGAACTGAAAGAAGACGCCACTCATAACTGGTCGAAGCTCATCGTTGCCTGTTGCAAACAAAGTTTTACCTATTGCCGTGACTAACACTTCTGCCGGTAATACCGCAGAGGTGGCATCCTCTAATTCAGGAAATTTTGGAAACTCATCGCCATCTATAAATGCGAGAGAGTACTTGCCGTAGTCTGAAGACAATTCAATCGTGTGAGAACCATCGTCAAAGGTGAACGTTAAGGGTTGCTCTGGAAAAGTCTTTAAGGTATCCATCAAAACCTTCGCCGGCACGGCAGCCGAACCTATATCTTGAGTTTCCACATCTAAGTTTACACTCATGGTGGTTTCAAGATCCGATGCACTTACGGTAAGTTCACCTTGTTTGAGTTCAAACAAGAAATTATCTAGAATCGGGAGTGTGTTGTTGCTTTGAATAATTCCTCCAATGAGTTGGAGCTGTTTCAAAAGCTTAGAACTAGATACGATGAATTTCATAATAGGACTTCTTATCGATTGATTGTAAACAAAGATAATCGGAGCGGTACGTTTTAGCCCCGTAGGATGTTTTTTTTATCACACCCTTTTGTTAATAACCGCTAGTTAAATTCCGCAGGAGTCAACATAAGGTTACGCCAACCGTAGCGTTGGATCAGCGCCATTCGCCCGTCTGGTAGCTCAGCATAAAACCTATCCGGATCCCATTCGTGTGCCTGCCCATCTTCTCCTATTAGGATACCTTCCGTTTTTTTATAAAAAGCCCTTGTCTCCAGCGTTTCACCGCCAATTGTATTCACAAAAAAGGAGAATGCAGGAACAGCGCTAAATATGCTGTCTTTTTTGTTCCAAATATTATCCGACTCTACCACTGCCCCTTCATATTTCAGCGTACGAACTGCACTAACGGCTGTCATTAATAATTGAGGTTTATTATTTGACAAAGGTTCGGATTCACGGCCCATAAGCAACCAGCTAGATGCTTCTTGAGCAATTTCGTTCAAATTGCCTTTAACATTTCGAGTAATCTTCCAAAAGAATCCCTCCGGTCCATTTACCTTCATTTCTATACTTTCAATCTCATCTAGGGCTAACCCATAGATAGTACGATCACGCCACAAAGAGGGTTCTGTGAAGAATCGAGTCGTCAGATAACCATTAAACCCTTGGATATAAACTGAAAAGGGTAATTGGGAACCAATCATGCGGTAGTAGGTCCCAAGCATATCTGGGGTTTCAGTGCCAACAATGTAACTCTTTAGTAATTTCTCACCACTGTAAACCTCAACCCATTTGCCGTAAACATCCATACGCTGATTGACTTCGGAAACAGCGCTTTTAGCAACGAAATTTTTTAATGTGACATTACCTAGAGTCTCTAACAAGACTTGTATCGCATCTTTCCTTGCCGGATAACTACCGTTTACTAACCAACCTGTAGAAGATCGTTCAAGAGTTACTTCTGATGGTTTTTTATCTTTAATAACAACCCTCGTAATAGAAGCAGTGTCAGCTATTACAAAATCATATTGAGCTTTTAATTCCTCCAAACCATCGCTTTGCTTTGAATTGTTGCACGCCATAAGTAGGAGTGCTACTGGAAATAGGTATTTGAGTGAATTAACGTGCATATCTTCTTTTTCTGAACCAAGCCAATGATAATCCTACGAGCAACAAGAATAATTCAGGAGCTATGACATTGAGGAATTTCCATTTAGTGCGTTCTGCGTATAACTTATCTGTATTTAAGAGACGCAATTTAACATCGCGTGTTCGAGTTTCAATTAAGCCAGTATCGTCTAGCATATGATCCACTAAGTTGAGAATTAAGTCGTCATTGCCGTATTGTATGTTGGTATATTGATCAAACCCTAAGGGCAACGGCTGGCCCCTTGGTAATTCGGGATTAATCAAATTGACTTGATTCCTAATAAAATCACCGTCGCTAAAAACGGCCATACTTGTAGTCGTGCTTTTTTTAATCTGTGGAAGTGAACTCCCGGCTTTACGCGGAGCAATTCTGTTAGCATACGCACTTTGAAACCGGCCTTCTAAAAGCACACCTGTCAGGAGGCTTTGAGCAGCAAAGGTTCTTGGATCAGGTCTATTATACAATGTTTCCAAACTTACCATATGTGGTGCGGGAACGCTTTTAGCATTCATGGAACTCAACAACAAAGGAGTCATTTTAACCCCTTCAGCCTCTAAGGTGTCCAAGGTACTAACAAACTCTCCCTTGACTGCATTAATATTTGCGACCGCTGGATGTTCAGATGCTCCAAGTAAAGGGAAATATACCCAGGGGTTAATACTTCTTCGATCGTTAATTCCTGCGCATCGGATATCTTGAACAAGATTGGTATTTACTCTGACACCATATTTAAAGAGAAGATCAGTGATGTTTAAATTAAAATACGTAGGATACGCAAGGAATTCAGGTCCAAAACTCAAGCTATCCATTTCAGCCTGAACACCATCTACAAACCACAAGAGATGACCACCGCCCATTAAAAACTGATCAAGTAAATACTTATCAATTTCAGAGAATGCAACAGTGGGCTTTGCAATAATTGCCAGATCAAAACTATTCAATCGACGAACCATATCTTCAATATCAGCATCGCCATTGCTCTTGGCTTTGTAGGTTTCCATGGAGAATCGTTCCACAGTGTAGTGCTCACTTAAGACCAGACCAATACCGGCAGTTTTTGATGCTGAAAGCTCTCCGTGTCCCGTAATCATGGCGATTTTTTCTCGCTCTGTGGTCAGAAGTGTGCTTAACGCTCGTGATAAATTGAATTCCAACTGCTGAATACTAATATTCACCTGTTCCGCTGGATTAAATGCCATGACATCTTCTAATAGCACTGCCGTTTCCTCCTTTTCTTGATAGCTAAGAATCGCGGCGGGAAAAATATTAAGTACACTTTGACCGTCTTTGGTATTGATTTGCAATTGAACTGCATCAATACCTTTTGTTGCTAGTTGATTTTTAAATTCAGCCGATTGGTCCGCTTGATTCGGATTGATAAATTCAAAGAATACATTAGGGTTCCGCGCACCCCATTCTTCTAACATGTGTTGCGTTTCCTGCCTAAGGCGCTCAAAACCTGCAGGGAAGTCTCCCTCTAAATACACCTTAATTAGAAGCGGTTCTTGAACCTGCTCTAGTAACGTTTCCGTTCCTTCGCTCAGGGAATATCGCCCTTCCTCTGTTAAGTCAATTCTAAATCGAACACTTTGCGAGAGAAGAATTATTAGTATAGCGGCTATTGCGAAGGTTGTTTTCAATACTAGCTTCGTCTGTAGATACTTTTTACCAAGTACTATTAATGTAAGACTCAAATACAGCAATACAATCCCTATAAAATAGCCAATATCACGGCCGTCAAGTACACCTCTAGCAATGGAAGTATAGTGTTCATTAAAGCCTAATTGACCCAAAGTCAGCTCCCATCCGCTGAATTTGTATAAATCAGCTAATGCCTCAAAACCTAAATACATTGCGGCATTAAGAGCCACACCGAGCACAAAGGCCACTACGTTATTGGAAGTAGATGCACTTGCGAATAAGGCCACCGCAGTATATGCAGCTCCAAGAGCAACCAAGCCAATAAAGGAACCAACGGCAGCTCCCCAATCTAAATTGCCAACGGGAGAACCCAATGCACTTATACTCCACAAGTAGATGAATGTTGGAAGTATACTCAATACGACCACCACCAATGCTCCAAGGTATTTTGCCAGTACAAGCTGAGCAGAAGAAATTGGACGCACTGCTAAAAGTTCTATCATTCCTGATTTTAGCTCATCGCTAAATACGCGCATACTTACTGCCGGAATTAGAAATAAAAACACCCAAGGGGCTAAAGCAAAATAATTCGACAGCGAAGCATATCCTCCTTCAATTAAATTGAAAGGTCCATTGAATACCCACAATAAAAGGCCGTTGATGAGCAAATAAACTCCTATAATCAAATAGCCTAAAATGCCAGAGAAATAAAGCTGTAATTCCTTTCTAAGTTGTGCAATCATGCTTCCTTTTTATCTACTATCTGGCACGTCCATGCCTCCGGTTTATCGTAAAATAATTCCTTCGTTCTAGGCCAAACTGATTTGAATAACGAACTATTTCTGTATACGTCTAAATCAGCCTCTGAATCCCAAAAGCTCAGCGTAAAAAAATACTTGTTACTTTCTAGTAAATGTACACCGTGACATCCGGGCTGCTTGGCAATGAGATTTTTACTTTCCGCAAAAATCTCACGAAAAACATCCCCCTCAGATTCGCTGGGCTTTATGGCTAATTTCACTATGCGTTGAATCATGTAATATCAATTCTAACCCAATCATGGACTTTCATACCCAGTAATTCATCGCTGCCTCGAATGTGCTCTCCTCCACTTTTACCAATTGCAATAGCGAGCATACCTTCTTCATTCCAAAGGGCCGCTAACTTCCCCTGTGGGACATCTGCAATTCGGTCGTAAATCCTTTGCATACTTCTTCCTCTAGACAATTCTACTGAAAATTTACGTGCGCCGGCGTGATTGGTAAACATTGCTCTACTAATATTTGTGATACACGTCCCAAATCTATCAACATACACTACGTTACCACTAATGGCGTGATCACTCATACCAGGTACCTGTTCCTTAACGCGTTTAACGGATGACAACGCCGGACCTAACACCTCCATTTTTCCACCATCACTCAGGTGAGCAGCTGCAGCTGCTAAAATCTCTTTTTCATCATCGGAATTAATTCCACGAATATCTAATGTGCGTGCTCCAGTGATTTTTTCTTCTCTCAAAACACTAGTTATTAACCCATTATTCGTACCCAGAAAATATTGTCCATTCGACTTTAGACAAATATATTCGCCGCCTTCTTGCGGAGATGACCCGACCATCACCAAATGAATAGTTCCCTTTGGAAAGTCTTTGTAGACACCACGAAGGATATGTGCCGCTTCTAGGATGTTGTGGGGTTCTACTAAATGACTGATATCTACAATTTCCGTCTTTTTAATACGTCGAAGTACACGAACCTTGAGTCGTGCAACGGTATTGTCGCGAAGGCCATAATCTGATAATAAAGTGATTAATCCCATAGAAGCGCCGTGACCACGTGGTGTATTAATGAAAATGTAGTTACTTTGTCAAAAGTAAGGCAATTCCGCCTTCTAAAACAGTACTCAACACAGCAGTAATTGACACAAAAGGTTTTTGAACTCACCGGTGCGGACCCAGCGCAACTCTACGGACCAAGCAACATCTATCTCAAGCAGCTTGGCGCTTATTTTCCCGCATTGAAGATTATAGCCCGCGGCCATGAAATGAAGGTTAGCGGTCCTCAAGAAAGTATAGAAGAATTTGAGGATAAGCTCGAAGCAATCGTCGCATACGTAAGTAAGAATAAGCGATTAGATGAACGTGCTTTAGAAGAACTCATTCAAGCGAGGGATACAGCTCGAACAAAGCACACTATGCTTAAGGACGAAGTTATTTTGCACGGCCCTCAAGGCCGTATCATTAAAGCCAAAACTCCAAATCAGCACAAATTAGTAGAGACAGCGATGACTAATGACTTAGTTTTTGCAGTTGGGCCTGCTGGTACGGGGAAGACTTACACCGCAGTGGCATTAGCTGTGAGCGCCCTTAAGAATCGAGAAGTCCGAAGAATTATTATGACTAGACCGGCTGTTGAAGCAGGCGAAAACCTAGGCTTTTTACCTGGTGACTTGAAAGAAAAATTGGACCCGTATTTACAGCCATTATATGATGCTTTACGTGATATGATTCCAAAAGAAAAATTAGAGTTCTATCTAGAAAATCGTACTATTGAGATTGCACCTTTAGCCTTTATGAGAGGGCGTACGCTTGATGATGCCTATGTGATTTTAGACGAAAGTCAGAACACAACAACGGCACAAATGAAAATGTTTTTGACTCGAATGGGTGAAAATGCACGTTTCATTATTACTGGAGACACCTCCCAAATAGATCTACCTAAACATCAAAAAAGTGGTCTTAAAGAGGCCATTATCACGTTAAAAGGGATTAAGGGAATAGGGTTTGTTGAATTGGATGGACGCGACGTAATACGCCACCCACTTGTTAAAAAAATAATTACTGCTTACGATCGGAAAGATTGACTATGAATCAAGATCCAACATTTCAATTTACAGGACAAACGAACTTTTATAGGGGTAAAGTTAGGGACGTGTATACTATAGGAAAGGATCTTTTAGTCATGGTAGCATCTAACAGAATTTCAGCTTTTGATGTTGTTCTGCCTAAACCCATACCTGGAAAGGGTCAAGTGCTCAATCAAATTGCCGAACACTTTCTTAAGGCTACGGAGGATATAGTACCTAATTGGCGTTTATCCACTCCTGATCCTCAAGTAACCGTTGGTCATAAAGCAGAGCCGTTTAAAGTAGAAATGGTCATCCGTGGATACTTAGCCGGTCATTCAGCTCGAACCTACCAGAGCGGGAATCGTAAACTATGCGGGGTGGTTCTTCCAGAAGGAATGCAAGAAAATGATCCTTTTATTGAACCCATTATCACACCTTCAACCAAAGCTTCCCATGGAGATCACGACGAAGATATTTCAAGAGAAGAAATCATAAAACAGGGAATTGTAAGTGAAGCCGATTACAAGCAATTGGAGAGCTACACCAGAGATTTATTTGAAAGAGGGACAGAAATGGCCGCAGAACGTGGACTTATATTGGTAGATACCAAATATGAATTTGGTAAGCTTGCTAATGGCACTATTGTGCTCATTGATGAGATTCACACACCTGACAGCTCGCGTTATTTTTATAAAACAGGTTATGCAAAAAGACAAAAAAACGGAGAGGCTCAGTTGCAGCTCAGTAAAGAATTTGTAAGAGAGTGGTTAATGGAAAACGGCTTTCAAGGAAAAGAAAATCAGACCATACCCCCAATGACGGACGAGTTTGTTCACCTTGTTTCCAGTCGCTATTGCGAATTATATGAAAAAATTACTGGAAATAAATTTCAACCTGCTTCCACAGAAAATGCAGAATTACGCATAGAGAAAAACATAGAGAAGTATCTATCCTCCGCGCAATGAAAATGATATTGAATTCGTAATTTTAAATTATTCATCTGAAAAATTATGTTAAGAGCCTTAAAAGTTACTGCATTACTTGCTACCCTGCTTATTTCTACAACTGCTTTCGCCCAATTGAAAATCATCAAATTTGGGATTAAGGGAGGGGCTAACTACCCTCAACAGGGTTTGAGTCTGAACGATATCAATGATATTGTGAACAATCAAACATTCAATATTGATAATATTCAAACCGTATATAGCGACGGATTCAACGCCGGACTCATTGCAAGAATAAGTCTTCCATTAATCCCTGTATACGTTCATGGCGAAGCACTATACACGCAATTTAAAGAGACCATTCAAGCCACAGGAGGAGATGCTTTTAACCTAGAATCTACCATTGAGAGAATAGATTTCCCTTTGAGTGCAGGTGCTAAATTAGGCCCCGTATTTGCCGGACTAGGAGCAACACCCTCTATCCCACTTGCCAATGCTAGTGACCTTTGGTCACCCACAGAAGATGCCAATTTCACATGGGGTTGGCACATTCACGCCGGCGTAAAACTTTGGAGACTTCTTGGAGAGGTGAAATATGAAAGTGGCTTTGGGCTAATGGCAGGTGATTTTGATCAAAACATTAATGGAAGCGACTACACCTTTAATCTAGATCAACGTCGATCTCAAGTAATTGTTAGCGTAGCGTATTTTTTCAAATAACTACTCGGTCTCGAGTTCCTCAAGGTATCCTTTCTGATAGAAATGATGAATAATGCCAGCGGCATAGGCGTCGTGCTCTAAATGTACCATTCGCTTTTTTAACTTAGGCCGATTAGTACCGTCAGTCGCCAAATAAAAATAGGTATACCCAATTAACCTACTGTTTTCAATTAGAATTGCACACTTTTCATTTCCCTTTCTACCCGGCCCAATTAATGTCGCGTCAGAAGGAAATAAGTATTGCCTCATAGTACTCAGTGTCACTTGCTTTGACTTCGCTTTCCACTGGAGCTTTTTAGTATTTTTAAAGTAATGCTCACGATCTTTATCAAGCAAGAATGAAAGGGGATCTAATGATTCATTCATCATAAGGTGTTGCAAAAATCCATACATAGACTTATTCCCTTCAAAATAGAATTCTGGTTGCTTGTTGCGAATGGGATGTACCCTCACAAAATCAACTAACACGCTTTTCTTAGGTTCTGTAAATATTCCAAATCCTAAAAACTGTTTTTTCTTTGTACTATTATAAAGTGGACGAAGCTTATCTAAAGTTCTTTTATGTTGAATCTGAGCTATAGCCTCATTCCCGAAATCCTCAATTTCTATACTTTTAGCTTCTGCTTGAAGAGATAAAGCCAATTTATTGTCGGCAACAAAATGTCTGTTTATACTATTCTGTAAATCTTTGCTGTTTCCAATATATATGGGCTCACCTGAATCATTGTAGATGTAATACATCCCAACTTTATTATGTAAATGCTTTACTTGTTCTTTGAATGGATTCCTATTTTCACTATCTGATTTTGAGACTTGAACCTCCTCTAAAAAAGAGCTTCGATCCTTTTCCAGTAAAATCTTTAATAGTTCCGTTGTTAGCCTAGCATCACCTTCAGCTCTATGGCGAGCAGAGTTAATGAGGCCAAGCTCCTTTGCAACTGTCTTCAACCCATAATTGGACCAGTTGGGGAACATTCTTTCGCAATAAGGAATCGTATCTAAGGTAGCTCGATGATAATCAAAGCCCAGTGCTTCAAATTCCTGCTGAAATACACGATAGTCAAAACCAATGTTATGCGCCACAAAAGTGGTATCCTCAGTAATCTTTACAAGTCTTTTAGCAATTTCGTAAAACTTTGGTGCTGTTCGCACCATCTTATTACTGATTCCGGTGAGTTTCGTAACGTAAGGGTCTATTCCTCTTTTCGGATTAACCAAGGAAATAAATTGGTCTACGATATCGCCATTCTCAAGAATAAATACAGCTACGTCAATGATACGTTCATCACCCCAAGAACCTCCAGTACACTCAATATCTATAACAGCAAATCTCATCTAATCATTTCTAGCACCAAAAATAGAGGAACCTATTCTCACATGCGTTGACCCATTTTCAATGGCAAGTTTATAATCACCACTCATTCCCATACTTAGCGTATTCCAATTGCGCGTTGTTCCAAGCTCATCATAAAGGTCTTTTAAACGTGCAAATTCACTATTCACCAAATTCATATCCTTTGTATTGGTAGCCATTCCCATGAGTCCAACAACTTCTGCATTGGGAAAGTCATCTAATTGACCCACAAGCTCACGCAATTCTCCCTCGCTCAAACCTGACTTAGTATCCTCACTAGCAATTTGGACCTGAAGAAGGCTTTTAATAGTTCTACTGCATTTAACCGCCTGTTTATTGAGCTCTACTAAGACTTTTCTTCGATCTACCCCATGCACCATGTGTACAAAAGGAGCTATATATTTAATCTTATTAGTCTGAACGGTACCAATCATGTGCCACTGAATGTCTTTGGGCAACTCTTCATACTTAGCAGCTAATTCCTGTATCTTATTTTCACCAAAATGACGCTGACCGGCCTCATACGCCTCCATAATGGCAGATATTGGTTTAGTCTTGCTTACTGCGATCAACTCAACATCTCCCAATTCAAGATTGTACTTCGATATAGATTCTGTTACGCTCATTTAAACACATGAAGCATCATACCACTTCTTAATTTTGGTTCAATATAAGTGCTTTTGGGCGGCATTGAACCTCCAGCTAATGCTGTTTTTTTTAGTATTTCTATACTTACCGGGGGTAAACGAAAACCTAATTCAAGACCCTTGGCCAACATCTCATTACTTTGGTCTCTATCCTTTTGATGTACGTAGGAAATACGCTCATCTTTTTTTGCGTCTTTTATTCCTAAAAGAGGATCAAGAATTTCGTTCATTAAATATTCTGGTGGGAGGTCACGATTTATGCCTTGATTGGACGTTAAAATAAACCACCGTCCCTCAAAAAACATTTCTAAATCCCCCTCGACCTTATCAAAACTCCCAGCCTTTTCATCTACATCAAAGTTGTCATATAATTGATCTTTAGAAAAGTCCATATTCGATAGGTTAACCCAGCGCTCAAAAGAATCAATTCCAATTTCTTTTTCGTCCATAAACATGGTTAGAATCATTTGAGCCTCTTCACTGTTTTTCAGATTCTGAGCAACTCTTCTCGTTGAGCCGAACCTATGGTGACCATCTGCCAGAAAAAAATCGTTGCTTTGACTGAAAACTTCTTCCAACTTATTTTTCAACTCACCCGATATAGCCCATAATTTATGGCCGATTTCATTAGCCGTGAAGAAGTCGAAAATTGGTTCCGTTGACTTAACCTTATCCATCAATTCAGTACGTTTTGAATCCGAAGCTCCGAAGACTAAAATAGGCTCTGCTTGGAATCCCGTACTTTCCAAGTACTCAGCAAAAAGTTTCTCGCGAACCTCTATTGTTTTTTCATGTAAATGAACTTGAGCCTCGTTTACATCTAGTAATCCAATTATGCCTGAATAGATTCTATCACCTGATTTTTGCTCATATAAAAAATAACAAGGTACTTTATCACTCTTAAAAATACCGTTGTCAATAAACTGATTTAATCTTGAACGAATAAGCTGGAATCGCTCTTGATTTGTTAATGAAGTGTCCGTTTCAGGACGAATCACTTGAAGGAAGGAATATGGATTATTTCTGAGTTTATCATTTAACTGTTCGGTTGAATACAATTCTACCGAACGACTCGGAACTAGGTGTGCCTTGTTGCGCTCAGCGCGAAACGCTCGAAATGGTTTTAGCATGAATCTCTGTACTTAGGTGGGAGAAAGTTACGCCAATAATGTGCTCAAGGAATTACTATGACTTAGCAAGAGGCAATTTTAATTGACTTCGAGTAAACATTCCTACATTTTCGAGTGAGAAAACACAACTAAAATTACCTATAATCGTTATCAAAAAAGTCTGCTTTCAACATAGACTTCCTTTTAATTTAGTTTCACCTTTATAATGCATCAATATGCGCTGCTAGTTCTGTTCCTATTCTATCCTGAGCCTCCATTGTTGCTGCGCCAATATGAGGCGTAATACTGACTTTACCATTCATCAAAATCTTTACTGCGGGTGTCGGTTCATTGGTGTATACATCTAAACCTGCACCTGCTACTTTACCGCTTTCAATTGCTGCCAATAAAGCTTCCTCATTAACAACTCCTCCTCGAGAAGCATTCATTAAGAATACGCCGTCTTTCATCTTAGAAATTTCATCATCACCAATCAAATTGCCACCAGGGACATGGACAGAAATAAAGTCACTCTCAGCTAAAACACGTTCGAAACCAATATTTTCACAAGTGAATGTAGCCTTTTGACCATCAAAGAAATCAAGTTCAACGTCTACATTGTTGTCATGCATTTCCGAAAAGACAACTTTCATGCCTGCGCCAATTGCGAGCTTTGCCAACGCCTGACCTATTCGGCCAAAACCCACAATTCCCAATGTGCGCCCTCTCAATTCTAAACCCTTTGCATACGCTTTTTTCAAAACGCCAAATTTAGAATCGCCCTCCAAAGGCATTTGACGGTTTGAATCGTGCATAAAACGCACCAGTCCCCTCATATGACCCATAACCAATTCTGCGACTGAGTCAGAAGACGCTGCAGGTGTATTGAATACTGTTAATCCTTTATCTCGTGCGTATTCAACATCAATGTTATCCATTCCAACACCACCGCGGCCAATACCTTTTAAAGATGGACAAGCATCAATCAAAACTTGACGTACCGTTGTGGCAGAACGAACCAAAACCACATCAATTTGGTGTTCATTAACAAAATTCGCTAATTGATCTTGTGCCACTTTTGTGGTAAAAAGATGGTGTCCCCCGGCTTGAATTGCCGCAACACCAGAAGCTGAAATACCGTCGTTTGCTAATACTTTCATGAATATTTTTTTTCTAATTCTTGCATACAGTTCACCAACACTTGAACGCTTTCTATATCCATGGCATTGTACATGGATGCCCTGTAACCTCCTACGGAACGATGACCGTTAATACCTGAAATTTGATTTGTGTTGATGAGTTTATCAAAATACTCTTTGTGAGACCCTTCATCGTTGAGAAGAAAACAGGCATTCATAGTAGACCGGTCCTCAATAGCTGCAGTGCCTGCAAACAGT
>TARA_Y100000385_G_scaffold290161_1_pt1 | contig 25355 bp, 39 predicted proteins | sample TARA_Y100000385 | Tara Oceans TARA_Y100000385 (sample SAMEA2620980) | marine metagenome | biome: marine biome (ENVO:00000447); feature: surface water layer (ENVO:00002042); material: "saline water (ENVO:00002010), including plankton (ENVO:xxxxxxxx)" | depth 5 m
GCTGGCATGGTTTTGTAGTGGCTGGCGGTACGAACCGTTTTCAGGGGGGCTTGACTCAGGGGCTAGACTATGAGATCATTCAGTCTGTTGGGGGAAATACATACTTTGTACTGACCAACAACTTTATCAACTCTCCGAACCGTTCGGGGACATTCAAGAGGATTTCAAAATGGCAAGTAAAAAACTAGAGGCATCTTTAGTTGAAACCGTATTCGCTTTACTGCAATATGATAAAAAAAGAGAAGCTTATCTTGATGAAGTTAAAGCTTATGATGAAGAGATGGGTGAAGAATATCGTTTTGCTAAAGCAATCATTCAGCACATCATTGGTAGAAGATTAGACTAACATTGAGGATTTCAAAAATGAAAAAGATATTCATAAACACTAAGTACCTAAAGGCACGTCTATTTACTAACGTGGATTATGTCGAATTGTTTGGCGGTTACATGGGCTACACTAAAGTTCATACCAGCTCAGGAAATATTGGCTGGACTGTACATATTGGTAATCGTCTGATGAGTAAGGCAAAGCTACAGCGTATGTGGTGGGACTTAGACGATTGGTTCTTTGAAGCTAAGATTAAGTACAATCCTTTTCCTGTTTACTTTGAGTTAAACGAGATGGACTGCGATCACCATGAGGTATGGCAGAGCCTTAAGTTTAAAAATGGGTGGGCGGCTATTAAGTATATGCACAAGCAACGTGAATATGCCGAGGGTTTCCAACGCTGGACACAGCTAACCAAACAGCAATATAATGACTATCAGTCATCGAGTCGTGACCATTTAGCAGAGAAGTACAACTATTAATTATCACCGAACCGTTCGGGGGAGTTTATTATGTATCAACGTGATGCAACAAAAGTACAGCAATTCGCACAGTCTAGCCCTTACAAGATGGGCTTGGTTATTACCATGGTATCCTTATCTATCCAGCAGAACTGGTTAGGAGTAGGTGAGCAGATGGCATCTGTTGTCGCTCAGGGTGCTAAGTCTAAGTTCTTGTGGGGCAGTAAGGGTAAGCTCTACGCATATTTAGAAAATAACATGGAACAAATTTATGCTGACACTATGGACATTCTTGTCAGCGATAGATTAGATGACGACAAGGCAGAGGCATTGATGCAGGTATTTCTACGCATTGATGGCCTCGGTCTGCCAAAGGCAGGGTTCTGTTGTCAGCTAATAGGTGGTCTGGTTGGGTGTATGGACGTACACAACATCAGGCGGTTGGGTCTTGACGCTAAGACGTTGACACTTGCTAAGAATCCTAAAGGTGACAAGGCAAAAGCAACTAACTTACGCAAGCTCCGTGACTACATTCGGGTGTGCCATGAGTACGGTACTGAGGAATTGTGGGATGATTGGTGTGACCACCTTGCAACAAAGTCCAAACGATGGGATAATGGGTCTCATGTGAGCGAAGTCCATTACTCATATTTACTACACTAACGTACTAACTACACTTCAGGAGAAGTATTATGTTGTTATCAACAATAGGTAAGTCACGTCTTATGTCTAAGGCGTTAGTTCGTTCAATCGCATCTGTTGCACCGATGTTTGGCTTTGATGTTCGCTATGACACTAAGAAGGTTCGTCTGTGTAATGTTGACGGCTCTTACAAGGTCAACCCTGTAACTGGTAAGGGTGTGTATCGTAGGGTGGGTAAGCTTAACCATCGCTTCTTCCTTGCTCGTAAGTCTGGCTTGCGTAAGTCTAAGTATCAGTTCCTTAACGATATGTATATCGTGACGGCTCGCAAGGCTGTTAGTCGACCCAATGCTAACATTGACGGTACTACCTACACCTCACACCATCGTGGGTTCTTAACTATCGCTCGTGAGAACGTAGGTGGTCGTTATATGTGGGACATTCAGAACCGAGATGTTGTTGCTAAGTAACTCTCCGAACCGTTCGGGGCATTCGAGGGTAGGTTATCCTGCCCTCTCTTTTTCTAAACTAGAGGATATTGTCATGCGAGAAGTAAAAAGGTTTCAAGATTCAGAACACATACTTAATAACTATGTTAGTGTGGGTGATACCATCAATGGTCATAAGATACATGAGATATGGGTATCAAGTCTTGGTAATCCTATGTTTGCTGTGGGTGAAGAGCATTATAATTTGGAGTGGTTGTTAGAGAACGCACCTGCTGGGGAGAAAGTCGATGGATAAGTTACATGAGCTTGAGTTTGATGAGTGGTCTGTTGTTTACATGGGCGACACTGATTATGAGTTAAATATATTTCCTAATGAGCATGGCGAGCTGTGCGTTACTGTTTATCCGATTAAGATGAACATTAAAGGAAAGCCTGAGGCTGATACACTCAACCCTGTTGCAGGTGGCAAGCTAGACATCTTTAGTCTCAAGCGTATTAAGGAGGGCATATGACTAAGGAAAAAGTAAACTGTCTTAGTCGTGCATGGGAGAAACGCTTAAAGAAAAGACTCAAAGCTAAGGATAGACAGAAAGCTAGGGGTCAGGTTAAGAAGGAGATTCGTGATGGGCAAGGGTAGCGCAAGGCGGCCAACCAATGCCGAGAAGTACAATACAAACTATAACCGCATCTTTTGTCAGAAGGGTGCTCAACCAATTAATACGGAGACGACTATGGACATTCATAACATCTACACTAACGACTACGCATGGCGACCAGCTTGCGGTGGCTTAGAGACACCATTCACATGGGCTGACAAGGAGTACCTGTATATGTACAACCATGCTACAGGCGAACACGCATACTACAATGCTACCGATGATGTCTTTGAACAAAACGTGGAGTTTAACTAATGGGAAAGGGTGAAATAGTAATTAGAATACCATTTGATAAAGACGAGTTTATGGAAGACGGTGTAGAGCTTAAACTATCTTTACATCAACATCTGATAGAGCTGATGATGGATGATGAATTACCTTATGAAGTGGAGGTTGTATAATGCTCCAGTATTATATGGATGGTGGTGACATCACTACCTACAGGGACAGCAAAGAGTTCTACTGGTCTGTTAAGGTCAAGCCTAGTGACATTGAGATTGTAGATGGTGACGCTACAGCCCAGCAGATTGCTGATGATATTAACTTTTGGTTCGCTCAGTGCGAAGGTAAGACAGTGGGGTGGAAGCGATGAAAGGTGACTTAACTTTTTTAGATGACCTAGATAATGTATTGAGTAAACATTATGGCGAAGATTGGCAGTGGAAGTTTGAAAGACTTGATGGTGGCTTTGAGATAATCTTAATGGTTGATGAGGACAATGAAGATGAGTAGTGAGGAGTTCATTGAGGAAGTGTTTGAGATAGCCTTTGGTGCTGATGCTATCAGTAGGGGCTTTACATACGCTCAGGTGTTGAAGACACTGCGTGATTTTAATGACGTGTATTGGGGTGATGACGATGAGTGATACAGAGTTCTATGACAATGTTGGAGGTGTGCAGGGTGAGCCTAAGTATCTTGGTGATGGTTTATGGGTTAATCCTGACGGTTCTACGTATGATGATAAACCGTACAAGAAGTTTGAAGAGTCTGAACATTTGATTATGATTAGATGGGGCAAGAGGCTTGACGATGGTACAGAGCGTGACTACGAGTCATTGGTTGGTACAATAGATGCAGCACATAATTTACATGGTCAGTTATTAGCTGACGAACAAACAACTTACTTGAGTCTGGAGAGATTTGAAGATGAATAGATATCTAATCTCGTGGAGTAACACTAACGGCTACCATGAAAATGATTTCAGTGACTATCAAGAGGCTTTGGAATTCTTAGCTGACCTTGAGGGCAACTGCACTGGTATGTCATTTACTAACTTGAAAGACCCTGACGATGCCAGAGAGGAGCAGTGGTACGATGAGCAGTAAGATAGTTATACCTGATGCGGCTATTGCCGATTACAACAGAAGGTATGCTGATGTTCTTGCTAAGATACAGATAAATAGGCCATCGAGCATACCTGATTATTTAGATGAGGATGCTTTGTATGAGAAATATTTTATGTCCCAAAACGAGGGTTAGACATGGCTACACTAGAGGAACAGATTGAGCTAGAAAATAGAATGGTTCAGTCAGGTATGGATAGATACCTAAAACAGAAAGATGATTTACAAGCTAAGAACTTAGAGTCTAAAACTAAACACGGTAGGAGGATAATATCAGGGGTATGCGAACCTTTGACTGATGCTTTAATTGAAGCGTTGAAGAAACCAAGAGGTAAGAACGATAGGGTGCATAAGTTAATCAATGGAGTTAACCCAGCATCGGCTTGCTTCTTATCTTTACTATCAGTGGTAGACCATGTTGCCTCTGTTAGTAGGTTAGTTGCTGTAGCTCTCTATGTAGGTAAACAGATAGAGACCCAAGACAAGCTAGACAAATGGATAGTAGAAGACCCTGAGGTAGCACGAAATGTTATCAAGCTGGCTAATAAGAAATCGGATAAAGGTTTTGATCACAAGCGTCATGGTCTTAACCATAAGATGAAAGTAGACGGCATTGAGATAGACGAGTGGTCTAAGACTGATCGTATGAAGGTTGGTTTGTTTATGATTAACCTTATCATTGAGCACACAGGTATCGTTAAAATAAGGAAAAAATTTAATAGGAATAAGTCAGTAGCATACCTCGACCCAACCGCTGAGACTCTCGATTGGATTGAGGCATTTAACAACGCTAACATGAATAATCTACCACGTTATTCTCCTTGTATTATCGAGCCTAAGGATTGGGATTCCTTTTATGGTGGTGGTTACTACTCTGAACATATCAACAAGAAACCTTTTATGAGGATACACGGACTATGAGAGAAGACTTAAAACAATTTGTCGATGATCACAACAATCGTGATAACTCCCTTGAGTACGAATGTGTTAACGCACTGCAACGTACACCATGGAGAGTGAACAAGTTTGTTTTGGAAACACTACGCACTGCTTGGGAGAGCGGTGAGAAGTGGGAAGGTTTACCTTCAAGGGATAACCAAGAATTACCTAACTATCCTTTTAGTGTCGAGCCTCGTCACCTTAATGAAGAACAAACCAAAGAGTTTAAGGAATTTAAAACTTTACGTAATGCTATCTACACTGAGAATGCCAAGAACTTATCTAAGCGTATTCAGGTCGAGCGTACATTACAGCTTGCAGAAGAATACGCTACTATGGACAACTTCTGGTTCGTATGGCAGTGCGACTTTAGAGGCCGTAAGTACCCTGTTGAGTCGTTCCTATCACCACAGAATGCTGATTACTCTAAAGCACTACTAGAGTTCTCTCGCCCAGCTACCATACTTCACGATGGTGATGCACAATGGCTGGCCATACACGGAGCTAACGTGTTCGGAGTGGACAAGGTTAGCCTAGAAGAGCGTGAGATGTGGGCGTACATGAATATAGAAAATGCTGTCAATGTTTATAATAACCCTTATGAATGTAAGTGGTGGCAAGAGGCAGACAAACCTTGGCAGGCACTAGCATGGTGTGCTGAGTGGGCAGAGTATAACGATGTACGCCTGAGAGGCTTTGGAGAGCCGTTTGAGACACGTTTGCCTTGTGCTAGTGATGGCAGCTGTAACGGATTACAACACCTCTCAGCGATGCTCAGGGACTCTGAAGGGGGTCGAGCTGTGAACCTAACGCCTAGTAATGAGCCTCAGGATATTTATGCTGATGTTGCAGCAAGGACAACCAAACTGCTAGAGCAACAGACAGATGTCATGGCTAAACAGTTACTAGACATAGGCATATGCCGAAAGCTCACCAAGCGGTCAGTGATGATTGTGCCGTACAGTGGTACACGTCACGCTTGTCGAGAATACATCAAGGAAGCCTTAGAAGATAAATGCAAGGGTGATAACCCATGGTATGATGACCTGTTTGAGGCATCGTGTTATCTGTCAGGTTTTGTGTGGCAAGCAATAGGTGAAGTTATTGTCTCAGCTTTCAGTGCCATGAATTACATCAAGGAGATAGCTAAGCTGTATGTTGAGAATGGTTTTATATTCTCTTGGACTACGCCAACCAACCTAGTTGTCAGGCAAGACTACAAAGAGAATAGGAAGAGGAGAGTGAAGTCTCATATCAGTGGGTCAATCATTCAGCTAAGTTACAACGAGGCTATTATGGACACCATAGACAGACGTAAGGTTTTATCAGGAGCAAGCCCTAACTTTGTACACTCACTCGATGCAGCAGCTTTGACGTTGACTGTACATGAGTGTCTCAAGGATGGTATAATTGACTTTGCAATGGTGCATGACTCTTACGCTACACACAGTACCAATATGCCGTTATTAAACAAGAGGTTACGAGAAGCTTTTGTCAGACTCTATCAAGACAATGACGTACTTCTCAATATCTACGAAGACGCAGTAACTACATTACCGAGTGATGTGGTTATTCCACCACCACCTGAGAAAGGAGACCTTAACTTAAATGAAGTGTTACAGAGTGACTATTTTTTCGCCTAATCAAAAAGGTGCACTATAGCCCTCCCCCGTTCAACTAAACTATATAGGAATATTTAATATGTCTAAAAATATTATGAAGATTGCAGGTACAGCTATGTGGGCAAAAGTAACTGAGCCTGATACGAAGTTTAATCCAGATGGTGATTATTCCATCAACATACAAATGCCTGAAGCTGAGTCAGCTCAGATGTGTGAGAAACTAGAATCAATAGTTCAAGCGAAGTTTGCAGAAGCAGTGGAGAATGACCCACGCCTCAAGAACACGCTGACCACACAACCTGTTTGTCAACCTGTCTATGATAGGGAAACAGGTGATGACACTGGTAATGTTGAGTTTAAGTTCAAGCTCAAAGCCAAGGTTAGAAAACGTGATGGTACATACTACGAGCAAGAGCCAGCTGTGTTTGATGCTAAGGTTCAGCCAATGGACAAGAGTGTCCTTATTGGTAACGGATCTAAGGTTAAGGTTGCCTTTGAACCGATTGCTTACGTCATGCCTAGCACGAAGAAGGCAGGTGTTTCATTACGCCTGAAGGCAGTTCAGGTAATTGATCTTATTGAATATGGTAACTCCGCAAGCTCCGTGTTCGATGAAGAGGACGGTTATGTTGCCCCCTCCGCAACAGCAGCTGTCAAAGAGGAGGTTGCGTTTGATGCCTCAGACTTCTAGATCGACCCTAGAAGAACGAGTCCAACAAAACCTCAATGCCCGTGGAGTAGCTTATGAGTATGAACCTTGTAAGCTACCCTACGTGGTAGAACGTAATTACATTCCTGATTTAAAGATAGGTGATATGTATATCGAGGTGAAGGGTTACTTCCGACAAGATGCTCAACGTAAGATGAGAAGCATGAAGGAACAACACCCTGACTTGGACATTCGATTTTTATTCCAAAAAAATAAGAGCACTGTGCAAGGTGCAAAGAAACGCAAAGACGGCACTAAAATGACGTGTGCTGAATGGGCAGAAAGACACGGGTTTATATATGCAGAGGAAATTATCCCAGATGAGTGGCTCTCAGGAGAGTGAATTCTTAATGCACACCCCTTGTGATAAGTGTGGTTCGTCAGATGCAAACAGCTTGTATACTGACGGACACACCTATTGCTTTGCGTGTGAAACTTACGGGCAATCCCAAGAGGAGGCTAAAGTGGTAGAGTTGAAGCCCCATAAAAAGTTTAGATTACTAAGCGGTTCTCACGCATCACTAGAGAAACGTAAACTAACACACAGAACTTGTCAGTTCTGGGACTACGTAGTTGGAGAGGTGAATGGTAACACAGCGCAGATTGCAAACCACAAGACCCCGAACGGTGAGATCGTTGGTCAGAAGATTAGAACAGCAGGTAAAGAGTTCAGTGTCCGAGGCGACCTCAAAGAAGCAGGTCTCTACGGACAATGGCTCTGGCGTGACAAAGGAAAGTCAATAACAGTAGTCGAGGGAGAGCTAGATGCTCTCTCTATGTCTCAAGCCTTCGACCATAAGTGGCCTGTAGTCTCCGTTAAGACAGGAGCTGGTGGTGCTAAGCGTGACATCAAACAAGCTATTGAATGGCTCGAAGCGTTTGACTCTGTTGTCTTTATGTTTGATAACGATGATGTAGGACAGAAAGCGGCACTTGAGTGTGCTGCTCTGCTATCACCACGCAAGGCGAAGATAGCTAAGCTACCCCTAAAGGATGCAAGCGACATGATCATGGCAGGCCGTACTGCTGAGCTAGTCGATGCGTTCTGGGCAGCTAAGAGTTTCCAACCTGACGGTATCATCAACGGTGCTGACTTGTGGGAAGAAGTATCTACAGAGAGACACGTACACACCGTACCTTATCCATACTCAGCTTTAAACGAGAAGATAGGTGGATGCAGGTTAGGTGAGATAGTTACTGTAACAGCAGGGTCAGGATTAGGTAAGAGTCAGCTCACACGAGAGTTCGCATATCATCTACTGAACGAGGGCGCTACCATAGGCTACGTTGCGTTGGAGGAATCCAGTAAACGCACAGCTCAGGGATTGATGTCCTTACACTTAAACAAGCTCGTGCATCTTGAGGATGTACGCAAGGATGAACTGAAGGAAGCATTCGATGCTACCCTTGGAACAGGCCGAGTGTTTATGTATGATCACTGGGGTTCTACTGAGTCAGATAACTTACTCAACAAGATGCGTTACTTAGCTCGTGGTTGTGGTTGCCAGTACATCATACTTGATCATATCTCGATTGTTGTGTCGGGTATGGATGGCGGTGATGAGCGTAGAACTATTGATAACTTAATGACTAGGCTTAGGTCTTTGACTGAGGAGTTGAACATCGGTATGATTGTTGTCTCACACCTAAGAAGACCTAGCGGTGACAAGGGACATGAAGAAGGTATCGTCACATCACTCTCACAGCTCCGTGGATCAGCATCTATCGGCCAGTTGTCAGACATTGTGATAGGACTAGAGCGTAACCAGCAAGACCCTGAGGACTCCGATAAGACCACGCTACGTATACTCAAGAACAGGTGGTCAGGTGAGACAGGTGTTGCAGGTCAGCTTATCTACTCCAAAGATACTGGACGTATGGCTGAAGATTATGATGTACCATTTTAGGGGAAGTATATGTCACTAGAAGATTATGAAGAAGTTAACGAGTTAAAAGTTATGGCAGCTTACAAGATACTTAAAGAGATGTTACTAGCTATAGGCTCAGAAGAGATACCAACGTACCAAGAGTTCTGTGATATTTATGAAGAAGAACTAGCAGCAACCGAAACTAAACACTAAACTCCGAACGGTTCGGGGATTTCCACTCCAGCGAGAGGGTATTATGATTATATTTGATTTAGAAGCAGACAACCTACTTGATGATGTCACTACTGTTCACTGTATTGTGATGCAGGACACTAACTCAGGTAATGTCTGGAGGTTCGACCCTACACAACTAGATGTCGCATTAGATATGTTAAAGGAACAAGAGTCTAATGGTGGGGCTATTGGTGGTCACAACATCATGGCTTATGACTTACCAGTGTTAAAGAAGTTGTACGACTTCGACTACTATGGACAAGTTTACGACACACTCGTTGCCTCACGTTTGATATGGCCTAATCTTAAAGAGAAGGATATGTTAAAACGTACTGTAGAAAATAAGATGATAGGTTCGCACTCTCTTAAGGCTTGGGGACAACGCTTAAAGTTTAACAAGGGTGATTACGGAGAGCATGACGGTGCGTGGGAACGATACACACCAGAGATGCTTGAGTATTGCGTACAAGACGTAGCGTTGAACGTCAAGCTGTATGAGATGATAAAGCAAAAGAACTACCCTGAAGAACCAATGCAGTTAGAGCACGAGATGAACCGACTTCTCCTCCAACAGCAGCACACAGGGTTTCCTTTTAATGTAGAGAAGGCACAACAGCTTTACACGAAACTATCAGCACGAAAGCAAGAAATAGAAACAGAGTTAGTAGATAGCCTCCCTCCAACGATAGTCGAGTTGAAAACGAAAACAAAAGTTATCCCATTCAACCCTGCATCTCGGCAACAGATAGCAGACAGACTACAACGTAAAGGTTGGAAGCCTACTGAGTTTACTCCGTCTGGTGATCCGAAAATTGACGAAAAAATTCTGGCAGGAATTGATATGCCCGAAGCTCGTCTACTGACAGAGTATTTAATGCTAAACAAAAGGTTAGGACAATTAGGAAATGGTAAACAAGCATGGCTTAAACTCGAAAAGAAAGGCCGTATTCATGGGCGTGTTAATCACATGGGTGCTGTCACTTCTCGCTGTACACATAGCGACCCTAACGTGGCACAAGTACCATCAACAGGAGCTGCCTTTGGCAAGGAATGCAGGGAGTTGTTTCACGCCCCCGAAGGTTACTCACTGCTTGGAGCAGATGCGAGTGGACTTGAGTTGCGGTGTCTAGCTCACTACATGAATCGTTATGATGGTGGTAGGTATGGTAAAGAGATACTTGAAGGTGATATACACACTGCCAATCAACAAGCGGCAGGTCTTGAAACTAGACCACAAGCGAAGACGTTTATCTATGGCTTTTTATACGGTGCAGGTAACGAGAAGATAGGACAGATCATTGGTAAAGGTGCGAAGGAGGGTGGTCAGATTAAGAAGCGTTTTCTGGCTAAGACTCCTGCGTTAAAGAAACTAACAGAAGCTCTAAACAATAGATTAGAACAACAGCATGGTGATAAGTTTATTAACGGTTTAGACGGAAGATTAATTCCAATCCGTCACCCCCATGCAGCACTAAACACATTACTTCAATCAGCAGGTGCTATCATTTGTAAGAAGTGGTACGCAACTGTAGAAAATATGATAAGAAGTAAAGGCTACACTAACGAAGAAGTATCGGTAGTGGCGTTTGTTCACGATGAAGTTCAAATCTTGGTTAAAAGAGGGCTTGAGGAAGAGATAGGTGGAATCACTAAAGCGGCCATTAAGGAAACAGAGCGAGCGTTCAATTTTAAATGTCCTCTCGACTCAGAATACCAAGTCGGAAGTAGTTGGGCGGACACTCACTAGCACAACACGTATGGGAGACATAGCAGAACACTACGCAATCACATGGTTATGGGACGAAGGTTTTGAAGTCTTTAGTAACAGTGGTGGATCAGGTGCTGTTGATATTGTGGCCATCAAAGATGATGAGATTTACTTATTTGATGTCAAGACTCTTACATACTGTGCAGACAGAGATGATTATGAAATTAAGACAGGACGTTCTGCACTACAAAAACGAATGGGTGTGCAGCTTCTCAGTTTCAATCCCAAGACACGTAAGCTACGCCTCATAAAACATAGGAGTGACTAATGGAATACAACATACTTAATATTATTCTTGTCGTCAGTTTTGCTTTTGTAAGTATAGCTCTGGGCATCAGATGGATAGGCCAAGCTATGATTGAATATAGGTTAGCGAAGTTAGGCCTGATGATGGAACGTATGGACGATAAAGAGTTTAAAAAAATGATGGGAGATGATGATGATAGATAGAACACTGTTAGTTGATGGAGACATCGTTGCATACAAGGCAGCTACTATCGCTGAGACTCCTATTGATTGGGGTGACGGATTGTGGACGCTACACGCCCATGAGAAAGATGTCATTGGTGCAATGGAAGAGTTCATGTCTAAGATCATTGAACAGTCAGGCTGTACTAAAGTTATAACCTGCTTATCAGGTGACAAGCTGTACCGTAAAGATGTAGCCCCGTACTACAAGAAGAACAGGGCTGGTACACGCAAACCTATGCTTCTCAATTTTGCTAAAAAATATTTGACGGAAAAGTACAACGGTCGTTTTGAGGATAAGCTAGAAGCAGACGACCTTCTTGGAATTCTAGGAAGCGGTGATGCAACTACGGTTATCTGGTCTGCTGATAAAGACTTACTCACTATCCCAGCTTATCATTTACTTGACGGTAAAGTTGTTGAGGTGCTTGAGGACGAAGCTGACTATCACTTCCTATCACAAACATTAATAGGTGACTCAGTTGATAACTACAAAGGTTGTCCCACTGTAGGTAAGGTAAAAGCTGATCGTATCTTAGACCAACATGGAGCAACATGGCAAACTGTTGTTAAGGCTTTTGAAAAGCATGGCCTCAGTGAAGAGGTAGCTATCGAGAACGCAAGGCTCGCACGTATCCTGCGTAACGGAGAGTACAACTTTGATACAAAAGAGGTTAAGTTATGGGCAGCGTAGAAGAAGACTTGGTAAACAGTCCAGCCCACTACACTACAGGTGCGATAGAGACTATTGATTACATTGTAGATGTTCTGGGTGAGTGGGAAGCTATCTCATACTGTCACGGCAATGTAATAAAATATACAGGCTCAAGAATATGGGCAAAAGGTAAACCGATACAGGATGCAGAGAAAGCTATCTGGTATCTAAACAAAATGATTGAGTTAATGAAAAAAACCGAAGGGGTTAACTGGTAATGCACATGAATTATGATTATTTGAATGGAATGTTTGAGGGTTTTGACTACTACCAAAGTAAGTGTAACTTAACTGCCATCTTCCCTGAAGACCAAGCCCTAGAGTATCTTGCTTTAGGTCTATGCTCTGAGGCAGGTGAGGTAGCAGGTAAATTAAAAAAGAAAATAAGAGATGGTGAACCAGCTAACTTTAAAGACGACATGGCCGCAGAGATAGGTGATGTGTTCTGGTACTTAGCAGTACTTGCAGATAGGCTAGGTATAAACTTAAGTGACGTAGCTTTTAATAATCTTGATAAGTTAATGACTCGTCAAGCAAGAGGAACACTACAAGGGTCAGGTGATAAACGATGAGTAAAATGGATTCATATCAGCAGTACATACACAAGTCACGTTACGCCCGTTGGAGAGAAGAAGATAACAGACGAGAGACTTGGGCAGAAACAGTCAGACGTTACACAGACTTTTGGGTTGCTAGAGGTCAGATAGATTACGATACAAGTGAGCGATTATACAAAGCCATCTACAATCAAGATGTCATGCCATCTATGCGCTGTTTGATGACAGCAGGTAAGGCACTAGACAGAGATAACATGGCTGGCTTTAACTGCTCATATATTGCAGTTGATAATGTAAGAGTGTTCGATGAGATCCTATACGTACTGATGTGTGGTACAGGTGTAGGCTTCTCAGTCGAGCGTCAATCAGTAAACAAACTACCAGAGGTGGCAGAAGAGTTCCATGAAACAGATACGACAATCATTGTACAAGACTCTAAAATTGGTTGGGCTAAAGCTTTCCGTGAGTTGGTTAGTCTTTTGTATACGGGTCAAGTACCTTCTTGGGATGTTAGCCGTCTACGTAAAAAAGGTGAAAGGCTTAAAACCTTCGGAGGACGTAGTAGTGGAGCTGACCCTCTTGTTGCTCTGTTCCATTTCACTGTTGCCACTTTTAAAGCTGCTTGCGGACGGAAGCTTACGAGTTTAGAATGCCATGATATTGTATGTAAAGTTGCAGAGATTGTTGTCGTTGGTGGTGTCCGTAGGAGTGCGCTTATTAGTTTGTCTAACCTTAGTGATGATCGGATGCGTCATGCTAAGTCTGGTAATTGGTGGGAGACTGATACACAAAGGGCGCTTGCTAATAACAGTGCTGTCTACACAGATAAACCAGACTTTGAAACCTTCTTGGAAGAATGGACTGCTCTCTATAAGTCAAAGGCTGGTGAGCGTGGTATCTTCTCTAGGAGTGCAGCGAAGAAACAAGCAGAGAAGAGTGGACGAAGAGATATAGATCATGCGTTCGGTACAAACCCCTGTTCGGAGATAATCTTAAGATCAGCTCAGGTATGTAATCTTTCTGAGGTAGTAGTTCGAGCAACAGATAGCTTTGATGATTTAAAACGCAAGGTTGAGATTGCTACCATACTAGGAACACTACAGTCATCCTTAACTGACTTCCGCTACGTGCGTTCTGTCTGGAAGAAGAACACGGAAGAGGAGTGCCTACTTGGTGTGAGCATGACAGGCATCATGGATCACTCGGTACTCTCAGGGAAGCAGACAAGCGGTACATGGTTTGATCACCCTAATCAGCCTATCCTTAGTGACGTATTGCTGAGGCTAAAGCAGGTAGCCATCGACACTAACAAACGATGGTCTAACGAGCTAGGCCTTAATCAGTCAACAGCTATTACTTGTGTGAAACCATCAGGTACAGTCAGTCAGTTAGTGGATAGTGCATCAGGTATACACGCTCGGTTCTCTCCACACTATATCAGACGGGTACGCTCCGATGGGAAAGACCCTATCACAGACTTCCTCAAAGACGCTGGAGTGCCTTGGGAGACAGACGTAATGAATGAGGAGAACTACATCTTCTCGTTCCCCGTGAAAGCTCCTGACGGTGCTACGAGTGTTGATGAGCTAGACGTTAAGACTCAGCTTGATCTGTGGGAAGTCTATCAGGACAACTGGTGTGAGCATAAGCCAAGTGTAACTATTTACTATTCTGATGCTGAGTTCTTAGCGGCAGGTCAATGGTTATGGGACAGGCTGGATAGCTGCTCAGGTATCAGCTTCCTACCACGGACTGACCATGTATACCAGCAAGCCCCTTACGAGGCTATTGATCAAGATATGTACAAGATACTTAAACTGGCTTTACCCTCTGAGATAGATTGGGACAGGTTAGGTGAGTTCGAGAAGGAAGACACTACGACAGGGACACAGGAGTTAGCTTGTGTAGCTGGTCAGTGTGAAATCTAAGGCTCAAGCGATAGTGATATTGGAGGTAATAACCTGCCTCCATATCATCGCAAACACATGGTTACACTTTCCTATAAGTCCTTGATTTTATTAGCACAGTTAAAAAGGTGCACTATTAGAGAAACAACTATGAAAAAATTCTATATATCTAAAGAATTATTAGAGCATTTTAAGGGGATTTACCCCAACAAACTACCCACTAAAGTAGGCCAAACTCCCGAACATATTGCCTATCTACAGGGTCAACAATCCGTCATCGAACGTATGGAGTTTATGTACGAGGACGCACAGACAAGCGAGAATGATTATGTGTCTACCTAAGACCCCAAAAGCCCCGCCACCACCTAAAGCTCCACCACCTCCAGCAGAAGCCCCCGATCAAATTAAGAACTCTGTAGACTCTAATGCTAATCAAATGGCAAAGAAACGCCAAGGTAAGAAAAAGTTACGAAGAGGTGCAGGTGTACAAGTGGCATCTACAGGTTCAGGTTTAACAATTAATAAGGTGGCGTGAGGTACATTATGTGCATGGTAGGATTAGCAGCAAATGAAATGAGAAAAAGAAAAGCCACGAGTAGAGTATCAGATGGTGCGCTAGGCAGCGCAATTAAGTCTGGCAACACCCCTTTAGGTGGCAGTGTGGCAAAAAAGGCTGGAGACTTAGGAGCAGCTCAAGCAACTAAGCCCACAAAAAAGAAAATAAATACAGGCTTAAACATAGCAAGTAAATACTAAGGATTAACCTATGAATAACGATCAAGGTATAGCCAAAGCTTATGAACACATGGCGGCAGATCGTGATGCGTTTCTAACACGGGCGAGAGCTTGTGCTGAATTAACCATCCCAACACTAATGCCCCCTGAAGGGCATAACGGGACTAGCCAGTACGACACTCCTTATCAAGCAGTAGGGGCAAGAGGTGTAAACAACCTTGCCTCCAAGCTGCTAATGACACTCCTCCCACCCAACAGCCCCTTCTTCCGATTAACCATTGATGATTACAATCTCATTGAGCTAGGTGCGGAAGGACGTGGTAAGGCTGAAGAAGCTTTGGGAAGGATTGAACGTAGTGCTGCTCAGGTTATAGAAACAAAAGCGATACGAGTACCAACATTCGAGGCTCTTAAGCAGCTTATTGTCTCAGGTAATGCTCTTGTGCATATGCCTAAGAATGGAGGCATGAAAGTATTTAGGCTTGATCGTTACGTTGTCAGCCGAGATACAATGGGCAACCTTCTTAAGATTATTACTAAAGAAACCATTGCTTATGATGCACTTCCTAAAGAAGTCCAAGAGGCTTTGTTAGAGAACCCTGAATATCAGCAAACAGTAGATAAAAAAGAATGTGACTTATATACTTGCGTAAAGCGTGATGGTAAGAAGTTTACTATTCACCAAGAAGTCAAAGGTATTATGATACCTAAGTCTCAAGGCACTTACCCTGAAGACAAACTCCCATGGATGCCTCTACGATTTATAGCTGTCGATGGTAGCGACTACGGTCGTTCATATTGCGAAGAGATAATAGGTGACTTGAAATCTCTTGAAGCTTTAACTCGTGCAATCGTGGAAGGCAGTGCAGCCAGTGCTAAATTATTATTCTTAGTTAGACCTAACGGTACAACCAAGATACGCAACATAGCCGACAGCCCTAACGGTGGTATCATCTCAGGTGATGCTAACGATGTTACAACACTACAAGCTAACAAGTTTAATGACTTCCGTGTTGCTCAAGAAACTATGCAAAAAATTACAGAGCGTTTGTCGTTTGCCTTCTTACTCAACAGCTCAGTCCAGCGACAAGCTGAACGAGTGACAGCAGAAGAAGTGCGCTACATGGCTCAAGAGTTAGAGACTGCTCTCGGTGGTATCTACTCTGTCCTCTCTCAAGAGTTCCAACTTCCCCTTGTAAACTTGCTACTCGCTAAACTACAAGATGAGAAGAAGATGCCTAAGTTCCCTAAGGACACTCTCAAGCCTCAGATAGTAACAGGCTTAGAAGCCCTTGGTCGTGGGCAAGACTTAAACAAGTTGTCAGCGTTCCTCCAATACTTACAACCACTTGGTCAACAAGTAATAGCACAGCAGTTAAATGTAGATGATTACATTGATCGCTTAGGTGCTTCCTTAGGTATTGATACTTTAGGTTTGATAAAAACACCTGAAGAAATTCAAGCTCAACAACAGCAACAACAACAGATGATGCAGCAACAACAGATGATGCAACTGGCCGAGAAGGGCGTAGCCCCTGCCGTTAAAGGTGCGGTCGAGTCTGGTATGATGCAGCAACAGCAACAAGGCGAGGAAGAATAATGGCTAAAGCTCCTAGATTACCAAAGAAACCATTGACGGAAGCAGAAAAGAAAGCTGAAGCACGAAAGAAAAACAGAGCTGCTAAAAAAAGAGAAGAGATTAGGAAAAAAGCTGAACAGCATAAGATGAAAGAGCCAGCAAAGAAACAACCTACTGGCCGAGGAAGACCTAAGACAAAACCTAAGGCTGTCGGGCAAACTAAAGCTCATGATGCAGTTGCAAGCAAAGCTGAGAAAGAGCGTATTGCTAAGGCTAATAAAGCCAACGCTAAACTTGAAAGCAAAAAACCTGTTGTAGGTAATAAAGGTAAAGTTAAACCACGTCCTAGTAAGATAGTTCAAGACACTAGAGAGGCTAGAGCACGTCAGAGAATTCTCAGCGAAAATATGCTAACTACTGAAGAGCGTAGAAGGCGAGAAAAAATAGCTGAAGAAAAACGTGCTAAAGAAGCTAGGGCAGCTCAAGAGAAGAAAGACTTTCCTAACAAAAGACGAGCAGTTGTTAAAGGTAAGCTAAGAGCTAGAGCAGCGTTGAGAAACGCAGGTACAATAAAAACTAACGATCCTAAAGGTACGTTTAAAGATAGCAAAAATAAAGTTAAACCCAATCCTAAAACTGTCGTAATAGATAGAAGCGATACCAGTTTAAAAGGTAGGCTTAAAAGATTTGGAAACAGATTAAAAGGTTTAACTATTAAAGGCGTAGCAGGGGCAGCAAGTGTACCATTATCCTTTGCAGCAAGCACCAATAGGGACACTACGGATTTTAAATTGTCTTCTAGGGAAGAAAAAAAGGCAAGAAGGGAAGCAGGTAGCAAGAAAGTACTTAAGCCTCTTAAGAGTATTGAAAAGTATAAGTTTAATAAGCCTAAGGTTAAGTTATCAAATAAGAAACCTGACCCTAAACCAGCAAGTAAAAAGGTATCGGCTAATGAGATAAAACCAAAGCCCAAACCTAAACCCAAACCTAAACCCAAACCTAAACCAATAAATCCAAAATATAAGAAAAGCAAATTTGGTGTAGGTGGTAGTAAAACAGTTGAGCACAAAGGCAAAAAACTAGCTAATGTAACTAAAGAGCAGTTGAAGGCTTCTGGCTTAAGCTTACGTCAGTATATGAACAAGTGGAACAAAACTGGTAAGCGACCTTAACTTTAAACTAAAGAGACTATAGTATGAGCACAGAGAATATTAATACATTTCAAGAAGACGGGGAAACACAAGAATACGTAGACCAGATGCTTGAGAAGGGTGAGCAAATCGAAGCTAACAATGACCCTAACCAAGGAGAACGTCCTGAGTGGTTGCCTGAGAAGTTTAACTCTGCTGAAGATATGGCAGAAGCTTACGCCAACCTAGAACAAAAACTAGGTCAAGGTGATGAGCCAGAACAAGAATACGAATACGAAGATGAAGTTGTTGATGAAGATGTAGAGTATGACGAAAATACTGATGCAGGTGATGTTGAGACAGCACTCGATGCCTCAGGGTTAGACTTTGATGTTTTTCAACAAGAGTACAACGAATTAGGAGGCTTGTCCGATGACGCATACAGTGCGTTACAAGAGGCAGGTTTCCCACAGAGTTTGGTAGATAGTTGGATACAAGGGCAGGAAGCTCTCGTCAACAACTACCAACAGTCAGTCTACGATAGCGTAGGCGGGCAAGAAGCTTACAGCGAAATGATCGGATGGGCAGCAGACAATATGTCTCCACAAGAGATAGCTGCTTATGATCGTGCTGTAGATTCAGGAGACTCTGATATGGTACAACTGGCTATATCAGGATTACGATCAATGTATCAATCTGCTGAAGGTTCTGATCCATCATTAATAGGTGGACAGGCTACATCTTCGACAGGCGGTATTTATAACTCTTGGGCGGAAGTCACAAGTGATATGAGTGATCCCAGATACGAGAGTGATCCAGCGTATCGCCAGACCGTTACAAACAAATTAGGGCGTAGCGGTAACATACAATAGTCTCTTTGGCCTCCTTCGGGAGGCTTTTTTAATTCCAAAAGAAACGACAACACAAGTACAATTACCTTTGACCCTCCGAGGAGGATAATCTCAGAGAACGGATTAGTGTTAAGTGGCTGAGTAGAATTATTCATTCATTTAAACATTTAACTAAAAGGTAAAATTATCATGGCATGGACAGATAATAACACTGCAACAGGCAGTGCTTCCCGACTAGGCCGAGCAGGTTCTTCGGGTAACGTAAACGACTTATTTCTTCGCCAGTTCGCTGGTGAGGTTCTGACCTCGTTTGAAGAAAAAAACATTGCGATGCCTCTTCACAGAGTTCGCACAATTAAAAACGGACGTTCAGCTCAGTTCCCAAGCATCGGAACTATCGGAGCTAACTACCACACTGCTGGTACACAAGTCTTCGGTGATAAAGCCGATCACGGTGAGATCACTGTAACTGTAGATGACCTCTTATTGAGTGCAGCTTTCATTCCTAAAATTGATGAAGCTATCAACCACTACGAAGTTCGATCTACTTACAGCAAAGAGATGGGCAATGCATTAGCAAATGCTGCTGACCGCAACATCTTTTCTATGGTCTTTCAATCAGCAACTGGTGCTGCTGTTACCAACGGTGACGCATCTGGTTACTGGTCTAATGCTGACTTCGCTGCTTTGTCTGACACTGACGGTGACGTTGGTTCTGCGGCTGGTGAAGCTGGTAAAATAGACATCGCTGGTGCTGCTGATGAAGGCGGTTCTTTCACTGCTGCTAACCTTGTAGACGGTGTGTTTGCTGCTTTACAAAAGTTTGACGAGCATGACGTAGGTGGTGAGAAATACTTAGTTGTTACTCCTCAAGCTTACTACAAGTTGTTCGGCTCTGATACAGCTCTTGCTGTTATGAACCGAGACTTCGGTGGTAACGGTAGTGCTGCTATGGCTTCTGCTCCTACTATTGGTGGCGTTAAAGTATTAATGTCTAACCACTTACCAACTGCTGATAACAGCACTCCTGATCCACTAGCTAACACTGCTGGTTCTGGTAATGCTGGTAAATATCGTGGTGCTGGTACTTTCAACGCTAACTTACATGGTCTTATCTTTACTAAAGATGCGGCTGCAACAGTTAAGTTAATGGACTTGGGCGTAGAATCTGAATACCAGATCGACCGTCAAGGTACTTTAATGGTAGCTAAGTACGCTATGGGTCATAACAGACTCCGTGGTAAATCAGCTATTGCGTTAGTATCTTAAGCAATCCTATTGAGAGCATCCCTTCGGGGGTGCTTCTCTCTTTATTTTTTCATTGAGGTAAACATGACAACTCCCACAACAGAACTAGAAGCAGTAAACACTATGCTCTCTACTATTGGTGAAGCACCAGTAAACAACCTAGAATCTGGGTTGGTAGATGCTGAGACTGCTGAGACCATCCTCAAGAATGTTTCCAGAGATGTTCAATCACATGGATGGAACTTTAACTCTGAACCAGATTACACCGTTGCGGCTGACACTAGCGGCAATGTTATACTCCCTACGGAGATTGTAAGAGCTGACTTAGCGCAAAGTGAGACTAAGTTCAGAAGCTCTAAGAACGAATACATACAACGTGGTAATAAGATGTATGATAAAGTTAATCATACTTACAACATAGGTAAAGCTCTTAAGCTAGATGTTGTCGTCTTATTAACCTTTGACTTACTTCCTGAAATAGCAAGGCGCTATATTGCCATTAAGGCATCTCGTATCTTTCAAGAGCGAGTAGTAGGAAGTGCAGAACTATCACAAATGAATAGAAACGATGAACAACAAGCATGGTTTGCCCTTCAAGAAATGGAAGGTGACAATAGTGACTACAATATATTCGATGACTACGGCACTGCAAGTGTCTTAGACCGTCACATCGGCACAAAGGTGATTTCAAATGGCTCTAGTTTCTAAAAGCATTCCTAACTTTATCAACGGGATTTCTCAACAGCCTCCTAGTTTACGTTTAACAAGTCAAGGAGAAGTACAGGAAAACGGTTACTCTGATATAGTAGACGGCTTAAAGAAACGCCCACCCACAAAGTTTTTAAGAAAGTTAAACACAGGTAGCCCTACAAGCAACACTTACTTAACAGCTACTGAGCTATCAACAGCACACATCCACACGTACAAGAGAAGTGCTACAGAACAGTTTACTGTTATTCTTGTACCAGCAACTCCTAAGCTCTACGTCTATGACATTGAAGGTAGACTTCGGTACGAGTCAGGTGTAGCAAGCTGGAAAGCTGACGGAACAACTCAAATAGCTACTAACTCAGATACAGCTACACTTAGCGCATACTTTGGCACAAGCCTCAACAACCAACAAGTCACGGCAACCTCTGTGGCTGACTACACGTTCTATGTGAATAAAGAAAAGGTTGTGGCTAGAGATGAAACTTCTCCTAATAATGTAAGACCTTTTGAGGGTATTTTTTATCTAAAGAAATCTGATTACGGTAGAACTTATAGATGTAAAGTTTTAAACAGCACAACCAGTGCGGTTTTGTTTAGCGGCTTTTATGAAACGCTAGTAGCAGACGGGTCAAATGATACTGAGTACAAGTCTTTAAAGACTGGTATTATGATGGACGTAATATCAGGTAAAGATACCAGCGATGACCCTTCAGCAAATAGTGGTACAATGACATTTCCATCAGGGTATGTTAGAGGAGGTTTTAACCGAGCGCCTTTCTTTACAGTATCTAACAGCACTACAAATTTTAGATTACAAGTGTCTGACGATGAAGGTGGTACATCTTTATTTGCCCACAAGGACAGCGTGGCAACATTTACAGAACTTCCTAAATACTGTACGGAAGATTTTATCATACAAGTCAGTGGTGATAACCAAAAGAAAGAAGATGATTTTTATGTAAAGTATACAGGGGATGAATCAAATGGTGCTTGGAAAGAATGTGAAGCACCCTCACGGCCTAACGATAGTCATTACCATTCTTTTATTCCTTCCACCATGCCTCACACTCTATTACAAAACGCTGATGAAAGTTTTAGCTTTACTATAGGTACGTGGGACGATAGGAAAGCAGGTGACGATGATACTAACCCTTTCCCAAGTTTTGTTGGAGGAAAGATCAACGATATATTTTTCCACCGCAACCGCTTAGGTTTTCTATCAGACGAGAATGTAATCTTTAGTGAAGCTAATGGTTACTTTAACTTATTTAGAACAACTGTACGCTCACTCCTTGACTCTGCTCCTATTGATGTAGCAGTCAGCCAAAATGAAGTATCAATACTAAAGGCTGCTGTACCATTCCAAGAGCAGCTTCTACTATTTTCTGAGATTAACCAGTTTACCTTATCCGCTGACCAGTTACTTACACCAGCAGAAGTGTCTATAGATACCTCTACAAACTTTGAGTGTGACCTAACAACGAAACCAGTAGGTGCAGGTAACAGTGTATTCTTTGCAGTACAGAACGGTACATTCTCAGGAATGCGAGAGTATTACACGACAGGTGATACAGAAGTAAAAGATGCTAACCTTATAACTGCACACGTTCCAAACTATCTTGCAGGTAGTGTGAAGCAGATGATAGCCTCCACTAACGAGAACCTTTTGTTAGCACGTACCACAACAGATGCAAAAGAGTTATACGTCTACAAGTGGTACGAGAACGAAACAGAACGCTTACAAAGCTCTTGGTCTAAATGGAAGTTTGATGCTAACATTGCTCATGTTACTTTTAACAACGAAGAGATATTTATCATCTTTGAAGATGGTCGATTTGAGAACATAACTTTAACTTTAGATGCTCAGTTACTTAATGCTTACCCTATGCACCTTGATCATCAGCAGAAGTTTGTAAGCAATACGCCTTCGATGGACTACACTGATAGTAACCTAGTGTACTACAACTCTAAAGGTGAGCAGGTAACAGCAACTACACCAGCATCTAGCGCTATTCCCGTCTATGGTGGCATACCATACACCTTCAAGTATCAACTTTCCGAGCAAGTCTTCAAACCAGCCGAAGGTGATGCTTCGGATATAGCAAGGTTTCAGCTTAGAAATATGTCATTTACCTACAACGACACTGGGACTTTTACAGTAACTCAAACCAATGGGAGTCGTGATGCTACATCAGCAGTCTTTACTGGTCGATTATTAGGCCATTCAGATAACGTACTTGATCAATCAGCGGTAGACACTTCAGGTAACTTTAAGGTAGGTGTTCAATCACAAGCCAAAGAAGCTAAAATAGAGATCACAAACGCCTCACCGCTTCCTTCAGTATTTCAGAGGGCAGAGTGGGAAGGCTTTGTAAAACTTAGATCAACAAGGATATAGCATGGGACATCATTATAGAAAGGCTGAGTTCTTGGACTGTCGTGAGATAGCCCCTCTCATGCGCTCTCAGGACGTTACGGAGATAACCTATAGTAATGGGTTAGCTCCTTTAAGAGCGCTCCAAGAGTCTTACAGGCTCTCTGAGGTGTGTAACTCAATCATACACGAGGATGGCAGTGTTGTAGGAATGTTTGGTGTAGCTGGTAATGGTATTTTTGGTAGCCCTTGGTTACTAGGTACAGATAAGATTATAGAAACAAGGAATGAATTTATCCCTCAAGCAAAGACATGGGTAGAGGAGATGAATTCTATCTACCCTCTCTTGCTTAATTTCGTTCACGTAGATAATACAGTATCGAAGAAGTGGCTTAAATCATTAGGGTTTGAATTTATAAAACTAGAAGAAGAATACGGAGTAGGGAAACAACCCTTCTACCAATTTGTGAGGATTAAAAAATGTGTGAAATAACTACATTGCTGGCTATTTCATCTGCTATGTCTGTAGCAGGTACGCTACACGCTGCTAATGAACAGGGCAAAGCATACACAGCAAATGCTGAAGCTGCTAACCTAGCTAAGATGCAGGAAGATCAACAGAACGCTGAGGTGTTTGCACAGAAGCAGCAAGATGCAGCTCAAGAAAAGATAAGCAATAACCGCAGAACAATGGAAACAGCAGCTAGAGCTAGAGTCGCTATGGGTGAGTCTGGTGCTAGTGATAACACTGGCGGTGTCGTAGGTGACATCGTGCGACAAGGTCTTGAAGCTAACCAAGGGGTTACACAAAACCTTGGGCGTGAGTCAAGACAGTTACATTGGGATCAAGTAGCATCAACAAGCAGAGCACAATCCCGTATTAACTCTGTAGCTCGTCCTAGTGTAGCAGGTACACTTCTACAAGCAGGTGCTCAAGCTGCAAGCGGTGCAGCGAGCTATAAAACAGCAAAAGCAAATGAAAAGAAAAAGGGATAACAAATGGCAAAGTCTATTAGTCAAACAGTAAAGACTAAAAACCTCTTTGGTCAAACACCAAAGGTTACCAACAGAGCTGTAGATACCTTTGTTAGTGGTCAAGGACAAGAAAAAGCTACACAAGCAAAACAGTTGTCTGATGCTCTTAATCAGGTTGTAGGCGCTACTGAAAAACTAGGAGATGCCTCTACCGAGTTAGATAAAGCTAGAGCAGTAGATGCAGCATACAGATCAGGAGAGGTTAAAAAGTTTGATGAGGCTAATCCTAATCTTAGTATATTTACCAGCAAAGGAGCTGTAGAGCGAGAGTACAACATCGCTATGGCAACAAAAGCACAGGGCGAATATAAAGGACACTTACAGGCAGAGTCAGTAAAGTCAGGTATAGACCAACTAACCGATCCCGCAGCATACTACAAATGGGAAAAAGAACAAAGAGCTGCTTGGTTAGAAAGCAGTGGCTACGATACTATTTACGATGGTCTTGGTTTTGCCCCAAAGTTTGAAGAAAAAGTACAACCCTATTTGACACAACAAGGTGAGGCAGTAAAACGGCAAGGCCAAGTCTACGAAGCAGCAGCAAGACAAACACGAGTAGTTGCTGATATTGAAGCCGAAGCTGTAGATGGCCTTACACAAGAATCTTGGACTGCTCTCAGAGAACAGTTAAAAACAGAAGGTTATTCACCAGCAGAAATACAACAAGCTCTTTTAACTGCTGTTGAAAGAAGTATGGTTGCTGATGGAGAAACAGGTGAAATAGACACTAGCCTTTACGATGCAGCCGCACTGCTTACATTAAAACAGGGTAAAGGTAAACCAACTTTAATCATAGGTAGTACCAGTTGGGATAAATTACGTGAGAAACGACAAGCAGCCATAGCGTTTAATCAGGCAGCAGTTGAAACCAGAGAATCTCGTCTACAGAGCGAGCAAAAAGGTTTTGTTATGAAAGCTGTTAGAGAACACGATAATCCTAAAGCCGCTTATGATGCAGCCGTAGCTAATTTAATAGAGGTTAGAGGTGAGGATAATTTTTCTGAACATGAGAAAAACATTTTAGAA
>TARA_Y100000385_G_scaffold101494_1_pt1 | contig 25268 bp, 24 predicted proteins | sample TARA_Y100000385 | Tara Oceans TARA_Y100000385 (sample SAMEA2620980) | marine metagenome | biome: marine biome (ENVO:00000447); feature: surface water layer (ENVO:00002042); material: "saline water (ENVO:00002010), including plankton (ENVO:xxxxxxxx)" | depth 5 m
TATGTATTTAGTCAGAATTCAAAAGGGTAAGTATGTTAAGACAAGCAAATTGTCGGTACTTTAAATTTTTCATTTGAATACTTAAAGCGGTTATTGTCCTGACAATGGCCGCTTTTTTTATTTAAATATTTTGGGATTCACCTTTGAAGTAATGAAATCCACATCTTTTTTCCATCCTCGAGCGGGACTATGGGATCGCCCGTAAAAAATGATTTGAAGGTGTAATTTATTCCATTTTTCTTTTGGGAATATGCGTTTTGCATCTTTTTCAGTTTGTGTAACACTATTACCATTTGATAATCCCCACCTTTTCATCAATCTATGAATATGGGTATCAACAGGAAATGCCGGGTGGTTAAACCCTTGACTCATTACTACTGATGCTGTTTTATGACCAACAGAAGGAAGAGATTCTAGTGCCTCGTATGTGTCAGGAACTTCTCCGTTATATTTATTGCAGATAATTTCGGATAGTCCCTTTATTCCTGCGGACTTCATTGGAGTGAGGCCACAGGGCCTAATGATATCAGCAATTTCCTTGATACTCAATTTTGCCATCTTTTGTGGCGTGTCAGCTTTTTCAAATAATAATGGTGTAATTGTGTTTACACGAGCATCAGTACATTGTGCAGATAGAACGACGGCAACGAGCAAAGTGTAATTGCTATAATGGTCAAGAGGGATTGGAGTTTTGGGATAAAGTTTTTCAAGAGCAGTCTGTATGTAAGATACTTTTTCTTTCTTTGTCATAACAACAAAGAAAACGACTGTTTTCTTGGATTAAAAGAAATTTTTTAAAAATTATGACACATTTAAAAGTTGGAGACATGGCTCCAGATTTTTCCGGCCTCGACGCAGAGGGAAACAACATTAACTCTAATGACTTTTTGGGTAAAAAGATTGTTTTGTATTTCTATCCTAAAGACGACACGCCTGGTTGTACCGCTGAGGCATGTTCTTTTAGAGACAATTATTCTGCCTTGCAAAAGGCAGGATTGATAATTATTGGCGTCTCCCCTGATTCTGTCAAAAAGCACTCTAACTTCACGGAAAAATATAACTTACCTTTTCCTTTGATCGCGGATGTAGATCTTAAAATTATCAAATCATACGGTGTTTGGGGAATAAAAAAAATGTACGGCAAGGAATATGAAGGTGTGTATCGTGAGACCTTCATAATAGATGAAATCGGTAAGATTCATGCTATTATCAATAAGGTAAAAACGAAAGAAAGTGCGGAGCAGATAATATCCTTGATTTAATTTTTAAATCATTTTCACTTTTAAACAATTTCAATGGATAATGTGGATAAATTATATTTTTTAATGATACTAATTAGTATTCTTTTCTAGTTAACCATCACCTCAATTCATACATTTGAATAGTAAAAATTCAATCAAAAAAAATTAACATTTATTCTTATGAGCAACGATAAAGATGCTAAGCAGAAAGCACTAAAACTAACCATGGATAAACTAGATAAAGCATATGGTAAGGGTGCGGTTATGCGACTAGGAGATGATGCAATAGAGGATGTTGAAGTTATACCTTCTGGCTCTTTAGGTATTGACTTGGCCTTAGGAATTGGAGGATTTCCAAGAGGACGTGTTGTAGAGATATATGGACCCGAATCGTCAGGTAAAACTACTTTAACTCTTCATGCCATATCTGAAGCTCAGCGCATGGGGGGTATTGCTGCTTTTATCGATGCAGAGCATGCATTTGATAGGTTCTATGCTGAAAAAGTTGGAGTCGATACGGAAGAACTTATTATTAGTCAACCTGACAATGGTGAACAAGCCCTCGAAATTGCTGATAATTTGATTCGTTCTGGTGCTATTGATTTGGTCGTTATTGATTCGGTAGCGGCATTGACTCCAAGATCCGAAATTGAAGGTGAAATGGGAGACAGCAAAGTAGGTCTTCATGCAAGATTAATGTCCCAAGCGTTAAGAAAATTAACAGGAACCATTTCTAAAACGAATTGTACCTGTATTTTCATTAATCAACTTCGTGAGAAGATTGGAGTTATGTTTGGTAATCCCGAAACTACAACGGGTGGTAATGCTCTAAAATTTTATTCTTCAGTACGTGTAGACATACGTAGAAGTACGCAAATTAAAGATGGTGATCGTGTCATGGGTAACCGTACAAAGGTTAAGATTGTAAAGAATAAAGTTGCTCCTCCTTTTAGAACAGCAGAGTTTGATATACTTTACGGTGAGGGAATTTCAAAAGTTGGAGAGCTAATTGACATTGGAACGCAGTATGAGATAATAAATAAAAGTGGAAGCTGGTTTAGTTATGAAGGTACGAAACTGGGCCAAGGTCGAGAGGGCGTAAAGACTATTCTTAAAGACAATCCAGAGCTAATGGATGAAATCGAAAATAAAATCGTTCTTAAAATTCAAGATGCGTAGTTCTTGGTTAATGTTCGCAAAATATTTCTCTTTTTTTTTAATGCTGGCTTTATTTGCATGCTCAAATAATTCTACTCCTCCTAATATTCAAACTAAAACTAGTCTCTCGCCATTAGATAGTATTAATGATTACATATCTAATAATCCGAACGATTTATCCTCGCTGATATTAAGAGGTAGGAATTATCTAGAAAATGCAAATTTATTATATGCAGATGCAGATGCAGATGCTGTTCTTGAAATAGATAGCTTGAATCATGATGCTCTTTTGTTAAAAGGAGAATCAAATTACTTGGCAAACTCAACAAGAATCTCAAGAGATTATTGGGCGAAATGCATAAAGGAGCATCCTGAAGATATCCAATGTAGGTTAAAGTTAGCGGAGCTATACAGTATCGTTTTAGACTTTGAAAAGAGTAATGAACTCGTCAATAGAGTTATAGAATTAGATCCACAAAATCCTGTAGCATTTTTCATCAAAGGTGTAAATATCAGAGACACAAAAGGAGATACAGCATTATCATTAAGCTATATCCAAAAAGCGATAGACTTAGATCCAGAATATTTTGTTGCCATTGACATGGCTGGCGTTATGCTAGCAAATCAAAAAAATGAATTGGCTTTGAGTTATTATAACCGTTTAATAGAACTCGAGCCAAATAATTTTCAATCCTATTACAAAATGGGTATGTTTCATCTAGGTATTGATAATTATAATGCTGCTCTTGAATCATTCACTAAATCAACCCAAATAAATCCTCAGGATGCAGAAAGTTTTTTTAATATGGGCTTCATTCATTTGGATTTGGGACTTTTGCAAGAAGCTAGAATTTTTTTTTCTAAAAGTATAGAGGCTCGAGCAATTAATCATAGAGCTTTCTACGGCCGCGGATTTTGTTGGGAAAGAGGCGGAGATTTGATTAATGCAGAAAAAGACTACCGTCAAGCTCTTTCGCTAAACCCCCAGCATCAAGCCAGTCAAGAGGCTTTGAAACGAATAATTAACCTGAAATAACATGGTTTTTTTTCAATTAAAACGCAAGATTATTATAAAATATGCTGTTATAGCAATATTAGCAATCTTTATTTCATCACTATTAATCGAGATCAAAACTATGACTGAACCTAAAGCATTGAAAAAAGATTTTACTCATGAGATTCATGGAGATAAAAGAACAGATCCATATTATTGGTTAAATGATAGAGATAATTCTGAGGTTATAACATATCTAAAGTCCGAAAATAGTTATCGTGAAAACGGAATGAAAGTTGTCGAGGGACTAGAGAATGAACTCTATTCAGAAATGACCGACCGATTAGATCCCGATGAGTCAAGTGTACCTGTGCAAGTGGATAATTATTGGTATCAAACGCGTTTTGAAAGCGGAAATGATTATCCTTTATATTGTAGGAGGAAAGGGAGCTTAGATTCTGCAGAAAATATAGTTTTAGATGTCAATTTATTGGCTCAAAATAAGTCCTATTGTCAAGTTAGTGGTCTTTCAATGACTCGCGATCATAAGCGTATGGCTTATGGAGTTGATTTTGTGGGACGCCGTTTGTATACTCTTCAGTTTGTCGATTTAAATAAAAATAAGATTTGGGATTTTCAGGTTGAAGGAACCTCCGGTGCATTTGCTTGGGCTGATGATGGCGAAACCTTTTTTTATGGTACAAAAGATCCTGTTACATTGCGTGCCGATAAAATTTGGCGACAAAAAATTGGATCGGATTTACCGCCGATACTTGTTTATCACGAGAAAGACGAAAAATTTTCATGTACGGTATATCGATCTAAATCGAAAAAATACATTCACATAGCAACAGGAGCAACAAACGTAGACGAGTTACATTATCTATCCTCAGAAAGTCCAATTGGTGAATTTGAGGTTTTGCGAAGAAGAGAAATCGGAGTTGAATACTCTGCGAGTCATTTTAACGGTCACTGGTATATAATCAGTAACATAGGGAAACGAAAGAATTTTGCATTATTTCGGGCGAATGAACTTTCACCGAATAAGTGGACTCCATACATCGAACACCGTGATGATGTTTTACTGGAGGGCATTGAGTTGTTTACTGACTTTCTGGTTACAGAAGAGCGTTCAAATGGTCTTTTAAAGCTTGTTATTCGTCCATGGGAAGGAAAATCACACGAAGTGACGCTCCCTGAAGAAACATACACTCTGTATACCGGAAGTAATCCCACAGAAAAGACTGAAAATTTAAGATTTGTATATACTTCTCTGATAACTCCAGCTACCACATATGAGTATAATATGAGCACTCGGGAAAAGAAAATTTTAAAACAGACAAAAATTCTTGGAGGATATGATTCCTCGAAATACGTCAGTTACCGATATTGGGCTACTTCAGAAGACGGGACTAAAATACCTATCTCATGGGTTGGACCGAGAGAGACTCAAGGTAAACCGGTTCCAACTCTACTATACGGTTATGGTTCATATGGGATTACAGTTGATCCGAGTTTTTCTGTGGCTCGACTAAGTCTGTTACAAAGAGGGATGGCTTTCGCCATAGCGCACGTCAGAGGAGGACAGTATATGGGTAGAGAATGGTATTTAAATGGTAGGATGGAGCATAAAATTAATAGTTTCAATGATTTTATTAATTGTGGCGAGTTTCTAAAAAAATCAGGATATTCCTCAAAACTATATGCAATGGGAGGCTCTGCAGGAGGATTGCTCATGGGGGCAGTTGTTAATATGCGACCAAAACTCTGGTCTGGAGTCGTAGCAGCAGTGCCTTTCGTAGATGTTGTCACAACCATGCTTGATGAAAGTATACCGTTGACAACAGGAGAATATGATGAGTGGGGTAACCCAAATGATTCAGATGTATATTTTCGTTTGAAGGCTTATTCTCCTTATGATAATGTTAAAAATGAAGATTATCCTCCGTTACTTATCACAACCGGCCTTCATGATAGTCAGGTTCAATATTGGGAACCTGCCAAATGGATAGCGAGGCTCCGTGATATGAGAAATAATAAAGAGCCCTTGTTTATGCATTGCAATATGGAAACAGGACATAGTGGGGCGTCCGGAAGATATCAGGCATATCGAGAAACTGCAATGGAATATTCTTTTCTTTTGGGTTTAAAAGAGGGATTATTCAATTAAGATTTGTACCTATAAATTCTATGACTCTTTCTGTAGCTCCAATATTCTTAATTACAAAGTCTTGTCCATAAGATATTTTTTGTTGAAGACTTTTTTCGTCGAGATCAATTAGGTTTGAAAGCCATTGCATTAAAGTTTCTGAATCTGAATTTATCCCAAGTACATCTGCTTTGCACGCAGAGGCTTCCCAATGACCCTTTATTTTAGGTCCGAATGTGATAATATTTCCAAATATGAGAGCTTCTAAAATATTATGCAATCCATTTTGGAATCCACCTCCTATAAATGCAAAGTCAGAGTGACCATATATATTTTTAAGCTGGCCCATAGTATCCACGATTAATACTCTAGATTTTATTAATTCTTGTTTATCGTAAATATTTATCTCTGACATTAAAATATATGGAACATCTAAAAATTTAATTATTTCTGAAACTCTTTGATGTCTATGTGGAGCTATGATAAACTTAATTTTAGATAATTTAGGAATTAATGGAATCGTCATAGACTCTTCCCTGGGCCATGAGCTTCCTAAAACAAACAGTTTGCTCTCACCTTTAAAGACATCTATTTCATCCAAAGGAGCCCATTTTTTTCTAAGATGATAGATACTATCAAACCTCCCGTCACCGCAAAAAAATCCATTCGAAAAATTTGACTTTTGCCAAAGTTCAAGACTCTTTTGAGTTTGATGACCAACTCCTAACGCTCGTCGATAAATTTTACTCTCTAAAAAATTCCATTTCCATAAAGTGTGATGATTTTCATGAAACTGGCTAAAAGCAATTACATAAGGGATTTTTTTATTGAATAAAACATTAGATAAGACAGGCCAAAGATCATATTTTGCTATAACTACGAATTTTGGATTTATTGTTGCAACAAAATGATCAATCTCTTTTTGCTTGTCAATAGGAATAAACCCGCAGTATTTTTCATTTTTTGAAACTATCTCCCATGCACTTGGTGAGAAGATACTTACAAAAACTTTTTCCCCTTTTTTTTCGAAATCTCGAATGAGATTATGTACCATCCAATACTCCCCAAGTGAACTTGCATGTACCCAGATATCAAAATTTGAGAATTTTTTTGGCCTTTGGCGAGCTTTTTTCCAATCTACAGCTCTTGAATATCCCAAAAAAGCGCCAACATCAATTATTATTTGAAAAATGATTCCTGGAAGCCGATATACCATTCTCTTATTATTTTCTAATTTTTTAATAATAAAACATTGTCTCTGATTTTTCTCTTAGCATAGGTAAAATCCATGTTACTCTAAATCCTATTCCAAAGTCCCATTTATTGCTGTAGTCATAATCATCGAGATTAAACTGGTATTCTCGGACTAGTCTGGTCCTAGATTGAATGGTTTGTAATTCAATTTTAAAATGCGGTGCATTTTCACCAATGTGAATCCACCCAACATTTTCTTGCAAATAAAAACCTCGGTGCAAGTTATCCAAACCGTATACATAGGGTATTTCTAATTGCGGAACTCCTCCTGAGGAAATAAATTCTCTTTGATGCTGGATCATACCAACTTCGAGTAAAATTAATGGTTGATTGTTTTTATTTCCCCATTTCGGGATTAGCGAACCTATATGAACACCTATTTGTCCACCCCTAATTTCGCTCTGGAGACTAGATAATGAACTACCATCATTACTCATTATCTCCCCATTTCTGGTGATAAGATGTTCTAAAATCTGATCCAAATTTTTTACATTGTTGCCAAAAATATAAGTTGAGCTCAGTCCATAAATAATGGATTCGTTTAACCATGAGTATTGAATTCCAGATTCAAGAAAGGGTCCATAATAATTGCCCCAATTACCAAATGGAATTTTGTTACCAAATTTCATTTGAATAAGACTTCCTCTTTTTTTTGATGTTTCAATTTTAACCGCTCTATCCTTTATTGAGGTAGATAGAATCGGAGATTTTGCCATTATCTGAATATTTGAAAAGATCAATGAAATCCATATAAGGATTGATATAATTCGCATAGCACTAAGTTAGAGGTTAAGATCTTTATATTGATTGACAGATTGAATTAGTATTTTTGTATCTACTCAACGAATAACTACCCAATTTAGGCATGAGCATACCTACATCAATTCAAATGGTTGATTTGCAAAGTCAGCACAAAAAAATTCAAACAGAATTGAATTCTTGTATTCAAAAAGTTGTTGATTCTGGTGCTTATATAAATGGTCCCGAAGTTGGAAGATTTGCAGATAGCTTGTCGCTTTATTTAGGTTCTAAATATGTAATTCCTTGCGCTAATGGAACGGATGCTCTTCAAATTGCATTAATGTCATTAGATCTAAAGCCTGGTGATGAGGTAATTACACCAACATTCACATATGTGGCTACTGCTGAGGTCATATCTCTACTGGGATTGAAGGCTGTTCTTGTTGATGTAGATTCGGATTACTTTGGTCTCAATATTGAACAAGTAAAAATTGCAATTACGCCCAGGACCCGGGCTATTATCCCAGTTCATTTATTTGGTCAATCAGCTAATTTGGAAGCTTTAATGAATTTGGCAGCAGATCATAAAATAAACATAATAGAAGATGCTGCGCAGTCTATGGGGGCATCTTATCGATTTTTAAATGGCAATGAAAAAAAACTCGGAACTATTGGAAGAATTGGTTGTACTTCATTTTTTCCATCAAAAAATTTAGGCTGCTTAGGAGATGGTGGGGCAATTATCACAAATGATGATTTTTTGGCAGAGAGAATTAAGATGGTCGCTAACCATGGTCAAAAAATCAAATATCATCATGATATTATTGGATGTAATAGTCGTTTAGATACAATTCAGGCTGCTATTTTGAATCTTAAACTCGTTCATTTAGATAATTATAATAAATCTCGTCAGCAAGCTGCAAAATTTTACGATGAACATCTAGCCTCTGTAAATTCGCTTAGAATTCCTATGCGTAGAAAGGAAAGCACCCATGTTTTTCATCAGTATACTTTAAGAATCTTAGATGATTCTCGTGATCAATTAATTCAATTTTTAAAAGAACATAAAATTCCCTCAATGGTATATTACCCATTGCCTTTACATTTTCAAAAAGCATTTAAAAATTTAGAACATTCTGGAATGAGCTTTCCTATTGCAGAGGCATTAGCCAGTCAAGTGATTTCATTACCTATGCATTCAGAATTAGAGGAAAAAACACAAGTTTATATTATCGATAAAATAAAAGAGTTTTATGACGACTAATAAATCTATAACAAGTTATTTGATTATGTTATTTAGAAAAAAAGTAAAGTTGTTTTCCCTTTTTATATCTGTTCTTTTACCTATTAATCTATCTGCACAGCCATTGAATTTCTCTATTGAAAAAGTAAAAACTTTTGATTTAAGATCTGTTGATGCAAATTATGATTTTAGAGTAAATTCGTTAGAATCTCAAGATGCTTTTTCCAAACAATCTTTTTTAAATGATTTGAAAAAAAATGCAGAATTAAAATTAGGAAAAGGTAAATACGAATCAACGCGATATCTAAAAACAATGTCAGATTCACCTATTTTAATTGATGAGCTGGGCATGAAGCGCGTATTTACTGTGAACGGTGCTCAAATACCCTTGGCAGGTGGAACTCCAAATGATAATACGGTGGCTTTTTCAAAAGATAGTATCCTTTTAGGAGCGGTTAATTCCATTTTGTGGGCATGGGATTTAAAAACTGATACATTTCATTTTCCACAGCAATTCATTTCTTTGATTCAGGCTTCAGGGGTAGTAACATCTTCTGGAGCAAGCGACCCGAGATTACTGTATGATCCGAATGAAGATAAATGGGTTTTATTGTTTTTTGTTGGAAATACTCCGCAAACCAGTAAGATCGTTGTTTGCTTCAGTCAAACTAATGACCCAGCAGCAGGATGGCATATGTACACTCTACCCGGTAATCCACTGAACAATAATAGATGGAGTGATTTTCCAAGTATAGCTTTATCCGATGATAAATTAATTATGTCAATTAATCTTATCATTCCTGGTGTAAGTTGGCAGTTAGGTTTTGATGGAACTGTTATTTGGGAAATGGATAAGTTTTCCGGTTTTTCTGGTTCCTCAGTTCTTCCATCTGAACTGCATCATGGGATTAAGTATAATGGCAAATTTATAAGAAACCTTGTCGCTGTAAATGGTTGGAATGGATATGTATCAAAACCGATGTTTGCATCGAATCGAAATTTTAGTATTCAAAATGATTCAACATTTTTTTTGTCTCGGGTAGATTCTTCGATAGGTGGTACTCACAGTTATAATATTTCTATGTGCCCATCCTCGATTCCTTATGGTGTCCCTCCAAATGGGAAACAACCAATTGTCAGTGGGTCGAACACTTACGACCTTTCAACTAATGATGGAAGATGGTTAGGCGCATTGGAGACTCCAAGTGGTCAAGTTCATTTAGTTAGTACCACTAGAGATTTTACCACTAATAGATGTGCACTCTATCATGGAATTTATAGGACTAATGATCAGCCAGATAGTTTAGTAGGTAATATTATCTCTCACTCTAGTCGAGATTTAGCATATCCAAATATTGTTTTTTTAGGCAATGAAGAATGTGACACAGAGGTTCTAATTGGATTTAATCATTCTTCAATTTCCGAGTATGCCGGGTATTCTGCGATTTATTATTCAAATGATGGATCATATTCAGATATAATAACTCTCAAAGAAGGTGAAGGTGTCGTAAATAAGCTAAGTGGTCCTGAAAGATGGGGTGATTATTTTGGGCTTCAGACCGTTTACCATGACCCTCAAAAAGCATGGTCTTCAGGATTTTATGGTTTAAGTAATGGTGGGAATTCTTCTTGGTTTTCATTACTTCAAAGTCCAGACTCGGCAGCGTTAGATTTTGAAATAACTCTCAGTGGAATGGGATGCAATCATTTGATAGAAGTAGATATTCTTGGAGGTATCGAACCTTTTGAATTTTTTTGGGATGGCAATAAAGGATTTTCTAATTATTCCGCTGCTTGTAGCGGGGATAGTGTGACTTTTGAGGTGATAGATTCTAGAGGCTGTTCAAATAAGACAAATCTATATATTCCATATGCTAATGCACCAGCACCAAGTATCTTCCCGAATCCATCTTTGGGTAATTTAACTTTTGCTGTAGATGCACCTTACACAGGATTTTTATTTTTAAGATTAGTCAATAGCGCGGGAGAGATTATTGAAATGGGGGTCCGGGAAATAAATTTGGGTCGAAATGAAGTTTACTTATGGTTAGGAAATATCCCCTCAGGGCAATATCTGGCTCAGGCAATTTTTAGTAAAGAGTCTTCAGAAATAATTGATGGAGATAATATTATTGCTGAAAAGTTTATATTAATAAGAGAATAGGCTTTTCAATGAAGTCATAAAAAATGATTGATTCTGCAATTGCAATAATACCAGCCCGATATGGAAGCACAAGACTTCCCGGAAAACCTCTTAAAGAGATAAATGGAAAACCAATGATTTATTGGGTTTGGAATGAAGTTAAAAAGGTGTTGCCAACATACGTTGCTACTGATGATGATAGAATCTTAAAGGTGATCCAAAGCGAAGGAGGAGATGCGATATTAACCTCAAAATCTTGTTTGAATGGGACTCAAAGAGTGGCAGAAGCATTAAAAAAATTAGATATTTACCCCGAAGTGATATTAAATATTCAAGGAGATGAGCCTCTTGTTCGGGAGAATGATATTAGGAATTTAATTTCTTTAATGGGTAATGAAATAGTTGAAATAGGAACTTTAGTTACATCGGCTTCATTAAATGATTTAAAATCAATAAATCATTGCTTTGTTGATCGAACCGATATGGGTAGATGTCTAAAATTTAGCCGTGATCCAAAGTCATTTACCCAAAAACCATATCGACATGTTGGGATGTACGGATTTCGATCTGACGTACTATTTAAATTAGTAGAATTGGAACCAACAATTAGAGAAAAAAAAGAAAAACTGGAACAACTGAGGTGGTTAGAAAATGGCTATGCGATCCATTCGTCAATTATTAACACCCCCGGATTCGGAGTCGATACCGATGAGGATTTAAAAATCATGAAAAAAATTATGGAGAAATAAACTAAATTTTTTGGGCAATCATCAAACCGTCTCTGAGAGGTAATAATTGATGTTCAACTCTTTTATCATTTGCTATTTTTTTGTTGAATTTGTCGAGCTCGAAGGTCTCTTTGTCTTTTTTATTCGGATTGATTACTTTACCGCTCCAAAGAACATTATCGGCTATTATGATACCACCAGCTCTCATATTATCAATAATTAAATCAAAATAATTAGAATAATTTTCTTTATCTGCGTCGATGAAAACTAAGTCCCATTTTTCATTGATTGAGGGAATGATTTCAAGAGCATTACCCCAATGCATTTTTACAGAGTTAATGATCCCCGACTCTTTAAAATATTTAGTCACCCTTTGTTTTAATTCGATATTATTATCTATGGTATGGATAATTCCATTTTCTGATAATCCTTCGGATATGCATATTGCAGAGTAGCCCGTGTAGGTTCCAATTTCTAATACTCTTTTCGGTTTAGCTAGTTTTGACATTAAACTCAAAAACCTTCCTTGTTGTCTTCCAGACAGCATTCTAGGCATCAGTACTTCTTGCCAAGTTTCGTTTTCAATTTTTTCTAAAATTATACTTTGAGATGATGTATGAAATAGAGAATACTCTTCTATTTCTTTGGGTAGAAATTCCATGATTTTTATTGATAGTTAATTTCAGGGATATAACGAAGTTCATTTATTTTTTCTGTATCAAAAATTTGTTGGGCCAATTCTTGAATTTGATTAATTTCAATTAAATTAACTTTGCTAACTATTTCTTGAAAAGTATCCACCTTATTGTAAACAAGAATTGATTTTGCTAATGAAGTCATTAGGTTTACCTTATTGTCATGATGTAAAGCCATTTGACCAAGTAATTGAGTTTTCGCTTTACTAAATTGTATTTTTCCTATTTTCTTTTCTTTCAATAGTTTCAATTCTTTTAGAATTAATTCATAACACCGATTAATTGTTTGGATATCCGTGCCAGCGTATACTCCCCATATTCCAGCATCAAAATAGGAATTTATAAAACTTTCAATTTGATATGTAATGCCATATTTTTCACGAATCTTTAGGTTTAATCTTGAGTTCATTCCTGGTCCTCCGAGTAAATTATTTAAAAGTACGAGAGCTGTATAATTTTTATCATGGAGTGAAACTCCTTCTCCTCCAATGATTAAGTGGCTTTGATGAATTTCTTTTACCAAATGATGTGATAGTCCTTTGGAAATTAATGGTTTCTTTCTAATGATGGTTTGGTTATGCGCTTTCCAGGTTGATGCATAACGGTTTGCAATTTTTTCAAACTCCTCACTTTTAATTCCACCTACTGAAGATAAAACAGCTTTTTCCGGTGCGTAATTTCTTTTTATAAAATCCAAGACTTGTTTTTTTGTGAACTTTTTTATAGTCTTTTCAGTACCTAGAATGTTTTTCCCAATGGCTTGATTCGGAAAAAGTAATTCATCAAATTCATCAAAAATTAAATCAGATGGGGTGTCACGGTATGAATGAATTTCATCAATTATTACTTCTTTCTCTTTTGGAATTTCCTTTTCTGGAAAATTGGCATTTATTATTATGTCAAAAATTAACTCTGTAGATCTTTCATAATGCTCCTTTAAAAAGCTTGCATACAATGTGGTTTCTTCCTTTCCAGTGTACGCATTTAGTTCTCCACCAACATCTTCTATTCTCGAGATAATATGGAAAGCTTTTCGCTTTTGAGTTCCTTTAAATAAAAGATGCTCTATAAAATGTGCCAGTCCCTCTTCATCGGGTTCTTCATCTCTAGACCCCGCTTGAATCATTAATGCAACATGCCCTGTGGGGGATAGAACCTCTTGATGAATCCATCGTAGACCATTTTTTAACACGCCTGAGCGAAAGGGAATTGTTTTCATTATAATTGGGGGGTATACTCACAATTTTTTAGCAAAATTGAATTAATTTTTGAGCCATTTATCTAGCCATTTAAAAAATTCAGAATGCCATACTAAACCATTTTGTGGACTTAATATCCAATGTCCTTCATTTTCAAAATGTAAAAACCGTGATGGTATGCCTCGGAGTTGAGCTGCCTGATAGGCCTCGATTCCTTGGTTTACTGGAACTCGAAAATCTTTTCCGCCGTGAATAACAAGGATAGGAGTAGTCCAATTTTGTACGAAATTTTTGGGATTAAAATCAGTATAGGCTTTTGGTACATTAGCTTGCCAAAATGGACCACCAACATCTTTATTCGCAAAAAACATTTCTTCGGTACTTAAATACCAACTTTCCATGTTAAATAATCCACAATGAGAAATTAAAGCTTTAAATCTGTTCTCATGAATTCCTGCGAGCATATATACTGAATAACCCCCATAACTGGCTCCAATAGCGCCTAAGTTATTTTTGTCTACATAATTTTCTTTTGAAAGGGTATCTATTGCTGCAAGATAATCGCTCATCGCTTGACCACCCCAATCTTGAGAGATTTGCTCATTCCATTCTTTGCCGAATCCTGGAACTCCATGCCGGTTTGGAGCAACAACAATATATCCATTGGCAGCCATGAGTTGAAAATTCCACCTAAAGCTATAAAATGAGCTAACCGCGGATTGGGGGCCACCTTGGCAATAAAGCAATGTGGGATATTTTTTTTCTTTATCGAAGTTGGGAGGAAAGAAGACCCAAGTCAGCATTTCATTTCCATCACTGGTTTTTATCCATCTCTTCTCCACATTGCCAATTTGGATAGAGTCATAAAGGTCACGATTCACACTAGTTAAGGGAATAGGCTCCTCAAATTTATTGAAGCTGATTTTAAAGAGTTCATTTGCATGATTATGATCTTGCCGCTCGGCAATTAAGTATTTTTTATTGATTTTAAATTTCCCATAGTTATAATCACCTTCTGTGAGTTTTCGAATTTTCTTTTTTGCCATTGCGTTTTTGCCCGAAACCAAATCCAATCGGCGAATTTGTTGAGTGGCTTCCACAGTCTCGTTGAAAATTATAGTTTTATTATCAAGCCATGCGAAGCTATTAATATACTCTGTAGGGATTACAGGACTTAGAACTCTATTGTCTCCAGCTTGATCAAGAGGTAGAATATAAAGTTGATTCACATCGCTTTCGTAACCATCTTCAGGCATTGCTGTAAATGCAATATTTTGACTATTTGGTGAGAAAGAGGGGTTATTGTCGTACCCATCAAGTCCATTTAAACAGGTAGTTATTTCTGTTTCTCTATCAAATACATAGATTTTAGAGTTTGTATGAGTAGTAAAATCTTTTCCAATAAGTTTCTTACTTGCGTAGGCTATATATCTACCATTTTTACTTACATCAAAACTTTCAGATCCACCAAATGGAGGCAAAGGTGAGTGAAATCGTTCACCTTTCATTATGTCAATATATTTTGAAGTAGGAGTTTTTTTAGTCGGATCAATTACTGAAAACCCAATATGATTATAACTGTAATCTGTCCAACTATCCCAATGACGGTACATTAGGTCGTCGTGTATTGAAAAATCAGCTTTTGGTTTGTCCGGGTGTCTTTCAAGAGGAGTCTCATCAATTTTTACTCGAGTTGAGAAAACCAAAAGTATTCTGCCATCATTTAACTCGGTAATTTTTGCAGATTGGATTTTGGTTTTGAACGATGTTAATTTCTTAGCTTTTTCACTTTTAATTTGTTTTGTATTTGAAATATAAAGTTGACCCTTCTTGATAAAAACATAACTATTTCCACCCTTGATTAAGAAACTAGAGTGTTCGTTTTCCGGAGAGTTTGTTAGTTGAGTATGTACCCCGGTATTTAGGTCAGCTAAGTATAATTCTCGATTTCCTTTATTTTTCTTGAGATCATAATTTGTAACTCCATAAATTGCCTGATTATTATTAAGATGATCAAGACTAACACGGCCTAGATCCCATAGTATTTCGGGTGTCATTTTTTCAGTTTGAGCATAAAGTCTTGGAGAGTTAAACATAAGAGTGAAAATTATGAGTAGAGTAGGGGTTATTAAGTTTTTCATAATGGTTTTTTGTTTTTGAGATCAATAATGTTTAATGTTGTGCGAAAGGCTACGTATTTTCCTCCAAAAAGACCCTCTGTTTTATTTCTTATTTCTTCGGAGTGTAATTGCTCGTAAACTTTAAAATCTTCTTTATCGTTGTATAAATATTGCACTGAGTATGTTGTCCCCGAATCTTCTTTTATCATCACTTGGGAAAATCTAGATTCTAAAAAGCAACCTGTGTCTAATACTTCCGGTATATGAATTTCGATCATCCACTTTTTCCATTTCTCATGTATCGAATCCTCAACGTTTATGGTAACATTATATATAAACATATCAAAAATGAATTTACCAATTGTCCCATAATAATTGCATGTGTGTTTCCACACTGTCGTGGGTTTCTAATAATAAAAGAATACTGTTGATATTATTGTTAAAATTAGATAAATACGGTAAAATGGCATTTTTTTCGTTTTCAACTTCGATAAGAGCTTGAGATTGTTCAATTAATTTATTTTTTATATCATGACGCAGGTTTTTAATCTGCGTCAAATCAAAATCCATCTTATCTCTAATCCTCTCAGATTTCAAATAATTTTTAAATTTCGTTAACCTTTTTATTCGATTATGGATTGTTTCAAATTCATTTTTAAAATATTGGTCATATTGCTTTTCATAAGGTATTTTTTTTGCAATATTCAAATGGCGTTTGAGATCCGCAACTGAGGTATTAAAACCTTTTTGTTCGAGTTGGATTAATAATTTTTTTGAATACTCAATATCTTTCTCTAGCTTGTTCAAGTCTGATATTAGTGTATTTGAGCAACTAGATAAAAGACAAAGAAAAAGGGACAGAATAAGAAAATTTCTCATTTGATTATTTTAAATCCTGTATACTTCCATAATGCTTCCGGGATTTTAATACCTTCTTCACTCTGATTATTTTCAAGAATCGCTGCCATTATTCTAGGGAGAGCAAGAGCAGAGCCATTTAAAGTGTGTGCAAGTAATATTTCATTATTTTTTAAACTTCGATACCTCAATTGAAGTCGTCGAGATTGAAATGTTTCAAAATTAGAGACAGATGACACCTCTAACCATCGCTCCTGTGCTGAAGACCATACTTCGAAATCATAGGTCATGGATGAAGTGAAGCCCATATCTCCACCACATAGCCGCAGCAATCGGTATTTCAATCCCAGCTCTTCGAGAATTTTTGAGACATGAGAAGTCATTTCATGAAGTTTATCATAAGAATCACTTTGCTTTTCTATATGAACAATTTCTACTTTATCAAATTGATGGAGCCTATTGAGTCCTCGAACGTCCTTACCATAGGATCCTGCTTCACGCCTGAAGCATGGAGAATAGGCTGTCAATTTTATCGGTAAGTCAGTTTCATTGATAATCTCATTTCTATATAAATTTGTCAATGGTATCTCCGACGTCGGAATCGCATATAGTTGGTCATCCTCGATATGATACATCTGACCTTCTTTATCTGGGAGTTGGCCAGTTCCAAAACTAGATTTTTCATTTACGAAATATGGCGGTTGTATTTCTTTATACCCGCTTTCAGTATTTGTATCCAAAAAATATTGAATTAAGGCTCTTTGGAGTCTCGCACCTTTCCCTGTATAAACTGGAAATCCGGCTCCAGTAACCTTAACTCCTCTTTCGAAATCAATAAGCTTATATTTTTCTGATAATTCCCAATGGGGGAGTGAATTCGGATTTGTTTTTAAATCTCCCCATGATTTTATGATTTCATTTTCCTTTTCACCCTTTCCTTTTTTGACACTTTTATGAGGGATATTCGGAAAACTTAGTAAAATTTCTTTTTCTTCAGATTCAATTTGAATAAGGTCCTTTTCAAGCTTAGTTAATTCTGCTTTAAGATATTTTGATTTTATTTTAATCTCTTGAATTTTATCTGTTTCGCCTTCCTGAACCAGGTTGCCAATAATTTTTGCGATTTTATTGGACTCTGCTTTTAGAGTTTCACTTTCATTTTGAATTTTTCTACGCTTCTCATTTTTATCTAAAAGAGACTTTATATCCTGCCTCGCATCTATATTCCTCTTTGTTAAGGCTTGGATAGCTCCTTCCGGGTCTTGTTTTAATAATTGTAATGATAGCATTTGGTAAAAATAAAAAAACCCTCTGCTGCAAATGCATTAGAGGGTATAAAATTTAACGTAATAGGTTAAATCAATTTGTAGTAACCTCTATATTTTCAATAACAGAGACGTAACTTTTATTTCCAGATTTCTTTTTAAAATCTACTGTCCCTGTTTTTAGTGCAAAAAGAGTGTGGTCTTTTCCTATGCCTACATTCTCTCCTGGGTGATGAGTAGTGCCTCGTTGTCTAACAATTATGTTTCCAGCTAGTGCCGCTTGCCCGCCAAAAATTTTCACTCCAAGTCGTTTACTTTCGGATTCACGTCCGTTTTTAGAACTACCTACACCTTTTTTATGTGCCATAACTAGTTAATTTATTTTTTTGTTTCTTTCTTTTTTACTGAAACTTTTTTTGCCGGCTTCTTTACAGCCGTATCCGATACTTTCTTTTTAACGGCAGCTTTTTTTACTGGAACTACTTTTTTAGAGATGGGTTCTTTGACTTTCTTTGTTTCAGCATCTTTACCCGCAACTTTTTTTACCGGTTTACTTGCGGCTGATTCAGAGGATTTTTTCTCTACGGCTGTTTTCCTCTTTGGAGATAAACTAATATCCAATATGGAGATTTCAGTCATCGGTTGACGGTGACCTGTTTTTTTGGTGTAACCTTTTCTGCGTTTCTTTTTGAACACAATTAACTTATCAGCTTTGACATGGTTTAAAATGCTCGCTGTTATGCTTGCACCTTGGATAACTGGGGCGCCTACTGTAACAGTGTTTTTTTCTTCGGCTAAAAGGACTCGATCTAAGGTGATTTTATCACCAGTAGTTCCTTCCAGACGATGCACATATACTCGTTGGTCTTTTTGCACTTTGTATTGCAGCCCTGCTATTTCTACTATGGCGTACATATGTACTCTGGTTTTAGTTGAGGGGGGCAAAGATAGTTCTAAATATTAAACAATCACCTCATATCCATTGAAACTTTTTATGAAACAATCAAAAGTGAAATTCTGGAATACTACTCTTTGTCAATTACTTTAAATTTATTCTCGGAAATACCCACAATTAAGCTTACCATAGCATCTCCTGTTAAATTTAGCATGGTTCGAACCATGTCAATTATTCGATCTACTGGGAATATAATTGCTATCCATGCAGGATTCAGGCCAACACTTTCAAGAACCACAATTAACATTATGAGTCCTGCGCTTGGAACCGACGCTGCTCCTATACTGGCTAAAGTGGCCGTGAAAATTATTGTTGCTTGTTGAACTATCGTTAAATCAATCATATGAAATTGCGCCATAAAAATGACAGCAATACTCTGATACAGAGCTGTTCCATCCATATTAACGGTAGCACCAACAGGTAAAACAAATGAGCCTACTTTATCGTCAACGCCTAAATTATCTCGGACACAATCCATAGTTACAGGTAATGTTGCAGCTGTCGATGATGTAGAAAATGCCAGTATTTGAGCTGGGCGTATTCCTTTGGAAAAATATTTCCATGCCTTAAAGAATCCAATTTTTGTTTTTCTGTTTATTATTATCGAAATTATCAAAGGATAGAATATAAAAATCATTAATAATAATGCTACTATGGTTGTTAATGTATATGCTCCAAGGGCACGAAATATTTCAATGAGTCGACTAGGGTTATTACCCGCCATTTCGGCAAGTTTGCCAGCTAAGAGGGCAAAAACAAAAATGGGGGCCCCCTTCATAATGATATCTACCATTTTTATAAAAATGGTAGAGCCATCATTTATAAATCCAATCATATGAACTGTTTTTTTCTTTGGAAGTGCAACTAGTGTAATTCCAAAAAAAAGTGAAAAAAATATGATTTGTAGCATAAGACTATTGTTGAAAGAGACAAAAATATTGGAGGGTACCATGTCTACAAAAAACTGTAATGGACCAGAATTCTTGGACTCTGCAGCTGAAATTTTTTGATTTAACTCCTTATTTTTTTGTTGCTCCGATAAATTCTCTTTCGCATTAACTAAAAGAGAATTAAATTTTGAATTTTCCGATAGACGTATGTCATCAAAAAATTCAACTCCTGCTGTTTCATTGACCCAAATCTCATAAGATAGTCGATTAATATTGAGTTGTTCTTGATCGGATTGATATCCTGGCTTGAAGGTATTTGCAAAGAAAATCCCGACAGTGCATGCAATTAAAGTGGATGTAATGTATAATCCCATTGTTTTTATACCCATTCTCCCCAATGTTGCAGTATCGTTCAAACCACTTATTCCAGATATTATACTGAATAAAACTAATGGTATAGCAATCAGCTTTAATAACCGAATGAAAATGTCCCCTATAGGGGCGATCCATTTTATGGTAAAATCACTCCAGCCTAAATATGAGCTGACAAGAGCCCACACGATGCCTAAAATTAGCCCTATGATAATTTGAGCAGCTAGAGTTGGTTTTTTCATTTTAAACACTTTAGGTTAATTATATTTATTGTGTCGCTGAAGTTAGGGAAAATCTATTTTTCAAAATAGAATTTAATATTTATTGACAATTCCTACACCTAATAGGATTACAACCATTCCTAAAAAGTGATTGAGTGATAGACTTTCCCCATCAAAAGTACCCCAAGCTAAGGCTACTAGTGGAATCAGGTATGTGGTAGATGCAGCAAAAATTGGTGTTGTCATGGATATTAACTTATTAAAGACAACCATTGATAGAGAAGTTCCAAAAACCCCTAAAAACGCGATAGCTGAAAATGAAATCCAAATATCAGATTTTAAACAAATAGTTAAACCAAAATCTGTGAATATGAGAATTATAATTGAAGGTACACTTGCGCCAATTAGAGAGAAAAGAGTAATCGCCTGAGGTGAAAGGTGATTCAATTTTGAAATTGAATTTATACTAATTCCATAACAGGCTGCCGCGCACAAAGCCATTAAGATATATGGCCAATTATTTCCAACTATTGAATTTGAGCTAAAGGGATTAATTAATATCAATGTCCCCAGCAGACCAATAAATACCCCAAGAAATTTCAGAGGTTTGAGTTTTCGTCGGTAAGCAATGATTCCCACAATGAGAGTGAAAAGCGGCGTCATTGAATTTGTTATTCCCACTATTCCAGAGGGTATTTGATTAATCGCGAGGGGGAATAAAACATATGGAATTGAATTTCCTAAAATTGCCACAATAATGAGGTGCGGAACATCAGTTTTACGAAATTCTCGAATGGAATTGAATGCAAAAATTGATGTAAATAAGCAGGCGAAAATAATTCTAGCTGCCCCGATCTGAACTGCTGAGAAACCGATTAGGGCATACTTCATTATGATAAAGGAAGATCCCCAAACTAAGACAAGGCTCATAAAAAAAATCCAAGGAGAAATCTTGCTTTTCATTTGAGTGGCAAAGGTAAACTACCTTTGTGGTTATGCATCAGCCTCCTTCAACTTTGTGGACATTTTTATTGAGACGACTTTTACAGATTTCTTTGGTTTTAACTTTTTTGGTGATTACTGCAGGTTCAATTGTTCGGATGACTGGAAGTGGAATGGGTTGCCCTGATTGGCCAAAATGTTTTGGACTAATAATTCCGCCAACCAAAATATCTCAAGTGACTTGGAATTCAAATAAGTTTTTTAATGAAGGTCAGATGATAGTTGTCGGCGACCAATTATTGGTAGCGAAAGAATCATTTTTGACTGGTAACGATTTTATTTTTTCTCGATGGGAAAAGTATGATCGACATGATTACTCATTTTTTAACCCAATTCATACTTGGATTGAATATATTAACCGTTTAATAGGAGCACTTTTGGGTATTCCCATATTGCTTAGTTCGATATTTATTTTTTTGCGATTTCGATCTCACCCAAAATGGTCATTCACTATCCTAGCAGTTTTGCTTATGCTTCTTTTGGAGGCTTGGCTTGGTAAAGTTGTTGTAGATGGCAACCTTATTCCTCACCAAATAACCATTCATTTGGTTGGAGCGTTCATAATCCTTGGACTTTTGGGACTTTTGTACCGAAGTGTTAGCTCGGAATGGGAAACTCATGCTTTTGTTGCGGAGCGAAATATCCCTGGAATACAAGAGACAAGGAAAAAAGTATATCGTGTTTTCATATTACTTGGCTTTTTAATGGGCATTCAAATAATTCTCGGTACCCAAGTTCGAGAAGAGGTCGACGTTTTGATGAAATCATTAGGGGTTCAGGTACCCAGAAACGGATGGGTAGACCAATTAAGTTCGATAGTTCTTATACATCGGAGTTTTTCACTTTTAATCATTGCTTTTAGCTATCATTTATTCAGGGTATCTAAAGGGCTGGCAGGATTACACTTTAGGGCGGGAATTATATTCATACTATTTCTTACCCAAGCTCTTCTCGGAGCATTAATGTTTTACTTTGATATTCCTAAAATAATCCAACCAATACATATCGTTCTCAGCTCAATATCATGGTTTTTGATTATTGATGGATCATTTAAATCATGGCTAATGATTCGTGATTTTAAATTTTCTTCAACGGGACGATTCAGGTTTCGGCGAAAGATACTTCCATTCTAAGGATTCAATTATTTGAAGTACCTCTTTTTCAAGAAATTCATGAATTGGTCTCAAAGAATCAGAGTTAGGTCTTGAATAAATATATGCAGCTCCTCTAAGGAAATGGGATGTGCTATCTGTTGCAAAAAACTGTATGTGAGAAGCCGTATTACCAAATAATTTAAAAAGCACGCCATTTACATTTCGGTCAGAGTTAGTATACATTTTTTCTACAATTCCCTCTGCAACAATTTTGTGCTTATCAGTCATGGAGTGGGCATCATTTATTAATTGACCTAAATTTTCTTCAATTTCTTTATAGGATATTTGAATTTTTGCTTTGCAAAAAGGGTAACGAATGTCTCCCCATCCCTTTGTTGGCTTATTAACCCAATTCCCATTACTACTATGCATGAAACTAAATGGTAATTTATTGTCTTGAAAGTTTAAGTTCACCAAACTATCCTTTGGTATTTCCAGTCGCATCAGACCGGAAGGACGAATCGCAGAAAAATTTTGGGATTTTAAATAGAAATTATAATAAATAAGAGTTACACATATTCCAAGACAGAACAATATTTTCAAAAAGAATATTTTAAACCCTCTACTCAATTAATTGTATTTTAACACGGATGATTTTTCTGAGATCTGATGCTTCAATAGTGCATTTTAATGGTCCAATAATCAGAGATTCTCCTTTTAAGGGCATTCTTCCAAGCTGCTCAAGTATCAAGCCCGCAATGGTGTCAGCTTCACCTCTATATTTCTCTAAGATATTGCTATCAATATTAATTACACGATATAAATCAGTAAGTTGAGCTCTTGCTTCAAAAATAAATGTCGTTTTATCTAATTGAGAATAAAGTTGTTCATCTGAGTCAAATTCATCTCTTATCTCTCCAACAATTTCTTCCATAACATCCTCCAAAGTAGTAACCCCTGAGATTCCTCCATATTCATCAACGACTACTGCCATATGCATTTTTTTTTGCTGAAAATCCCCCAATAAATCATCAATTTTCATGTTCTCCGTGACAAAAAAGGCAGGCCTGAGTAAATCAGTCCATGAAAATTTTGTATCCGCATCTAAATGTTTCAATAAATCTTTTGCATGTAAAATTCCTTGAATACTGTCTAAACTTTCATCATATATTGGAATTCTTGAATAACCATTTTCAGAAACAGATTCTAAGACGTCTTTTAAGTTGGTTTTTGAGTTTATCGCAAAAATTTCTTGGCGAGATGTCATGATTTGTTTTACACTAGTTGAGCCAAATTTCACAATTTCTCTGAGTAGTTTTTCTTGCTCTGGCGTAGTAGCTTCATCAGAAGTTAAATCTAGGGCTTCTTCTAATTCATTTGCAGTAAGTGATTTGGATTTGCTAAAACCATCAATGTACCTTGATGATTTTACCAATGCTTGACTTATTGGCGTGAATAATTTGATAGCTTTTGAAATAAATTTCGAACTACTCTTGGCCCATGATAAAGCATTGTAGGTTGCGTAGGTTTTGGGAATTACTTCACCAAAAATCAGAATGAGTGCTGTTATTAAGAAGGTTTGAATACCTATTGCGATTATTGGATATTCTTCAAGATTAAAAACTAAACTGGTGACAACAGATGACAAAAGGACTAAACCCAGATTGAAAAGGTTATTTAAAATCAGAAGCGTCGCAAGTAAAAGTTCTGGTGATTTAATCGCTTCTGCAACCTTTATTGAATTTACAGATTGGTCATCATTTAATTGGGCTTTTTGATTCGGAGAAAGCGAAAAATAAGCAACTTCAGAGGCTGATGTAAACCCTGATCCAAAAAGCAATGCGATCATTGCGATTAAATAAAAAATTACTTCACTTTGAAATGTTTGGAAAATAGAATTTAAAAGAAAAGAATTGGGATCCACTTAAGATGGTTTAGGACGGTATAAAAATAATTAAAATGGCAGGTCGTCTTTGGCATTATTTTTTAATTCTTGAGTCTCACTTTTTTTTAAGTTATTACTCTTAGATCCAAGCATAGTAATGGAGTCAGCCGCGATTTCAAAATTATATCTATTTTGGTTGTTATTATCAACCCACTGGCTTGATCTAATTTTTCCTTCCACATAAATTTTATCACCCTTCTTAAGGTATTTTTGACCAATTTCGATCATCTTGGATGACCTAAACACAATATTATGCCACTCAGTTTTCTCTTTTTTAACTCCCTCTTTGTCTAAATAATTTTCTGAGGTTGCAATTGGAAACTTTAATATACTTCCTCCATTTTCAAAATTTAACAACTCTGGATCCTTTCCTAAATTCCCAATCAAAATTACTTTGTTTATACTTCCTGCCATATCTATAATTTAATATTCAGAGTCAAATGTAACTTTTTTCAGCTAATATTTTTTTGACAGGAGCTGGAAGCCCCAAGGATTCAAGATCACCTTGTGAGTGCCATTTGATTTTTGATTCTTGCGGTATATTTTCTGCGATCCATTTTGAGAAATGCAAATTCATAATTCGATGCGATAAAATATGTTTTTGAATAGTAATAGACTTAGGATCAATTGACTTATTCTTTACAGCGAGTCTCCAAGATTTTTTATCCAATTCGATTGGAGTCAATAATCTTGCCCAAATCCCTTTGTCTGGTCTTTGGATAAAAGCGTATTTATTATTTTGTTCGACGATGATAAAAAAAATATCTACTACTAACGATTTCTTGGTTTTTGATTTTACGGGATAATTTTCTGTACTGCCGTCTATTCGTGCGATACAATATTCCTTAAGTGGACAAATGAAACATTTTGGATTTTTTGGGGTACAAATTCCAGAACCAATATCCATTATTGCTTGATTAGAATCACCCGGTTGGTTTTTTGATATCAGCGGTAAGGCTAATTTTGCAATTGTATTAATGGTTAATTTTTTTTCGATTGGT
>TARA_Y100000385_G_scaffold291967_1_pt1 | contig 25240 bp, 26 predicted proteins | sample TARA_Y100000385 | Tara Oceans TARA_Y100000385 (sample SAMEA2620980) | marine metagenome | biome: marine biome (ENVO:00000447); feature: surface water layer (ENVO:00002042); material: "saline water (ENVO:00002010), including plankton (ENVO:xxxxxxxx)" | depth 5 m
CGTTTTTTAGAAGCTTTGGCAGGACTCAAAGACCCTGAACTCAAACGCAAAGCAATTGGAAAGGTTTTTATAGAGGTTTTTGACGATGAGGCACAAATGATTCAGGATGTCAAATGGTTAGCACAAGGAACCATCTATCCGGATGTAATAGAAAGTGTGTCTGCTACTGGCGGCCCTAGTGCAACAATAAAAAGTCATCACAACGTTGGAGGATTGCCAGATTTTATGAAATTAAAAGTGGTAGAACCCCTCAAGGCCTTATTTAAAGACGAGGTGAGACGCGTAGGTACCTCAATGGGTATTGATGCTAAGTTACTTGGTCGTCATCCCTTTCCGGGTCCTGGACTTGCCATTCGAATTTTAGGGGATATTACACCCGAAAAAGTTCGTATACTACAAGAAGTTGATGCTGTATTTATCAATGGTTTAAGGGAATGGGATTTATACGATAAAGTCTGGCAGGCAGGCGCCATATTGTTACCAGTAAATAGTGTAGGAGTAATGGGAGATGAACGTACTTATGAAAAATGTGTTGCTTTAAGAGCTGTAGAAAGTACCGATGGTATGACCGCTGATTGGGTAAACTTGCCCTATGAGTTTTTGCAAAAAACATCCAATGCTATTATTAATAAAGTAAAAGGCGTCAATCGTGTGGTATATGATATTAGTTCAAAGCCACCAGCAACTATAGAGTGGGAATAACACTAATCTTTAGCCAGTTGTGATAGTTTATAAACAAGCATATGAAGCATTTTTTATTTTTTTTAGGCGTCGTTTTTTTTAGTGTGTATTCCTATGCGCAAAACTTAAAAACACATACTGTAAAAGCGGGCGAATCCATAGAAGGCATCGCTAAGTTGTATAAAATATCAACTGCTGATATCTATGCGCTAAATCCCGATGCTAAATCTGCTTTTTTTGTTAATACTATTTTGCTTATTCCCGAGTCATTTTTAGATAAATTAGAAACTACTGTCCGTGATAAAGAATTGCTATCTTATAAAGTGCATAAAGTCAGGCGTAAAGAAACCCTTTTTAGTATTGCTCAAAAATACGACTTAACAATTGAGGATATAAAAGCACACAACAAGCGGCTAAATACAAATAAGTTGAGATCTGGAAAAAAAATATACATTCCAATATTCAAGGAGTTAGAAAACGACTCCTACAAAAATTCACTACAACTTTACACAGTTCTAGCAAAGGAAGGGAAATGGCGTATCGCCTATAAATTCGGAATCTCAGTTCCACAACTTGACGCCTTAAACCCAGGAATTGAGCCTTTGCTTAAAGAGGGGCAGCAAATAAATGTTCCAAACATTACAGCCTCAGCTAAAAAACAAATAGAAGAAGATCAGTTTGCCTATTATATAGTAAAGCCTAGCGAGGGTTTTTATAGACTTAAAAAGAAGCTGGGACTGTCTAGAGAAATATTAGAAATGCTCAATCCTGAATTAGTGCAATCAGGTTTGAAGTTAGGTATGGTTTTAAAGCTACCCAAGTCAAATGTTAAACAGCTAGAATTAGCGTCTACTTCACCCACGGTTCTAGCCGACAGCTTAGTCGATTTATCTCCTAAAAATATAGGGATTTTGTTGGCCTTCAAAACTAAGACTATTGATTCAGATTCTTTAAACTTGGCGAAAGAACAACTAAAGCGTGATGGCTATATAAACATATCTACAGATTTTTATTCGGGGATTCTTGTAGCTATTGATTCTGCTAAACAATTAGGTATTTCTGTAAATTTAGATGTGTTTGATACCAATGCTAAAGCCATAGATTTAAAGAGGCTTTTAAGTCAAAACGATTTCTCAAAATACGATGCTGTATTGGGTCCCTTAACACTTCAGAATTTAGAGTTAACAGCCAAAAAGCTGTTAAATGATAACATTCCTGTGGTATCTCCTTTTGTAAAGTCAAAAAAGAGCTATCCAAATGTATTTCAAACGATTCCTGATTCCCAATGGATGCGCTCTAAAATGCTGTACTATGTGAAGTCAGATACGATCCCACATAACACAGTAATTATTTATGATTCAAAAAATGCTGCCACAGCTAATTATTTGAAAAATGAATTTCCTTCGGCATCCTTATTGACTTCTAAAATAAATGATCAGGGCGTTGAGCAGTTTTATTTAATGTTAGAAGATGTACAGCAGGTACTTCCGTCTGGTAGGACAAAGGTTTTTCTTGAGTCTAGTAATGAAAGTTTTATTTCTAATGTTACAAGCATGTTAAACGCTATGAACGGAATAACTACAGTCATAGATGAGCAAGATGATGAAATTGAGATTGAAATTGAGCGTGATATAATTTTACTGACAACTTCTAAAAATAAAGCTTTTGAAGGGCTTAATGTTTCCAATTACGATTTATCTAACTTACACTTCCAGTATCCTTCTATTAATTTTAATACGAGTATTTCAAATAGTTTTCAAGAAAATTATTTGAATAGGTTTGGGACGTTCCCTAGTAAATATGCCATAAGAGGCTTTGATTTAACACTTGATGTCCTACTTCGTCTCTGTAGTTTCGGGAGCTTATATGCTGCTACTCCAGCGCTTAAAACGAGCTATATAAGCAATAAGTTTAAATATAATATTCCCCTTAGTGGTGCTTATAAAAACGAGGCATTTTTTATTCTTAAGTATGAAGATTTGGAAATTATAAAGGTCCAAGATTAATTCACTTCCTTTTTACTTTTTCACAAAATAAAGCTGTTAGTTAACTTAGTTTCCACTTAATACTGCACCCTATACTTGGTTTTTGAATTCTTGTATTTTCCTTAGCTTCTACTAAGCAACTCACTGCATGCTTAAGGTCAATGCCGTTTACTGGGAGTCCATTTGATGGTCTTGATTCGTCAAGTTGTCCTCTGTAAGTTAGTTTTAAATTGGAATCAAATAAATAAAAATCAGGAGTGCATGCGGCCTTATATGCTTTTGCAATGTCCTGTGTTCTGTCGTATAGGTAAGGAAAATTATATTTCATTTTCTTGGCATGTACCTCCATTAGCCTTGGGCCATCCTGTGGGTACTTTTCAGCATCGTTACTAGAAATAGCAACAACAGCAATCTCCATTGATTTTAACTCTTTCGCTAAAACAACCAAGGCTTCATTGATATGAATGACATAAGGACAATGATTACATATAAACATAATTAAAGTGCCATTAGTCCCTTTTAATTTGTTTAAGGATTTAGTAGAATCTGAAACCGTGTCCCATAATTTAAAATTTGGCGCTTCGGTTCCGATAGGAAGCATATTTGAAGATGTCTCTGCCATTTTTATTGAATATTTCCAAATATATGCAAAGATTTGTGTTTATTCATTTATAAAGTACTTAAAAATGTATATATTCAATTACTTTAATTAACGTGTTTTATATGAGTGCCACTATTTCATTTGAAGATTTCTCAAAAATTGATTTGAGAATAGGAACTATTATGGAAGTTTTAGACTTTTCTGAGGCACATAAACCCGCCTATAAACTCACGATAGATTTTGGAGCTTTAGGGATTAAAAAGTCTTCAGCTCAAATCACAACGCTTTACTCTAAAGAAGATCTATTAGACAGGCAGATCGTGGCTAATGTTAACTTTTCAAAAAAACAAATTGCAAATTTTGTAAGTGAATGCCTAGTTTTGGGTGCTGAAGATGCTTCACAAGTAATTTTATTATCACCTGAAGAAGCGGTGCCTAATGGAACGCCTATACGCTAAATAGATTACTTTTTAGCCGCCTATTGATTCGGATTTTCAGGACATAATTAACAGAGTCCGAAGCCTATCCACAAATACACAAAAATAAAAAACTAAAGTATAAAATTATAATAAATATCATACTTCCAGCCCTTTGTAAACGGCTGATTTATAGGTTTAGTTAGCTCAGATTGCTACTGCTATAAAATGGGAATCAAATAAAGCTTTGGTTTACCCTCATTTTACTTAACTATTAAATGTCATCAAAACTGACATCTGTAAAGTTGTCAGCTGAAGGATCACTCATCAAGTTTTCGCTTATAGTTTCCCCCTTAACATAGTCTTTTTGATGTCTATCGCTAATAACTTCCTGCCCCTTTTCCTTGATTATGTAATCCGTCATTTCGCTCAATATAGATTTGAACTCAGTAAAATCTTCTTTGTATAGGTATATTTTATGTTTTTTGTAGTGGAAAGACCCATCATCATTAGTGAATTTTTTACTCTCTGTGACTGTTAAATAATAGTCCCCGGCCTTAGTGGCTCTTACATCAAAAAAATAGGTCCGCCTGCCAGCTCTTAAAACTTTTGAATAGATTTCTTCTTGTTCCATAATTGTAGTGTTGAAAATAGTTTGCGGTTAAAATAATAGATTTTATTACAATCAAAAGTCCAAAAAAATATTTAACACACCAACTAATTATTGGTTTTCTTTTCTAGAAATGAGTGATTTATCATTTTATAGAATTAATTTAAGAGTCCCTATAATTGACTTTGATAAAGTTCTTTGTAATATCCTTCAACACTAATAAGTGTCTCATGTGTGCCTTTTTGAGTAATTTTTCCGGCCTCTAAAACAACAATCATGTCTGCATTTTTAGCCGATGATATTCTGTGACTGACTATGATGGTCGTTTTATTTTTGGTTATTAACTCAATATTATTTAGTATTTGCTCTTCGGTCTCAGTATCAACTGCAGAAAGGCAATCATCTAAAAGAAGAATTTGAGGCGTTTTAATGAAGGCTCTTGCAATAGACACACGTTGTTTTTGTCCTCCGGAAAGCGTAATACCCCGTTCCCCTAAAACAGTGTCATATCCTTTTTTAAAATTTAGAATATTATCGTGAACGACTGCTTTTTTGGCCGCTTCAATGACTTCCTTATTTGAAGCGTTGCTTTTGCCAAATTTAATATTGTTCTTTAGGCTGTCTGAAAACAAAAAGGGATCTTGAGGTACAAAACCAATACTTGCTCTGAGGCTGTTTAGGTTTATATTTTTGATAGCTTTTCCATCAATTTTTATACGTCCCTTTTGAATCTCATATAAACGCCCAATAAGCTCAAGTATGGTTGATTTGCCCGATCCAGTATTTCCTATGATAGCCAATGTTTTTCCTTTTTCAACTTCAAAACTAATGCCTTTCAAAGCCTCAATATTTGTGTCCTCATAAGTGAAATGGACATCTTCAAAAGCTATAGACCCCTGAATGGTTGTTTCTGAGTCAACCATATTTACAATGTTAGGTGTTTGTTTTAGAAATTCATTGATGCGCTTTTGAGAGGCTTCAGCTTCCTGTACTAATGAGGTCACCCATCCAATGGATGCCACAGGCCATGTTAACATATTCACATAAATAATAAATTCTGCAATAGTTCCCAAATTTTCAATTTGACCGTTCATGTATTGTTGACCTCCAATATAAATTACAATTATATTGCTTATGCCTATTAACAACAGCATTAAAGGATGAAAAAAGGCTTGTATTCTAGACAAACCCAGTCGTTTTTTGCGCTGGGTATTTGCTAATACTGAAAACTTTTGTGCTGTTTGTGATTCCAATGCATAGGCTTTGGTGATCCATATTCCACTAAAAAATTCTTGAGTTGAAGACGATAAACTAGACAGCTGAGCTTGTACGATCGTACTTTGTTTATGAATTAGCTTGCTTAAAAAGTAGATTGATATCGATAAAAAAGGAAGCGGTAGTATCGTGTAAAGTGTAAGGGCCGGGGATTGGTTATACATATAGACTAAGGCCACAATAAAAAGGGTCAAGGTATTAATTGTATACATTACAGCAGGACCTATGTACATTCGCACCTTGCTAACGTCTTCACTGATGCGGTTCATAAGGTCCCCCGTTCGATTTTGTTTATAAAATCCAATAGAAAGTTGTTGATATTGATTGTAAATTTCATTTTTTAGATCAAATTCAACATATCGAGACACGTTAATTAGTGTTTGTCGCATTAAAAAAGTAAACAGACCAGTTGCCATTGCTGCTGCTACAATATATAGAATGTATAAGCTAATTTGGTGTTTAAATACTTCAGTAGTGCTAGGGGCTGTTATTTGGGTTGAAATTAAAGTAATTGACTTTCCAATAAGTTTAGGGGTAAACAACGCAAAGATTTTAGAGCCAATGGTGATAAGAATACCCAACATGATTTTGAAGCGATACTTTAAAAAATATTTATTTAAATATTGAAGTTCTTTCATGGCTAGTCTTGTGAATCCTTAATGGATTTTTTGGTCCACACACAAAGATACTGGTTTTAGTCAAAGTGGAGCTTGTGTAAAAAAACTAATTTTTGAATTTTTAAAAGTAAAATAATAGTACTTTTGTCAGGCAATTTATTTGAATTGTATGATTTAATAAAATCAATAGATTAAGTTTTTTGATTTAAACCCTATAAGTTCTTTACCCATGCTGAACAGAAGACATATTCGAACTAAAGTAATGCAAGTTATTTATTCCCTTAAAAGATCGGATGATCTTAACTTGGCTTCTGAAGAAAAATTCCTTGTGTCTAGTATGGATAGTATGTACTCACTTTATTTGTTGATGTTATCATTGCTTACTAAGGTACATGAAAGAGCTAAAGATCAACAAGAAAAATCCCAACAGAAACATCTATTAACTTCAGAGGATTTAAACCCTAATATGAAGTTTATTCAAAACCAAATTTTCATCCAGTTATCTGAAAGTCAGTCTATAAAGAATGCAATCAAAAATTATAAAGTCGATAATTGGGAGCTAGATAATGAGTATGTGGAAGTTATATTCAAAGCGATACTTGAAAGTACTATTTATAAGGCTTATATGAGTTCAAAAACGTCTTTTAACAAAGACCGACAGTTTGTAATAGATGTATTTAAAGAAGTCATCGCGCCTAATGACAAATTATACGATTACCTAGAAGATAGAAATTTAACATGGCTTGATGATTTACCTGTAGTTAATACAGCTTTGGTAAAGCTTTTAAATAGATCCAAAGTAGGTATTTCAGATACTTATTTCACACCAGGACTGTTTAAGGATGTGGAAGACAAAGAGTTTGGGATTAGTTTGCTAAGAAATACTGTAAGTAATCTTGATTCTTATACGGAGGAAATTAGTTTAAAAACACAAAACTGGGATAAAGACCGCATAGCCGATATTGACTTTGTTTTACTTCAAATGGCTATTTGTGAATTTCGTGAATTTCCTTCCATCCCAACCAAAGTTTCAATTAACGAGTATATTGAGATAGCAAAAGAGTATTCAACCCCAAAAAGTAATGTCTTTATAAATGGGGTTTTAGATAAGATTGTAAAAGAGTATGGGGAAAATAATAGCTTAAACAAAATAGGGCGTGGATTAATGTAAATTTTTAATTACTTTTATACTCTTGTTTAAAAAAAAAATCAATTAACATTAAATTTCAATTCATGAAAAACGTATTTTTAACATTAACGATCGCCAGCCTCGTATCATTCACATCTTGTAAAGAAAACGCTGCTGAAAAAATAAATCAACAAAATGTAACTAAAGCTGCAGAAAGAGATTCTCAGGCTATTGTATTTCCAAGTGTCTCATTTGACAAAACAGAACATGATTTTGGACAAATAATGAATGGTACTCCCGTAGAAACAACGTTTTCTTATACCAACTCGGGAAGGTCTCCACTCGTTGTTACAGACATTAAAAGTACCTGTGGTTGTACAGTTCCTCAAGGCTGGAGCAAGGAACCTTTAATGCCAGGAGCATCTTCTCAGTTTACGGTAAAGTTTAATGGAAAAGGGGCCAATAAGATTTCTAAAACAATTACAATGACTACAAATACCGAAACGGGCAAAGAACAAGTTAAAATTTCAGCGTTTATTATGCCAGACCCCAACGCGCCTGTTAAAAAACAATAATTTTAATTAATAATAATTAAATAATTTATTATGGAAGGTATTAGCCAATTCACTCCCTTTATTTTACTATTTGCAGTTTTCTATTTTTTTATGATAGCTCCTCAAATGAAACGCGCTAAAAAAGAAAAGAAATTCGCTGCAGAACTTAAAAAAGGCAACAAAATAGTCACTAAAAGTGGAATGCATGGAAAAATTGCTGAGTTAAACGATAAAGACAATTCTTGTGTCATTGAAACTCTAGCAGGTAAAATTAAATTTGATCGCTCTGCTATTTCAATGGAGATGAGTCAAAAATTAAATTCGACACCAGTCAAATAAATATTAAAAAAAGGCCGCTATTTTAGCGGTCTTTTTTTTTATAAATATCTTTTTTGTGTCAGTTCCGCAATTTTACAAATTACTTTTGTAGCGCTTAGAATGCTTTCTAAAGGCACATATTCATAGCGCCCATGGAAATTATGGCCTCCCGCAAAAATATTTGGGCAGGGCAAGCCCATAAAGCTCAATTGGGAGCCGTCAGTACCGCCTCTTATAGGTTTAATTAAAGGCTTTATGTTTAAGTCTTTCATTGCGGCCTCTGCAATATCAACAATATGCATAACAGGCAGAAGCATTTCTTTCATATTGTAGTACTGGTCCTTGATTTCAATTTCGAAAACATCAGCCTTCAACTCCGTATTAAATTTATCTACCAAACTAATAAGGTATTGTTTCCGCGCTTCAAATGTACTGCGATCGTGATCTCGAACAATATAGCTCAATAAGGTGTCCTCAACTTTTCCTTGCATTTGGTGTAGGTGATAAAACCCTTGGTAACCTTCTGTTTGTTCAGGTGTTTCGTTTTTTGGGAGTGCTTCAATAAATTTGGCAGCATGGTACATAGAATTAATCATTTTTCCTTTAGCATATCCAGGATGTACAATTTTACCTTTGATTTTAATGGTTGCAGCTGCTGCATTAAAATTTTCATATTCTAATTCTCCGATTTGACTGCCGTCCATGGTGTAGGCCCAATCAGCACCAAATTTATCAACATCAAACTTATGGGCACCTCGACCAATTTCTTCATCTGGCGTGAACCCCACCACGATGGAGCCATGTTTTATCTCAGGGTGTTGAATAAGGTACTCCATTGCACTTACTATTTCACAGACTCCAGCTTTATCATCTGCGCCTAAAAGTGTGGTGCCATCTGTGGTTATTAAGGTTTGGCCTTTATACAATAATAAGTCTTCAAAATAATCAGGGGATAAAACAATACTCTCTTTTTTGTTCAGCAGTATATCCGAGCCATCATAGTTTTCAATTATTTGAGGTTTTACATTAGTTGCGGTAAAATCTGGGGAGGTATCAAAATGAGATATAAAGCCTATGGTAGGCACCTTGTGTTCCACGTTTGAGGGTAGACTGGCCATAATGTAGGCGTTTGCGTCAATTGAGACGTCTTGCATCCCAATTGATTTGAGCTCTTCAGCAAGTTTATTTGCGAGTTCCCATTGCTTGGCTGTGCTAGGGGTAGAGTCGGATTCAGGATCGCTTTCGGTATCTATTTTTACATAGCTTATAAATCGATTCAGTATCTTCTTTTTGTTTAGCATTTATCACTGTCTTTCTTCAAAAATAATTAACCCCTTTTAAAGTACCAAGACTTGCATGGAGTTTCTTTTTTTTTATCGCTATTTAGCGTATTTTTGCAATCTAAATATACTTCATGTACAAATCGATTATTCGAAAAATTCTCTTTAAGTTTGATCCAGAAGTAGTTCATTATTTAACTTTTGATGCGATTAAACTTGTTTCAAAAATTCCGTTTATTCCTGCTTTAATTCGTGCTCTTTTTCAACTGAATCATCCCAATTTGGAACGAGAGTTGTTTGGTTTGCGATTTAAGAATCCAGTAGGACTTGCTGCTGGGTTTGATAAGAATGCAGTACTTTATAATGAACTTGCAAATTTTGGTTTTGGCTTTATTGAAATAGGTACTGTAACGCCAAAGGCACAAGAAGGCAATCCAAAAAAACGCTTATTTCGTTTGCAAGAAGACAAGGGAATTATCAATAGGATGGGGTTTAATAATGCAGGCCTTGAGGCTGCGATTGTTCAATTAAAAAAGAATAAAAAACAGCTTATAATCGGGGGCAATATTGGAAAAAATACCGACACACCTCCAGAGGGCTATACGACTGATTATTTGGAGTGTTTTGAAGCCTTACACCCCTATGTAGATTATTTTGTTTTAAATGTAAGCTGTCCCAATGTAGGCAGCCATGCCAAATTAAATGACAAGGATTATTTAGAGGAATTAATAAAGGCCATCCAATCCTTAAATGCCACTTTTGAGATTTCTAAACCCATATTACTAAAAATAGCTCCAGACTTGAACCACGTCCAGTTGGATGAAATTATAGCACTTGTTCAGACTACAAAGATTGAGGGCGTCATTGCTTCTAACACCTCGGTATCTAGAGAACATCTAAAAACAGCGCAATCTACTATAAAATCCATTGGAAATGGAGGGCTTAGTGGACAACCTATAACACATAAAAGTACCCAAGTAATTAAGTACTTGTCAGAAAACAGTCAAAAATCATTTCCAATTATTGGAGTAGGGGGGATTCATTCTGAAAAAGATGCTATGGACAAACTGGCCGCTGGAGCTGACTTAGTACAGATTTATACCGGCTTTATTTATGAAGGTCCAAGACTTGTAAAACGAATTAATAAAGCCGTCTTGAATGCTTCTTTCTAATCCGTAACTGTGATTTTGAATACAGAAATTTTAGTTTCATTCATACTTGCTACAGCCTCCTTGGCACTGACGCCTGGTCCAGATAATATTTTCGTACTTGTACAAAGTATATCTTATGGAAAACGCAAAGGAATGGCTGTTGTTTGTGGATTGATTTCGGGATGCTTGATTCACACCTCTATTCTGGCCTTTGGTTTATCATCAGTTATACAGTCTGATGCAAAGCTACTTCTTGCTTTTAAATTATTAGGAGCTGTTTATATGCTTTATTTAGCATATTCAACCTTTAAATCTGATCAAGTTTTGCTAATTGAGAAGCAGTCTTCTAAAGGGCTTACCACAGGACGTTTATTTAGAAGAGGTTTTGTTATGAATGTAATCAACCCAAAAGTCTCTTTTTTTTTTATGGCCTTTTTCCCAGCCTTTTTGTTTAGTAAAAGCTTAGCACTGCCCCTTCAGTTTTATATCCTTGGATTCCTTTTTATGCTAATCTCGTTTATGATCTTTACACTGCTTGTTGTTTTTTGTGGATTAGTAGCCTCGTTTTTTAGAAAACAAACCAGCTTTCAAAATATAATTAAATGGATTCAAATCATCGTTTTTCTAATAATAGCTGCCTTTATTTTAATCAGCAACTAATTTATATATCCTAAATGAGATGGAAAATATTAAATTGATATGGGATTTCAGAGGCCCCTCAAGTCAGCATACAGCGAAACACTTTAAAGTACATCTACTAGCGTTTTTTGAGGGCGAACAAATAGAATGGGATAGTTGCGGTGTAGAAGTTGTGAATAGTGTGTTCCACTATACCTATGTGATCACGAATAAAATACATTTAGAGCTAATTAAATCCGCCCTAAAGCCCCACAGAGCTCAGCTTGTTAAGGCTGTCTAGAATTTTATTAGTTATAAATTTCTAAAAGTTTGTATTGAGATTCTATCGCCGCTTTAAAATCTGTTTTCATTTCGGTAACAAGTTCTGATACGGAAGGTGAATCGTGTATATTAGTGACTCCTTGTCCCGCAGACCAAATTGTCGCCCAAGCCTTAGCTTCGCTCTCGGATGGAGTGAGTTCTTTTCCAAAGTCAATTTTCTTCTTTTGACTCAGCATGTCCTCGGTAATTCCCATAGCTTCCATACTGGGGCGTAAAAAATTAGCCGCTACGCCAGAAATAGCTGCCGTGTATACGACATCATTTGCACCACTAGAAATAATCATATCTCTGTATTCTTTGGGGGCCTTACTTTCTTGGGTATTTATAAAGCGGGTACCCATATAAGCTATATCAGCACCCATTTGTAGGGCCGATGCAATATCACGACCATTACTAATGCACCCTGAAAGAATTACTGTTTTCTTAAAAAAGCTTTTAATTTCAGCCACCAAAGGCATTGGATTAATGGTTCCGGCATGGCCTCCTGCTCCAGCAGCGACCACGATAAGTCCATCAACATTTGCCTGAGCTGCTTTTTCAGCATGTCGTTTTTTTATAACATCATGAAAAACCAAACCTCCATAGCTGTGAACAGCCTCCACAAGCTGAGGTACTGCTCCTAATGAAGTAATAATAATGGGTACTTGATGTTTGACACAGAGTGCCAAATCAGCTTGCACACGTGGATTTGATTGGTGTACGATTAAATTCACTCCAAAAGGGGCTGGCTTGGTTCCGGTTTCTTTTTCAAAGTTGGAGAGCGCAGTTTTTATTTCAATAAGCCATTCTTCAAAGCCCTCACTTGTTCGTTGGTTGAGCGCAGGAAATGTTCCTACAATCCCATTTTTACAACATTCAATCACAAGCTTTGGACCTGAAATTAAAAACATAGGGGCTGCGATTGCTGGGATCGATAATTCATTTATAAATGCGGGTTTACTCATAATTGTTTTGTGTATAAATTTAAGAATTTAGCGTACTATTTTAGAGCCTGAGTTCATACTGCCGTTAGGGAGCTGCTATCAAATTGTTCTTGCAATATAATATTTTAATCGCTTAGCTTTAAAATTAATTTACCAATTTTTTCTCCGGAAAAAAGTCTTAAAAAGCAGTCGTTAAAATTTTCTATGCCCTCATAAATATCCTCTTTACTTTTAATCTTTCCAGCTTCTATCCAATTCATATAGTCAGCAATGGCCTCTGGGTATTGCTCCTTATAATCAAAAACAACCATTCCTTTCATGGAAGCACGATTCACTAGAAGTGATAAATAATTACTGGGACCTTTTATTTTTGAAGTGGTATTGTATTGAGATATAGCTCCACAAATAACCACTCTTGCATTCATTCTTAACTTTGTGAGTGCCCCATCTAAAATAGCGCCGCCTACATTGTCAAAAAAAACATCAATTCCTTTTGGGCAATGTGTTTTTAGTCCAGAGAATATATTATCATTTTTATAATCAATGGCGGCGTCAAAACCGAGTTCATTAACAAGGTAGTCACATTTCGTTTTACCGCCTGCAATTCCAACCACATGGCAGCCTTTTATTTTTGCAATTTGCCCCACCAAACTTCCTACGGCACCGGCTGCGGCTGAAACAAGAACACGCTCTCCTTTTTTAAGTTCAGCAACCTTCAAGATTCCAAAATAGGCTGTCATCCCCGTCATTCCTATAATCCCTAAATAGCGCTCCAGCGGAGCTTTTGTTGGATCTATGGCATGAAACTCTTTTCCATCTGTGACCGTATACTTTTGAACGCCTCCCCAGCCACAAACAAAATCACCAGCCTTAAATTGTGGATGGTTGTTTGCTTTTATAACTTCACCAACGCTACCTGCACGCATGACAGCGCCTACTTCAACCGGATCTATATAGGATTTACCTTCGCGTATCCATCCACGCATGGCGGGGTCTAATGAAATATAATAGTTTTTAATAAGGATTTCACCCTGTGAAATTTCAGGAATCTCAGAAGTTTGGTACGCCCAAGTCGCTTCTGTGGGTAATCCTAAGGGGCGTTGTGCCAGTAAAACTTGTTTGTTCATTGAATTGTAGTTTGTAACGTCTATTTAAATAGAGTTTTTCATGAATACTTTATTTAAAATTTTAATTATTAAACAGAATTTATCCAAATATCTGAATAATTATGGGATTATCATATCTTTGTATTCGTAATTTAAAGTATGAAACAAAAGGTAATTGTAACTGGAGGTTGTGGATATATTGGGTCTCACACAGTAATTGAGCTAATTAATAATAATTATGAGGTCGTCATTGCAGACGACTTATCAAATTCAAGTTATCAAATTTTAGATCGGATTGAAAAAATAACGGCTGTGAGGCCTGCCTTTTCTGAAGTAGACTTAAAATCATCACTTGCAACGCAGGAGTTTTTTAAGACTCATAAAAATGCCATAGCCGTAATACACTTTGCAGCTTATAAAGCGGTAGCCGAGTCTGTACAGAATCCATTAATGTACTACAATAATAATTTTGTTTCATTACTTAACACCTTGATTTCAATGCGTGAGTTTGGCATTAATAACTTTATATTTTCATCCTCTGCAACCGTATATGGAAACCCGACGGTGATGCCAATTACAGAAAAAACAAAGACGCAGCGTCCGTTTTCCCCTTATGGCAATACTAAAAAGTTTGCAGAGGAGGTTTTAGAAGACCTTTGCAGTGCACATACTGATTTTTCTACAATTTTGTTGCGATATTTTAACCCTATTGGCGCCCATTCTTCTGGTCTAATTGGTGAATTTCCAAAAGGAATTCCCAATAATTTAATGCCCTATATTACCCAAACAGCAGCAGGGGTCCGTGAAAAGTTGAGTGTCTTTGGCGGAGATTATCCAACTAAAGATGGAACCGCTGTTAGAGATTATATTCATGTTGTTGATTTGGCAGAGGCTCATGTAAAAGCTATGAACCGTTTATTAACGGCTAAAAATGTTCCCAATATAGAAATCTTTAACCTAGGTACGGGAATAGGGTATTCTGTTTTAGAGGTCATTAAAACTTTTGAAGCCGTTAGTGGAAAGCCTTTAAACTATGAAATCACTGATAGAAGGGCAGGCGATGCAACCGAAATTTATGCTGCTACAGAATTAGCAAAAAAAGTTTTAAAATGGGAAGCGAAGTTGGGCTTGAAATCCATGATTCAGTCGTCTTGGGATTGGGAGAAAAACCTAAGAAACGAATAGTTTATTGGCATTTACTTTGTTTATTTCAATCTGTAAAAAGTATATAAAGCGTTAATTTTATGATAAACACCCCTAATTATGTTTATCTTACGGTATGTTTATCAAACAAACACTCTAATTTTTTCTACAAATGAAGTTAAAACTTTTTACAGTACTGTCCATGGTTTTATTGTTTTTAACTGCAACCAGCGTTAAAAAACACCACCGGATACAAGATTTTCAAGCCCGAGCTTATTATTTTTCTAAATCTAAAATGGAACTGGGAAACTGGGGTGCTAGGCTAAGTGAGGCTCAAAAAAAACAAATTGAGGCCCGAATGAAAAATAGACTTGAAAAAGGCTATGTATTGTCCTTTAATAAAGAAGCCTCTTTGTTTGTTGAAGAAGACCAATTAGATGCTATAGCAGGCGCTACCGACTCATGGGGTAAGAACTTTGCACCTGGGAAACAATATAAAAACGTCAAAATGAATCTACAACTTCAGGAACAAGAGTTTTATGGTAAAAAGTTTCTTGTGAAGGATGTGTTACAGCCCATAAATTGGAATCTTGAATCTGAATCCAAAAAAATTGGAAACTATGATTGTTTTAAAGCGACTGCTTCAATCCCGACCAACGAATTAACATGGTATTCTTTTTCTTGGGATAAGCTTAGATCCAACAAGGAAGCAGAGAATGACTCACTCCAAACTAAAGAAATTAAAATGACACTGGTGGAAGCTTGGTACGCTCCACAAATCCCTGTTGGGCACGGCCCTCTAGAGTATTGGGGACTTCCTGGCTTAATTTTAGAAGTAAGTGCAGACAATACCACTATGTTGTGTTCAAAATTGGTTCTCAATCCTGGAGAAGTTATTGAAATTATTCCTCCTGAAAAAGGAAAAGAGGTTTCAAAACTTGAGTACCGAACCATTATCAATGATAAAATGTTAGAGTTTAGAAATAATCGTATGAGACGCCGCTAACGATTTTTAACTCAAGTATGGTTTATTCATAAAACAACAAATTAATTAAATTATTCTTAGTATTTTATGACTTATTTTTAAAATTTCGAAAAACACACTACAAACTCCTTTTTATTTATTTTCAAGTTTAAATAATTTTTATATTTGAAATAATTATGGCGTTACTGCCGCCTACAGTATTTTTATAAATGGACTTATATAAAATCAAAACCTTACATTCTGCAACGGCTACACTTTACAGCCCCGGTTTTGTATGTCCGCGCATTACGCGCCGTCGCCCTTAGGGTGTCTATATAGTTTCTGAACTCAGGTGTGTCCGGGTTCCCTTTTATAATTTTTCAAAACTTTTTTCAATTTAAATCTTAAATAATGGAAATCATTATTACAGATAAATCACATACGGTTCACGCCCATACTATTTGTAAAGCTATCGAAGCTGCAGCACAAGTTAGAGGAACAGGAATTGCAAAGCGCTCTCCAGAGTATATCATTTCCAAAATGGAAAATGGTAACGCTGTTATTGCTTTAGAAGGCTCTTCTTTTGCGGGCTTTTGTTATATAGAGACTTGGAGTCATGACAAATTTGTAGCGAATTCAGGCCTTATAGTCGTTCCTGAATTTAGAAATCAAGGGCTTGCAAAGAAAATTAAACGTGCTGTTTTTGAGCATTCAAGAACAAAATATCCAACCGCTAAAATTTTTAGTATCACCACGGGTCTTGCAGTGATGAAATTAAACAGTGCGCTAGGCTATAAGCCGGTTACTTTTTCTGAACTTACGGATGAGTCGACCTTTTGGAAGGGCTGTCAAACTTGTAAAAACTATGATGTTCTTCAGCGAACAGCTCAAAGTATGTGCTTGTGTACAGGAATGTTATTTGACCCTAAGTCTGATTCTGTAAACAAAAATGAGAAAGTAAAAGAAAAAACCTTTTTAAGATTAAAAAGTATCAAGCAGAGCTTGTTTCTAAAAAAAACTAAAAAATGAAAAATTCAAATAAACTAGTGATCGCTTACAGTGGTGGTCTTGATACTTCATATTGCGCAGTGTCTTTGTCTAAACAAGGCTATGAAGTTCACGCTGTCAGTGTAAATACTGGAGGCTTTTCTGATACAGATATAAAAATTATTGAAAGGAACGCTTATAGAATGGGTGTTACAACCTACAAAAACATTGAGGCTGTTAGCCTTTTTTACAAAAAAGTAGTCAAATACTTGATTTATGGAAATGTATTAAAAAATAACACCTACCCCTTGTCTGTAAGTGCTGAACGTATTGTACAGGCCATTGAAATTATTGAATATGCAAAATCTATTAATGCAAAATTTATTGCGCACGGAAGTACAGGGGCAGGTAATGATCAAGTTCGTTTTGATATGATTTTTCAAACTTTGGCTCCAGAAATTGAAATTATCACCCCAATAAGGGATCAGCAATTAACGCGACAGGACGAAATTTCGTATTTGAAATCCAATGGAATTGATTTGGACTGGGAAAAAGCCAAATATTCAATTAATAAAGGCCTGTGGGGCACAAGTGTTGGCGGGGATGAAACACTGACCTCTGACTTAGCTTTACCAGCGTCGGCTTATCCGTCTCAGTTAGAATTACAAACCCCACAAACCCTAGCACTTACTTTTGTAAGAGGGGAGTTAAGGGCACTTGACGGCGAAGAAAATTTTCCAGAAGTGCTGATTCAGCGCCTAAATAAACTTGGATCAAAATACGCCATTGGAAGAGATATTCATGTCGGGGATACCATTGTTGGAATTAAGGGACGCGTCGGTTTTGAAGCTGCTGCGGCACTGATTATTGTAAAAGCCCATCACTTGCTAGAGAAACACACCCTAACTAAGTGGCAACTACAGCATAAAGATTATATGTCTAATTTTTATGGAATGCATTTACATGAAGGTCAGTATTTAGATCCAGTTATGAGAGATATGGAGGCGTTTTTAATCTCAAGTCAAGCCAGTGTTTCAGGAATTGTGGAGCTTGTATTGAAACCCTATCATTTTACGATAAATGGTGTTAAGTCCCCCCATGATCTCATGAACGCGAAGTTTGGCAGTTATGGCGAAGTGAATAAGGGTTGGACCGCTGAAGAGGCTAAAGGTTTTATTAAAATTAATGGAAATCAGAACAAGATATATCAACAAGTAAATTCAAAAGCATGATACAGGTAGGAATTATTGGAGGAGCCGGCTGTACTGCTGGAGAATTAATTCGATTGTTAGTGACGCATTCGAAAGTGGAAATTAATTTTGTGTACAGTACATCAAGTGCTTCTAAAAAGTTAAGTGCTGTTCATCAAGATCTAGTGGGGGTCACCAATCAGCAGTTTACTGCTGCAATCAATGCCGATGTTGATATTTTATTCCTGTGTTTAGGGCATGGAAACTCTAAAGCCTTTTTAGAATCAAATTCATTTTCTAGCACAACTAAAATCATTGACTTATCCAATGACTTTAGGTTAAGTGAAAATGCTGTTTTTGAAAATAAAAACTTTGTGTATGGACTTCCTGAACTTAACAAGTCAGCGATTAAGTCTTCACAATACATTGCAAATCCGGGTTGTTTCGCAACCGCTATTCAATTGGCTATTTTACCTTTAGCGGCTAATGACTTGGTTAAAGAGGCCATTCATGTCAACGCCGTTACAGGCGCTACAGGGGCTGGAACGGCCTTGTCTGCTACAACACATTTTACATGGCGAGTTGATAACTTCTCACATTACAAAGCGTTTAACCATCAGCATTTAGATGAAATCCATCAAACAGTTAATTCTCTTCAGCAGCATTTGGAAAGTGTAATTCACTTTATTCCAAACCGAGGGAATTTTTCAAGGGGAATTTTCGCCACTATTTACACCAAGTATGAGGGCAGTTTAGAAGCGGCTAAAACACTTTTTAAAAGCTATTATAGGGATGCTGAATTCACTACTGTGTCCGATGATAATATACATTTAAAACAGGTGGTAAACACCAATAAGTGTTTACTGCAGTTAGAACTGCATAATGGGATGCTGCTTATTACAAGTGTTATTGACAATTTACTCAAAGGAGCCTCGGGACAGGCGGTTCACAATATGAATTTAATGTGTGGTTTTGAAGAGGATTTAGGACTGCAATTAAAAGCAAATTATTTTTAAATCATGAGCTATCGACCGCTACCATTAGGGCTTACAATATCCAAATCTAAGATTGAAGGATTGGGGTTGGTTACAACTCAGAAAATCTTTAAAAATACTGTTTTAGGTGTCATTCACGTTCGTGATATTCGTTTTGAAAACAATTATATCAGAACCCCTTTAGGCGGATTTATTAACCACAGTGAACACCCTAATTTAGAATCTTTTTTAGAAGCAGATCTCAGATATATTAAAGCCAGTAGAGATATTAGTGCCAATGAAGAATTAACTTTAAAATATAGCTTATATAAATTATGAAAATAGCAATTATTGGAACCGGAAACTTAGGAAGTTCTATAGCAAAGGGACTTATTACAAACAATGCAATCACCACTTTATACCTCAGCAAGAGAAATGTAAGTGGCTTGGTCGATTTTGAAGGCTATTCAAATGTCTTTTTAACTGCAAATAATACAGAAGCCATTCAGAATTCTGATATTATTATTTTAGCAGTCCAGCCTGCTCATTTGGAGGGGATATTAGAAGAGATTACTCCTTTTCTAACAGAAAAACACGTTTTAATATCAACTATAACTGGGTTTTCTATAGCAAGAATTGAAGGCCTTGTTGGAGCCGACCAGTTTGTGATACGCGCCATGCCCAATACTGCCATAGCTGTAGGTAAATCTATGACCTGTCTATGCAGTAATGAGTTGGGTAAGCAGCGTTTGGGAGTCGCAGAAGCTATTTTTAATCGTTTGGGAACCACTATTTCCATACCCGAACAACTAATGCAAGCTGCTACTGTAGTTTGTGCCAGCGGTATTGCCTTTTGGATGCGACTTATTCGCGCCTCTACACAAGCAGCTATTCAGCTTGGTTTTGATGCTGAAGAGGCTCAAAACTTAGCTATGTTCACATGTGAAGGGGCTGCTAGTTTACTAATTACTTCTGGAAATCATCCAGAACAAGAAATAGATAGAGTGACCACTCCAAACGGCTGTACAATTGAAGGGCTTAATGAAATGGAGCACAAAGGTCTCAGTTCCTCCCTTATTCAAGGTATGGTTGCTTCATTTGATAAAATTAACAGTATTAAAGCCCATTAAATTATGAGTCTATTTGATGTATATCCACTTTTTGATGTTACGCCTGAAAAAGCAAAAGATGTCTACTTGTATGATACCCAAGGGAGGGAGTATTTGGACCTTTATGGGGGGCATGCAGTGATTTCAATTGGGCATTCACATCCCGTTTATGTGAGTGCACTGACAAATCAACTTAAAAAAATTGGATTTTATAGCAATGCTGTACAAAACCCACTTCAAACTCAATTAGCGGACCGACTTGAATCTCTTTCTGGTTGTACAGATTATACTTTGTTTATGTGCAGTTCTGGAGCGGAAGCCAATGAGAATGCCTTAAAACTCGCATCTTTTCACACCAATAAAGCCACAGTAATTGCCTTTGAAAATTCATTCCATGGGCGTACATCTGCTAGTGTAGCAGCAACTGACAATCCTAAGATTGTAGCACCTATAAACGCCCAACAACAAGTACGGTTTTTACCACTTGGCAATTTAGAATTAGTAGAGGAAACTTTAAAAAATGAACCTATTTGTGCAATTATTATTGAGTGCATCCAAGGCGTTGGTGGTCTGGATGAAAGTACTACGGAATTTTATAAAGGCTTAGAATTACTCTCTCATAAGTATAATACGCTGTTAATTGCCGATGAGGTGCAGTCAGGTTTTGGCAGAACAGGATCGTTTTTTGCTTTTCAAAAACATGGATTAACCCCACATATAATTTCAATGGCAAAGGGAATGGGTAACGGATTTCCGGTAGGAGGTATCCTTATTCATCCTTCCATAAAAGCCTCTTATGGTCTTTTGGGAACTACTTTTGGAGGCAACCATTTGGCCAGTACCGCAGCCTTAGCAGTTTTAAGGGTATTAGAATCTGAAGAGTTGATGCAAAATGCCCGAAAAATGTCAGCTTATTTTGTTGAGAAAGCGAAGACAGTCTCTCAATTAAAACAACTCAAAGGCCGTGGTTTGATGTTGGGCCTAGAGTTTGATTTTCCAGTTGCTAAACTCCGAAAAAAATTGCTTTTTGATCACTTTTTATTTACTGGTAGCTCCAAAAACCCCAATCTGATTCGCATCTTGCCGCCACTAACAATTCAGGCAAAACATATAGACCTATTTTTTAATGCCTTAAAAAAAGAGTTATGAAACATTATCAAAGTATTCAAGACCTACCGTCCATAAAAACAGCAGTTCAGCAAGCGATTTCTTTAAAGTCGGACCCCTACAAGTATAAAGATTTAGGCGCCCAGAAAACTCTAGTGATGTTGTTTTTTAATGCGAGTCTGCGAACGCGCCTCAGTACAGAAAAGGCTGCCAAGCAATTGGGAATGGATGTTATTGTTTTAAATGTTACGGATGCCTGGCAATTGGAATTTGACCCCGGAGCTGTGATGGATTTAGAAAAGTCGGAACATATAAAGGAAGCGGCACAAGTGATCTCTCAATATGCTACTGTTTTAGCCGTTAGGGCATTCCCTTCTTTAGTCGATAAAAATAAGGATCTATCGGAATGGATTATTAATAGCTTTATAAACTATGCTACCGTTCCGATTGTTAATATGGAAAGTGCCACCGGACACCCCCTTCAAGCTTTGGCTGATGCTATTACGATTGAAGAACTAAAAACAAAGCAACGGCCCAAAGTGGTCCTATCATGGGCGCCCCATCCAAAAGCTTTACCACATGCTGTTTCCAATTCATTTATTAAAATGATGCAATCTATCGAGGTTGATTTTAGTATCACACATCCTGAAGGCTACGACCTAGATCCAGAAATTGTAAAAGAAACTCCGGTGAGTCACGCGCAAGAAGAAGCGCTAAAAAATGCCGACTTTGTCTATGTTAAAAACTGGAGCCATTACAGGGACTATGGCAAAGTTAAGAGTCAAGACCCTAGTTGGATGATCACCAAAGAAAAGTTGGGGACTGCTAAGTTTATGCATTGTTTGCCTGTCCGACGCAATGTGGTCGTAGAAGATGCTGTTTTAGATAGCGCTCAGTCGTTAGTAATAGCGCAATCAAATAATAGAACTTTCGCAGCACAATATGTTTTGAAAAAAATTCTTGAAAATGGATAAACAGAAAACTCTCAAGATTATTAAAATTGGAGGGAATGTGATAGATGACGCCTCGGCTCTGCAATCGTTTCTCAAAATATTTTCATCTATTAAAGGGCCTAAAATTCTTGTTCATGGGGGTGGGAAATCGGCTACAGCCTTGGCAGATAAAACCGGACTAGAGGTTAAAATGATAGAGGGCAGACGTCTTACAGATACGGCCACATTAGAGCTTATTACCATGGTATATGCTGGGAAGATTAATAAAACAATGGTGGCGCAGTTACAAGCCTTAAAATGCAATGCTCTAGGCTTTACGGGCGCTGATGCCAATACCATTTGTTCAGAAATTCGTCCGGTTTCTACGATTGACTATGGGTTTGTTGGAGATGTTAAAAGCGTGGATATAACAGTTTTAAGACTACTGTTAGATAACTTAGTAGCGCCTGTATTTTGTGCAATTACTCACAATAATAAAGGCCAACTTTTAAACACCAATGCAGATACAATTGCTTCTGAACTCGCCATTGCGTTTGCCGATCAATACTCTGTAGAACTCTACTATTGTTTTGAAAAAAAGGGTGTTTTAAAAGATATTAATGATGCTGATTCTGTGCTGCAAACGATCACACAGACTTCCTACAAGAAATTGTTGCGCTCCAAGATAATTTTTTCAGGAATGCTACCAAAATTAAATAACTGTTTTCATGCCTTAGAACACAAGGTTGCTAAGGTCTGTATCGGAAAACCAGAAATGTTGCTAAATTCAGAAGTGACTTTCACAACACTCACCTTAAAATGACCCTCGAAAATTTAACAGTATCAGCGATTCAGTTATTAAAAGATTTAATTGAAATTCCTTCGTTTTCATCTGAAGAACACTTGACAGCAAAGCGTATTGAAAATTGGTTTGATGACTGCGAAGTTCCATTTAACAGGTCTCAAAATAACATATGGGCGGTCAATAAGTTTTTTGACCCTCTAAAGCCCACTCTTCTATTGAACTCACATCACGACACTGTAAAACCCAATAATGGATATACAAAAGATCCCTTTAAAGCGCAGGTTGAAAACGGGAAATTATATGGGCTTGGCAGTAACGATGCTGGCGGTTGTTTAGTATCCTTACTAGCTGCGTTTACGCATTTTTATAGCCATAAAAATCTAAATTACAACTTAGTAATAGTAGCTTCTGCAGAAGAAGAGAGTAGTGGAGAAGCAGGTTTAAATAGTATGCTGTCCATCATTCCCAAAATTGATGTAGCGATTGTAGGGGAGCCTACATTAATGCATTTAGCTGTTGCTGAAAAAGGTTTAGTTGTTTTTGATGCCGTTGTTAAAGGAACGCCTGGACATGCTGCTCATTCCAACAAAGACAATGCTATTTACAATTCAATCAAAGTTTTGGAATGGTTTAAGGATTATAAGTTTGAAAAAAGCTCAAACTCTTTAGGACCTGTAAAAATGACTGTCACACAGATCAAGGCTGGAAAACAGCACAATGCCATTCCAGCTAGCGTTGAATTGGTCGTAGATGTGCGTGTTAACGACCACTATGACAATTCAGAAATTGCTGCTATTCTTCAAAATCAGGCTCCTTGTGCCTCCATTGAACCGAGAAGTTTGCGTCTAAATTCTTCTTCAATCTCAGTTGAACATCCGCTGGTGCAAGCTGGAATTGCTTTGGGACGAGACACTTATGGGTCTCCAACGCTATCTGATCAATCTGTTTTGAGTTGCCCTTCTTTAAAATTAGGGCCTGGAGACAGCACTCGTTCGCACACGGCAGATGAGTTTATTTACATCAGCGAAATAGAAGAGGGTATTTCAATATATATTCAATTATTAACTAAAATAGTATAGGTATGAAGCTTTGGGATAAAGGAATTTCAATGGATAAGTTTATCGAAAATTTCACTGTAGGAAACGACCGAGAAATCGATCTTAAAATTGCCACTTATGATATTCAGGCGTCCTTTGCCCATGCTCAAATGCTGGTTAAAATAGGACTTTTAGACAGCAAAGAGCTCAAAGCAATTGAACAGTTGTTTGAAAGCCTTCAAGCGGAGCTTAATGAAGGTACTTTTGTAATTGATGCACAATTTGAAGACATACATTCAAAGCTAGAGTATGAACTGACGAAGGTTCTGGGTGATACGGGTAAAAAAATACACACAGCACGCTCTAGAAATGATCAAGTTTTAGTGGCCTTACAGCTGTATTACAAGGCTAATTTGAAGTCCATTAAAGCTAAGACCAAAACAATTTTTGAGACTTTAATCGATTTAGCAGAAACACATAAAACAGCTTTATTGCCTGGCTATACTCATTTACAAGTTGCTATGCCTTCCTCCTTTGGACTGTGGTTTTCAGCTTATGCAGAATCCCTTATAGATGATGTATACGTGCTAAACGCAGCCCAAAAAGTAGTGGATCAAAACCCTTTAGGTTCTGCTGCTGGCTATGGCAGTTCATTTCCAATAGACAGAGAATTTACCACCAATGTCCTTGGGTTTAAAACTTTAAAATACAATGTAGTAGCCGCTCAGATGAGTCGCGGTAAAAATGAACGCATTATTGCCTCCAGCCTTGGTAATTTAGCAAATACTCTTGGAAAAATGGCGATGGATATTTGTTTGTACATGAGTCAAAACTTCGATTTTATTGGCTTTCCAGAAAGCCTTACGACAGGGAGTAGTATCATGCCTCATAAAAAAAATCCGGATGTCTTTGAATTGATTAGAGGGAAGTGTAATAAGCTTCAAAGTTTGGAGACAGAGATGTTGTTAATCACCAATAACTTACCAAGTGGTTACCACCGTGATTTTCAGTTATTAAAAGAAAATATGATTAAAGGCTTTGACGAGTTAGAGGCTGTTTTGGATATTTTCAATTTTGCCATTCAACAAATCCAGGTCAAAAACATTAACTTAAAGGACTCAAAATACCAGTATTTATATACGGTAGACAGTATCAATGACTTGGTGCTGCAAGGCGCTTCATTTAGAGAAGCCTATCAAATAATTGGTGAACAGGTTCAAAAGGGGACCTATAAGTCGGATGCTTCAATTCCACATACGCATTTGGGGAGTATTAACAACTTATCATTGGATGCCATAAGAGCTAAGTATCCTATTTAGTTTTTTTAATGATTTGAATAAATAAATTCAATTTAGAGTTAAATTATTAAAGATTTTAAAGGAAAAA
>TARA_Y100000385_G_scaffold291919_2_pt1 | contig 25069 bp, 20 predicted proteins | sample TARA_Y100000385 | Tara Oceans TARA_Y100000385 (sample SAMEA2620980) | marine metagenome | biome: marine biome (ENVO:00000447); feature: surface water layer (ENVO:00002042); material: "saline water (ENVO:00002010), including plankton (ENVO:xxxxxxxx)" | depth 5 m
TTGTCTTTGAATCAGACTTTGCATTCTTAGCCTTTAATTCTTGCCAAGCCTTACCCATAGCCTTTCCTCTTGCAGAAATAAACTGTGTAGGTTTTTCACTATCTTTCTTTGCTCTAAATTTGAATGTCTTTACAAAATCTTTGTATGTTTTAGCCATAATAATCATTCCCTGTTTTTACTACTTAATGGTTCTCTTAAATACCCTATTGATAATAATGAGCGTAAATCAATCTATAACCAAACAACATAGCACCCATACCACCCACATAAAGTGGAATTTTTACTATGTTAGAATAATTAGAAAACCATGCAAGGTTGAATAAGCCGAATCCAATACAAAAAATTGTTCCACTAATAACTAATTCAGCCCGAACAAATCCTTCAAGAGCCTCATCCATTGAGTCGGCAATACTTTTAGGCATTTCAATAACTCCCTAAAACATCGGCTTCCATTAAATAAAGTCCTGCAACGGCTGAACCACAAAATGCAGTTACAGGTCCTAACAACATTCCAACGGTTGAAGATTGTCCTCTTATAATGTATTTGACGGAATGAACCATTTCTGCAACTCCAATTGCCATCATCCCAAGTGCTACCGTGTAGCCAACTCTATGAATCATTTTATCTTCGGTAGCGTAATATTTCTTAGGATATTTCGTAATACTGTTTATTGTTTCTTGTATCATATTAATCATCTCTTTCTTTTAGTCGTCTTTCGCTTAGTTGTCTTTTTCTTAGCAGGACTCTTTCGCTTCGTCGTCTTTTTCTTAGCGGGTGCTTTTCGCTTAGTTGTCTTTGTTTTAGTAGTGGTTGGCTTAACAATCCTCACAACTTCTCCTGCACAATAACACCCCGCACCACAATCGGCTCTCCTAACAACATATTTTTTTCCATTTTTCAAATTTTTAACCGTAATTGTTTTTTTATTACTTCTTGAAGGTAATTTATCCCATTTATCCATATCAGCCTTACTAATATTCATTCTAATTGTTTTCCCACTCTTTTTATTTTCATAAGGCGTAAATAACATTCAAATCACCGTTTCCTTGTAGTTGTCTTTCGCTTTGTTGCCTTTTTCTTAGCAGGAGTTTTCTTCTTTAATACTACTTTGGAAGGTGTCTGTTTTTTGGTAAAAGATTTAGCACCGCTACCCCTTCTTTTAAACCTATAAAATTCAATAGCATAAACTTGTTTTTTAGGTTTGGGGAATCCTACCTTTCCCTTAGATGCTACTTGCTTTGAGTGTTTAATGACTAATTCTTTTGCCTTTGTTTGAGTTATGCCCTCTTGGCTTGTCCAAACATATTGAGAAATGGCTTTACCGTCTGCATCTAAAAATGTATAGTAGCATTCAAAATAATGGGGCCTTTTGGCAGGAGTTGTCTTTTTCTTAGCGGGTGCTTTTCTCTTAGGGGTAGTTTTCTTTCTTGCCATTCAAATCACGCCTTGACCCATCTCTTAACTCGCTTACTTCCCCTTGCATAAGACTTACAAACATACATCTTTCCATCTCCACCTCTCATGGTTTTTCCAACATTCACCGATGTTGCAGATGTTGAAGGAGATTTTCTCTTTCCTCTATAAATCGTCTTTTTCTTTGTTGCCGTCTTTTTCTTTGTTGCCGTTTTCTTTCTCGCCACTTTCTTCACCGCCTTTTTCTTCGCAGGACTCTTTCGTTTCCCCTTAGAAGCATTCTTAATATCTTCTTTAAATTTATTTAAAGTTTTAGTAAATTTATCCCAACCCTTAACAGTAAAGTGAATTACAATTGGAACATTTTTAGAAACAGTAAATCCTTTTGAGGTTTCATTTTCCCATGCTGGAATAATATATGTAAGTGTTCTTGTTTTATCATTTAATTTATACTTGCTTCTAAGAAAATTAGTATCATACCATCTATTGTATTTCTTTAATGATTTAGAATCAAATGAATGGTAAATATATAGGGTTGGTTTTTTAGCCATTTTTCCTTTTTTCATCAAAGTCATACTAAAATTATTTTGAGGATATGCCTTTCTCTTAAAAACTGATTTTTTAATACCCTCTTTAATTGTAATTTCTCCTTTAGCCATCTTATTCACCTGCCTCATTGTTTGAATCCGATTGAGGAACATCATTAGGAAGAGTTGGATTGGTTTTGAGAGCCGTAACAGTTTTTGTAATAGCACTTAAAACTACCAATCCTAATGCCACCTTTCCAATACCCTCGTAGCCATCACTTCCAGATTTAACTTCTTTCCTAATTTTTGAAGCAGTTAAGAAAGCCCCAAGTCCAACCAAAAGAACGATTCCGCCAAATACCTTACCTGCGGGTTCGTTAAAAAATGCAAGACCTAAGCCTCCACCAACAACCAATACTACACCCAATGCAGTTAATCCATAAGATTGAAGATTAAGATAAGCAGAACCGACTCCCATAATTATAGCCTCTCTTGTGATGCATTAACAACTCTTGCAATAATGGTAATAAATAATATACCCATTGAAATTTTTATGAGTGAAGAATGAGAATTTAAATCCCTTGCCCTATAATATGATTTTGAAACTTCCATAATCACTTACTTTCATTTCCGCTATTTAATGCTTTACCATTTATCATATCTGAAAGATTTAATCCACCTTGTCCGTTTCCAGAACAAAACAGATATAAAAGAAACAAAAAACAATAGTAAAGAAGCAACCCCTAACATTTCAAAATTATCCATATTAGAATAAAACCTCTTTAGATATTTAAAGAATAGGCAATTATCAAGGATACTTAAACCCCCCTAATACCTCTCTTATCGTAAGGTGGTGGACAATATCGGACTTGAACCGATGGTCGCCCGGTTATGAGCCGGGTGCATTAACCTACTATGCTAATTGTCCTTGTGGTGTCGGGGGCAGGATTTGAACCTGCGAATCATTATGAACAGGAATTTAAGCCCTGCGCCTTTAACCACTCGGCCACCCCGACCTGTTTGTTTGTCATTTTTTTATCTTTTTTTAAAATTACAGGCGGGCGTAGGAGGAATTGAACCCCCATCTCCGGCTTAGAAGGCCAGAATGCTATCCGTTACACCATACACCCATTTGCCTGTAAATTAAAGTTATCATCAATACTATATTAACTTTACTTAGTTTTTTCTTGCAATCTTTTATGTGCAATATCACAATACTCTTTATGAATCTCAAATCCTGTGCAATTTCTCATTAAATTATAAGCACTAATCGCAGTAGTCCCACTACCTAAAAACGGGTCAATAACTGAATCTCCTACATAAGAATAATAAGTAATTAATTTATTGGATAATTCAAGAGGAAAGGGGGCAGAATGCTCACTTTTTGTTTCTGGGTTCATTTTCCAAAGATTCGTCATATCATAACCATCAGAAACCAAACTTAATTCTTTAATTTCTCCAGAATAACTCCTTACAACTTTATCAATTAAACCTTTCATTGGTTTTTGAAATACAAAAATATATTCATTAACAATATTAGGTTTATATGCCACAGGTTGCCTATGCCTATAAAAGCCACCATTTCTATTTTTTGACGCACCAGATGGTTTAATCCAAACAATATCCTCTAAGAATTTGAATCCAATGGATTCCATCAAATTAACAAAATGAAAAGGAATTGCAATTCTTCTGCTTTCTTGACTTCTTTTAACTCTTGGTTCAATAATTACGCTGATATTTACACAACACATTCTTCCAGATTCTAATACTCTATATACTTCTTCAAAGGTTTCTTTTAAGAAATCTAAATATAAATCATAGGAAGCCCATGTTGAATATAATCTTGCATTATAATAAGGGGGTGATGTGATGCATAATTGATAACTATTGTCCTCAATTTTCTTTAATCCCGAAATACAATCCTCATTTAAGATATTAATTATAGATTCCATACTGCATCACTCCTGCGGGATTAACGCTACCCTCACGCCTTGCACATTTTCAATTGACTACAAGGAGGTCAATAAAGAATAATTGGCGAGCCAGATGGGATTTGAACCCACACGCTTCGGATTCGCAATTCCAAAGTCCTATCCACCGGCTGACTCATGTTTAACCAATTACTTATGATATATAAACCCTGTCATCACTTGTATTGAGCAGGGATATTAGTTACAATATATCGCATATATCGCTGACCTGTTGCATCAGTCCTTCGCTCATGCTCAAATACATAACCCATATCCTTCAAATCCATAATTCGTCGTGGAAGCGACCTAATCTTATAGACCGTGTGTGCTTCCATTACGCTTAGTGTTTCATTATCTCTAAAGTGTTCAATTAACATTTCCTTTTGTGTTGGCATTCTTTCTCACCTAAACCGACATAAGATGCTTTACCTTTATAACCTTTTATCCTAATTAGCAATCTCATTGATGAAACCTTCACTTTGCATCTTGACCCAGAACGGCCTTGATGACTCAAAGGTTTCAATGACAATGTGGGCATTTGGAAAGGCAGACCTAATTTTTCTAATCATTTGTCTGCCAAATCCATTACCCCTCATGGGCGACCTAACAATGAAGTTGTCCACATACATTTTTTTAGTCGCATCATCTTGAAAGGTGCATCTTGCAACAGAATATCCATCCCAATATACAAAAACATTAGATTTTTTTTCATCTTGAAGGATGCAATCTTCATAACCATACATCGGAGTCATAGCATTACTACATTAACCGTAGTATATAATCATTACGGCTATATTTGCTATATTTTAAATTATCCTAATATAGAGGTTGCTTGTGATAATGCTGATAAATTTGAAATACCTTCAAAGACACCTACGGTATTCATACCCATCCAAATAATATTGACTAATACAGGAGCCATCGCTTCATGATAAAACGCAGTAAGTAATAATCCGCTTGAGCCTATTAAACTAATTATGTGATATGAAGCAGAAGTATTGGCAAGCCAACCTCTTGAAACTGCGGTTACTGCCGCTAATTGTAGTGCGCCCCCCGCATAACCTACTGCATCCATCGCTGTTCTTCCATAATTATCATTTAGATAGGTTCTGATTTTATCAGATTTTTTATTACCTAAATAAGAAAGCCCCGTAAATCCTAACAATACACCTAATACTACTTTTCCCATATCTATTCCTCTTCTTCAATTATTATAATTTGTTCATCTTCTTGCAATTTACCGCTTGCTCTTTGAATATCATTTTCAGTCTTGTGTTTTCTTCTAATAGATTCAATATATTCTTCTTCTTCTGCATTCCACCTATCAAAGAATCTTGAAATAGCCATATAAGCAGGACCAGAAAGAATACCCAATACTGCTATATACGCTTCAATATCTTCCCTCACTTGGTCATTCACAAATGCAGTAGTAATTAATTGATAGGATAAAATCATAAAAACTAAAATCAAAGGTAAGGATACTAAAGCAACCATTAAATTATTAAAAGTTACTCGTATATCCCAATCTATTTTATTCATATTATCACTAACCTCCACATTATAATTCTCTATTTATCCACATTCGTTCAATATATTGTTGTTCACCATCTGCATCCTCCCACATAGCATACCAATAGAAATCATAATTTGTAGTGTTATTCTCCGAGAAATTATTCAATTGTAAATATTGTGTGTCGTCTATATATCCTTGAATATAATAGGTTTGTGTGGTCCATTCAATCGGCTCATTGGTTTCATTAACATCGTATATTAAAAATTGAACAGTTACATTGTAGCCTTCAAGGTTATTTGTATCTTCACCACAATCAAGGTCAAAACCTACGGTTGCAGTAGTGGAATTAGTAATTATTTCAATACCATAAAGATTTATTTCACAGGTTTCTGGCTCTTGTTCTTCAACATCTATACTCCACATCATAATAGATTCCACAACTGAATCATTATTCATATCATAAGCAGTAACTATTGGTGTCCAAGAATTTCCAACTGCAACACCATCAAATATATGAGTAAAATCTTCGGCTATTGATGAATCATTCATCTCCCATGAGTGAGAATAATTAACTGATTGTCCGGGTTGTTTTAAGAATAAATCTATTTCAACACCCTCATCACAATGATTATTAGGAACAACTCTAAATGCAACTAAAATAGCATCTTGTTCAGCATCTTCACTTACATGGCCTCTATAATGATTAATAATTTCAACCTCGCAAGGCTCATCTGGAGGATATTCACAAGTCCCATCATCATCAGTAGCCATAGAATCATAATTTGTCGCCTCTAAATCTGTGCAACCATAGATTGTATCATCAATCTCATCAATTTCAACTTGATTACTCATGTCGCAACAATCCTCATAATCGTTTCCATTTGTATTAGTTGTTCTAAATCTAAATTCAACCTGCCAAATACCATCTTCTAAATCCTTTAAGCCATCATAATTTTCAATTTTAATATTTGTAGTCCCAAATTCTGAAACTCTAAATGTTTCAATTTCTGAATATTCAATTGTTTCAATAAAACCATTATTTAAATAGGTTGAAATCATAATTTCAATATCAACACCGCAATCATTTTCATCTTCAAAATCAGCCTCAACTGTTAAATCATCATTATTCATAATTAAAATTAAATTACTATAATTTGGAGATGCTATACAAGATTCTTCAAAATAATAATTTCTTGGAGAATCCCAATTCCAATTTGAACCCTCATATGTATCAAATCTAAATTGAATAGTATAATCTCCGTCTTCTAAATCATTAAACTCATGCCCTAAATCTTGATTCTCATAGAATATCATATTCGTATCAATTTTCTCATCATAAAATTGTCCGTCTTTAAAGATTACTATTCTAAAATCACCCTCCATTTCGTGAGGGCATTGGAAACTTGAAAAACTACCTACTGTAAATAGGGTGTTCGGATTTTCATTATCTGTATATGATGAATCAGACCATGACCAATCACAATGTTGAGGGGGTCCTCCACCTCCACCATTATTATCATCCCACCAACAAGAACCATCATCCCATGTAGCCACAGGGTCATAATTTTCTGCATCGGAAGCGGTGCAACCTCCATAATCTATGTAATAATCATCATCATCATAATCATCACCATCATCTGAACCGAACCAATCAGTTAGTCCAACCATTTCCATACTACCTCCTGTTAATAATAAAAAGACAGGAACGAAAATTAAAGCAATCTTTTTGATATTTTCAGCCTTTCTATGGACTGATGCTATTGCCCTATCAACAATATCCCCTTCAAGGGTAGTTTCCACCTTTATATCAGTTTTATTATCTCCGCCATTCAATACCTTATTTTCAGATACTTCTTGATTAATACTTTGAACAGTAGTAATTAATTCAGCCGCCTCTTTCAATTGAGTAACTAAATCTTTTTCGGGGGCTTTATGAGAGTTATTGACGATGCCATCATCTAATAAATCTGCAAGAACATCTGCTTCCTCTCGCCCCGTTGCTTCTGCAACTATTTTAGCCTGTTCAGCCAATTCGGAAATATCCTCGGTCTTATTTTCATTAGACATATCTATAAAATTACTCTTTAGATATTTAAAGATTAACTCTAATTTATGAATTACTCTTCTTCACCATCAACAGCGTCAATAATATCTTCAACTGCATCAGCAATATCTTCATCAATAATCCCTGCATCTTCAAGAGCATCAACTAAATCTTCTGCTCGTTTCAAAACTTGACCATATGAAGAGGCGGCACAAAGGAATGCTAATGCACTCGCAATAGGAGCATATGCACTAACTTGTTCAACTTGACTCATAGAGGCTGATGCGGCGGTTAATGCGGTAACTGCGTGTAATCGGTATTGATTCAATTGGGCTTTACTTAAATCCATAGTATCAATTATTGTGTTTTATTACTTAAAGGTTCTTACAACTATCCTTATAAGAGTTAATGATTGATTTAATGCCAGATTACTATTATTCAAAACTTCTTTTTCTTTAAGTCCTTGATTCGTCTATTTCTTTCAGCATTCTTAATTATTGATTGTTCAAATAAATACTTAGCCAAACTATCAGTCATCATCCCCATAGGCATTTTAGATACTGATAATGTATTATAATATCTTGCAACTTTATTCCAATCTTGACCATATAATTGCACAAGGCTATATATTGAATCCACAACAGGTGCAATTACAGTTAATTTACCCTCTTCATCAAAAACTATATCCTCATAATAAAACCAATTATTCTTTTTATAATAAGCAGGTATCACACCTAATAAGTTTTTAGTGTCCCAAAACAAATTATTTCTTAAAAATGATTGTATTTTATCTATGGAAACAATATCATCAGCCTTTCCTGTATCTCCATATATATCAGCCATCGGAAATTGAGTTTTGAAATTTGTATAATATTCAGAATTAATTTCTGAAAATAGCATCCCATCTAAATCTAATTCATCAAGATAATCAAATGTTGCCCCATACCACCTGCCTATCATAAAATGGGCATTTTTTTGAAGAGGGTCATTTGTCCCTTTATCTATCATATATCTAATATAATCTATTTTCATCATAGCCCCCGATGGTGAATCTCCAAACAAAATATAATCTATAATAAAATCTCTATTTCTTTTATTCTTCATAAGGTTCTGTAATTTATTTGTCAAAACCATTCTTTGTATTGATTTAAAATCATACTCAAATAATATCTTCCTACACTTACTCAATAATTCTTGTTCATCAATTTCCATTTTACTAATTAAACTATCATATGCAGAATCCATGAATACTCTATATTCTCTTTTATTCCCTACATTAATATTTAAATCCTCTCTTTCAAAAAGAACATTCATTCTTTTTCTAATATCCATAATTACATTATTATGTTTGAATTGGTATTTATTTAAAATAAACCAATCTATATCTCTAAAACTTTTAACACTTTCCATAGATGGTGCATCTTGCAACCTTAGATTTCCTTTTTTATCTATCCTAATGTTTTCGGAGTAAAAATTCCAATAGAAATCTTTATCCTTAAACACATCAAAATATAAATCCCTTGCACTCATTAAAGAACCCCTATCTTTTTGAGTTAATGAATCTTCAAATGTTTGATGATAATAATTCATAGTTTCAAAATATTCCTTTTGTAAATTAAATAGTTTTTTTTGTTCAAATTGATTTAACTTAGAGAGTATCATACTTCGGTAATCTTGAACGCCTTTACTATTATAAATAAATGGAGAATCTTCTAAAATTAATTCATTAAATACTCTTGGATATTTGGTAGTAATTTCATCAGCAATTTTAGATACGGATTTAGTATCATTGTTAATTGTTAATAATTTTTCAACATCATTTTGCATCTGTTCATAATATTTGTTTCCAGAATCAGAAGCAAATTCACCTTTAATGGTTAGTTTAAACTTGTCATAGGCACTAACTAATTTATAATTATCAGTTGCTACTACTTTGCTTATATCACCTTTTATAGTAGGGGCTACATGGTGGTGAATTAAATGTTCCATACTAAATTCAGAATCCTTTTTATTTACGAATTCTCCAGAACCCAATCCTGCAATATCTAATATATTATTAGCATTTTTCATTTTCTTAGACATATCAGATAATATGGTTTTCCAAGAAATAAAATCTTTTGATAATATAGCCTTAGTAATTGCATTTCTAATTAGCGGCTTAGACCTCCGACCTCCAATCCCATAACAAACTTCCAGATGTTTAGTCGCTTTTTCCATATTGTCAAAATAGTAATTATATTTTTCAGAAAATGATTTTTCATATAATGCAACTCTTTTTCGGACAGTCTTAGGTTTTAAACCATTTAATAATGAGATGCAAATAAAGTTTGGAATAAAATTAGTGTTAATTAATTGATACATTTGCTCTTTAGATTTAGTATATGTTATAGAATTAACTATTGCATCAATTTCCTTTCTCGTATTTAATACCGAAGTCCAACTCGCTTCTTTGCCTTCCATCAATGTTTTAATTGCAGAATATATTTTAATATTATTGTATATTGTGGTTTCTTTTAACCTAAATGGCCTATTGTAACTTGTCAAAGCCGCAATTTCTGGTTTAACTCCATGCTTCTTGACCATTTTTTTGATACTCTTACTTTTTTCATTATAGGATATATGTCTTGAAAGCAAATATCTAAACAAAGTCATGATTCCATTTTTATTAGTTTTACTTAATTCTCTAAAATTATTACACAATGCATTATATTTTTTAGCAACATTTTGATTTATATTGCCAGAATGGTGAGTTAGTAAATCATTAATGATTCCATAATCATATAATGTAATGAATCCATCTTTTAAACTTAATATATTTTTTAATGCGGCATTTTTAACATTAGGACTCATTTCAACTTTGCCTTCAAATGTAACTTCTTGCAGGGCTTTCTTAGTATTCAAATCAAGAGTATAGCCTCTATTCATTTCAAACTCAATAGCCCTTAACATCATCCGAGGTTCTTCTTCAAATCGCCTAACAGGATTGCCTACTGTTTTTAAAATTTTAGAATGAATATCCCACGACCCTTGAAAATAATCATAGATATATCCTCTTTCATCCATTATTAATGAATTGACAGTAAAATCTTTATTATTAATTTCATCTATAATCCTATTATATATTTCATACATAGGAATCGTCTTAGAATCTTTAACTATCGGGGGTAAATATTTAGAATAAGTGGATATTTCAAATTTCCACCTTTTACCCTCAAGAGTTTTAGTAGCCGTTACTAATGGCCTATGCCCCTCAACTACATATTTATTATTCTTTTTCAAACCCTCTTCCAATTCCTTGATTTTATCAAATTCAGATTCAACAGACACCCCTCCATCAACTTTCTTATATTTTTTAAAGCCATTGTTGATATTCTCAAATCCTAAATCACTTAGTATTTGTTCAACATCATAAGGCAACATAGGGGTGATGAAATCAAAATCATTCACCTTGTTGTATTTCACCATATCCCTTACTGCACCACCCACTAAAAACAAATCTGTAAATTTGTCCGAAAAAGATTTAAAGATACTTATAACTTCTTTATAAACCGTTGATTCGGAGGGTGTGATTTTTTTAATCTCTCTTTCTAACGAACCTTGAAACTTTTTTTTAGGTTGCGGTGTTTTTTTATTTTCTGATTCAAATATCATATTATCACCACCTATATTTTTAATAATGATGGTTTGTTATTTAATGTTTTACCATCCATCGCATTTTTAAATCTATATTGTAGTCATCTTTATTATACAATAAATAATTCATAGCATCAGCAATTTCATTTTCAAAAACTTGAGTGGATTCACAAGAAATATATTCTTGAACACAAATATTATATTCCACATAATAAGTTTTACTATCTATATCAAAATCATAATTATCTAATTCAATTTCTTTCAAATTAATATGTTCTATTAAGGATTCAAAAATAATATCTTCAACCTTTACAATATCTAACATATAAAAATGTGATAAAAACGACTATCTAAAGATTTTCCCATTTAACTTGAGGGGAAGATTTAATTCAAGATTACATTTGATGATGTAATTGATTTGCTCAAATAAATCAAAAACACAAGAATCGTTTAGCCATTGATTAGGGTTTAGACTGATGCAAAGTTTTTCACAACCCTCTTCCAATATTACATTTCCTTTAAAAAATATTTGGTCTAATACAACTTCTATATCTTCTAAAGCATTATATACATTATTTGAAAACTCAATGTTTCGGGATAGGACTCTTTTAGCCCCATTAGTAATTTTAAGATTCATTTTATGGACTCTCCTGTTCAACTATTTAATTTTTTTCCATATCTTATGCGTATTTTCTTAATGGAAATACTACATCATAAAATCCTTCATACCATCCAAACTTAACATCTGGAACAGAATACGCTTGAATAGCATATCCCATGTGCCTCATAAAATCACTCCAAAAATCTTTCATTAAATCATTTAAGTCTGCATAATTTTCAGCAGATTCAATAATTGTTCTGTATTTTTCTAATGCGTAATTTGCCGCCTCATATCCCCAACTCTTTCCAAGTGAATAGGATTCATCCTTTAGGCTCTTCAACAAATCACCTCATACTTCAATAGGAATATCTGAAATCTCACAAATGCCGCTTGGACAATCGCTTTGAGCCGCACCTATCACAAGGGAATCCTGTTTGTTTTCAAGATACTCAACTGCTTCATCAACAGTAATAGGGGTCAATGGCTCATTACCTCTTGAGCCAGACCGATAAACAGTTGTTCCCTTCATCATAGGGGCATATTTCAGTAAAACATTACCATACTTTTCAATATCATAATCCTTCGGAATGTTAATAGTTTTTGAAACTGCATTATCAATGTGCTTTTGAACACAAACCTGCATCCTCATATGGTCCTCAACAGAAATTTCATGTGCTGAAACAAACGATTTCAAATCAACATTAGAAGCCCAAAGAGATTCAAAAAGAGGGTCAATTACAATTTCTTGTTTTAACACTCGCTCGTTAGAATCTTCTGAATTAGCATAATACAATCTTTTATAACCCGGTGCAAAAACAGGCTCAATACCACTTGAAGTTGCCGCAACAATACTTGTAGTCCCTGTGGGAGCAATTGTTAATAATGCACAATTTCTAATCCCATATTCTCTAATTTTCTTTCTCAATCCCTTTTGCAAAGTTTTACAGAATCCCGAATCTAAAAATTCTTGACTCTTAAATGCAGGGAATGGACCTCGTTCAACGGCAAGATAAGTTGATGCCTCATAAGCCCTCTTTTTAATAAAATTAAATATTTTTTCAACCATTTTCCTACCATCTGCACTATTGTATTTCAAACCTAATTGAATTAAACAATGTCCAAGACCCATAACACCTAATCCAATTCTCCTTACATTATGGCAATTCTTTTCAATTTCAGGAGTGGGATAATTATTTACATCTAATACATCATCTAAAAATCTAACACCTAATATGACGGTATCTGCAAGTAAATCCCAATTAATATCTGATGCATCTTCAAGAAGCATTTTAGAAAGGTTAATTGAACCTAAATCACAACAACCATAGGGTTCTAACCAAATTTCGCCACAAGGATTTGTGCTAATAAGGGGGGTATGATACCAAATGTTATTCATTTCATTAGCAAGACCTTCATTAAGAATACCCGGCTCTCCAGATTCCCAAGAATTATTAACTATAATGTCCCAAATTTCTTTAGCAGGGATTTTACTAATGTCTTTATTCTGCCATTCAAAAACCACATCTTCATTATTTTTAACTTTTTCAAAGAATTCGTTATCCACCAAAACAGAAACATTTGAGTTTTTTAATTTTTGGTCTAATTGATTCTTAATTAGTTTTTGATAAATTACAGAATTATCTTCTGAAAACATTTCAGTTAATTCTTTAACATCAGAATGTGGCAAATTTGGAAATGCATTTTGCAATTCTTGATTAATATTATCTCCCTCAACTGTAACCTTATTAAATTTCTCTTCAAGAAACTCTAATACATCTGGGTGGTCATACCTTAAACATTGCATTAGAGCCGTTCTTCGCCCACCACCTGCTTTGATTACTTCTCCAACTTCATTAACTACTTGCATAAGTGAAACTGCACCTGTGGATTGTCCTCCTGTGCCTCTAATTGGAATACCTCTTGGCCGAATTGGAGAATAATTAATACCTACCCCCCCTCCCGTTCCACTAATAATTAACATATCTGAAACAGTTTTAGCCCAACCCTCTCTTGAATCTTCGGTAGGAATTACAAAACAGTTTAATAATTGACCCTTAGCCCTTCCAGAACCATACCAAATCCTACCACCGGGAATAAATCTATTACTAACTAATGCATTAGTAAATCTTTCAGACCAATAATCCCTCTTTCCATTCTCGGCTTGAGATACATGATTGGCAACTCTTTTACAAGCCGCCTCCCAACTTTCACCTTCATTAAGGGCATATCTTTGTTTAAAAATTGTTTCTGCGAAGTCTTTTGGCTCATACATTATTTTAGTCCTCCTATTGCTTTTCCCCTATCTTGATAACAACTATATAATACTTATTCACTCAAACGAGTAAAGAGTTTATAACTTAGTCTTTATCTATCCTAAATTGATGGATAATATGTTTCAATATAGTCCACGATTCTATCAATCAAGACCAGCCCCTTCGCAACTCCATACACCGGATGCCACATAGGGGTTCTTGAATATGATGATTTAGGGACACTACTATTCCAACTTGAACCTGTTGAATATGATTGTGCTTCAAATATTTCATTTACAATATCTTCTTCTTCTTCTTCGGCATGATGATACCCCATACCACCCATGCCACCCATACCCCTGTGGCCTCTTCGCTTTTGTTTCTCATTCCAATCATCATCTTCAAGTGAAGTTTGCCTTCCTCTCCGATTCCTTTGAAAGCCTGTTCCACCTCTCCCACCGAAAACACTACCCCTACTTCCTGCGGGGTTGTTATCTCTCACGCCTCGGTTAGCAGTTTTTTGTGTTTTCGCAACATATGTGTAAATCCAAGAACCTCCTACGCAAGCCAATTTACTTTTTGCTTCAAATTTAGATAAGGTATCTATTACAGTTTGACTTGGTATATTTTCAGCATTACCTTTAATACTAATTTTCAAGCACCCTCCAATATCTGTAACGCCTACGATACTTTCCTTTCGGTATTCTCCAATATCCCAACATTCTAAAGTAATATCTTCACCCTCTCCCTTCTTGGCTTCAAAATAAGATAATGCATAGAGCATATCTCTAATTTCCATCTCTATCTCAACTTCATCATGAACATACATTAAAAAGTCAAAATCTCTATATTTTCCTTTTGGAATATAAATTAGGTGATTTTCGTCTGGCTTATGATATTCAACTCCTTCGGGTAGTTTGTCCTTAATCAAATTATAAAATTCATCTGTAATCCTAATAAATATGTCATAATCTCGCCCATATTTTTCTTCAAACTTATCCTCTAATTGGATTTTGACCTCACCCCTTGCATCCTTTGGTTTGTCATCAACTTTCTTTTTTGTTTTAGATTTAGTAGTAGTCGTCAATGCAGTTGATTTAGCACCTGCTCTTGGTTTGTATATAATTTTAGTCCCACTTGCGTTAATTTTACTATATCCATCTTGATAATGACCTAATGCTTTAGCATGACTTACCCATGATTGTTCAGTTTTACCCTCATATTTACAACCGAATGCACTACATTTATATGGCTTTTTATTTTTGCTTGAATAATTAGAAAAACTCTTAGATTTAGGAGTGGTTGTAGTTACTTTTTTAGCCTTTTTATCCTCAATTACAACAACGGGCGCACCGGGAATATTATTATCATTCATGTGAACGACGGCTTCATCTCGTTTCTTAAACTCTTTACCATCAGGAGTTACATATTTCCGAGCCATATCTATTTCACCATCCTTTTACTATATTAAGGATTCTATTATAAGATTCCGCTTCCATAATTTCATCACCATCAGCACCAGCACCGTATCTATCTTGATAAATTAAGAATTCTTCTAACCTTCTATCCCTTATTGAAGCGGCTAATCTTTTAGTATCATTATTTGCATAAGGCCAATCAATCATAAAATAGACATAAGAAATATCAATTTGTTTTTCGGGAGTATCAAGCAAATGCCCATACCCATTTAATATCCAATATTGTATTTGTTGAATATAACCCATATTTAATTGTCTGTATTTTTCCTTTATCTGCTCATCATTTTCTAATAATGTTAGGTTAATAATGGTTTCAGTAGGCATAACATTTCTATACCTCGTAATGTAAAATGAGTTATCTGGATTTAACAAATCATTAATCAAAGAATTGATAATCATAGGAGTCCACCTCTCATTTGCATCAACTAAGTCAAGTATTTTTCTTTTACTAAACTTAGCCATTCCATAAGGGCTTCCACTTGAGATTTGAGGTGAGTTTATTCTTGTTTCTTTAATAAATTTAGGATTAGTAGCAAGTGCCAATATAGCCTCATCAGAAGTATTAACTGATTCAACAATTGAGGTTATAAATTTATCCATATTATTTTCATCCCAAGTATTCCTCCATGCAGGTATTTCCTTTTGGTCTTGGAATGTTTCTGAATCAGCCATAACTAAAACCATACCTGTATCCCACTTAGCAGGGTTTCCTTTAAAGTTTAATTTAGTTTCAGACCTTTGACCTTCGGGAATGAAACCATATAATTCTTCAAGAGTTGTGGATTTTTGGAATTCTTTTGTTGATTTATTTCCTGTTTCGCCATCATATTTAATTTCTATACCTTTCACCGTATGATATTTTCTTTTCTTTACAATACTTTGAATGAATAATAATGAGGAAGAAGTTATTTCATTTCTTTTAATTCGCTTCTCAACTTCTCGTTGTAATATCTCTCCATCCTCTTCATAATCCTCCCTTGCCATCTTTATCTTTTCAGATTCATCAATGTCAAATTTCAAAATATAATGAGGTCTATCTAAAACAGGTAATGCCTTATCTGCAATAGCCTCTTTTTGTCCGTCTTTATTGTAAAACATGGAGTTATTTACAGGGAGTTTCATAGCACCTTTGTAAGTGCCACCTCTCCAATACTCTAACCAATCACCATTATTATTTATTACAGATTGTATGTAATCTCTAACATTTTTTGGAGAATCCATACTAAGTGTCGTATAAAAATTAGCATCATTTTGTAGTCTATCAATTCTATTAACATCTTGATTCACATTGATAGATAAAATATCTAAAATTGTATTAATTACAATATCATTTTGTGCAATTGATAATGATACATTATTTAACATTTGAATATGATATTGATTGATATATTGTTTCCACTCAAAACCACTATCAATTATATCTGATAAACAAGGGTTTGAAAACAAAATATCTCTCTTTTCAGGATATTCTTGGAAAAGATATTTCCAACCAGCAACACTTAATGATGGGTTTTGTGTGAAATTATTGATTATAATATTTAATACCTCATCATAATCACCCTCATAAGTTTCAGAAATTAACGACCATTTCATACCATAACTTCCAATTGTAGCCGGTAGCATCAGCCTCATTTGTAGGCTTTGAGGTGTGTAAATATTTTTAGAAAACCCTCTTGCAACTTGATTCAAAATGTAAATGTATTCAGTATTTTCATTTAATAATTTATATCTATCACTCATTTTAGCAGGTAATTTAGAGAATATGGGTTTTCTAAGCCCTTTTTTATATAATCCCTTTAAAGCAGTTTGCATAATTAAATTTTCAAAGAATATAAATGCTTTAGGTTCTATAATCCAACTTGCAACTTCACCCCATCCAAGACCCCACACTAATTCTTGATTTTGTAAAATATACCTCATAGCGGCTGGAGGGACTACATCTCTTTCTTCCATTGAGCCATGTTGATTAATAAAATCATAAGTCAATAATTGCTCAATTGAATCTCTTGGTAATCTTTTAAGAGTTTCTGTAAATCTTTTTTCAGTAATATACATATCTCGTTCTGATAAATTTATATCCTTCCGATTGACGGTTTTAAACAAGAATTGTTTGAATGGTAGCCCATATGCTTTAACATCATAAGATTTAATAACCTTATCAGTAACGACACCACAATTAGTATAAAGCCAATTAAATACTGAAACACTCCTAACATTTTCCCATAAGGCACTTGAAGGATAAATCGGAGTTTTTATGTCCAATGTTTCTCTATTCGTTTGGTATGGTTGAACCATTTTGTTACAACCAGAATCTAAAGCATATTTAATAGCCTCAATAGTTTGTCTGTCAAAATTAGATTCAGATTCCAAGTAGGGTATGTGTTGCAACCCTAAATAACCATCTTTGATTGCTTTTTGCCCAATACCATAATCAGTTGCATTTTGTATGGGGATGCAAATTGACATTTCTATATCATTCATAAGTTGTATCAATTGTTGTCTAAAAGTTGATTGTATTACGGTTTGTCTTTTGTGAGTAGGGGAGTGTCCCTGAATCCAAAGCCTAAAGTGAGAATAATCTTTACCATGATGAACCCGGTATTCATTAAAAAGGTCGTCAGACCAAACATAATCTCTAAATGATTTTAATAATAGTAAATAATCCTTTTGTGTAAGGTTAGGTGAAAACAAGAGTCTTCTCATTGCAGAAATCCATTCTTGTATAGAAACTGATTGATTTATAGGTTCTATTCTTGTTCCTGTTTTTAAAAGTTTAATCTTATCAGTTGGCAACTTACCTTTTCCAATGTAAGTCCTCTCTCTAATATTATATCTTGCAATAAGCCTTTCAATATTTGCCTTTGACTTTTTAAAATACATACAATTATGAGGTCCTTTAATTATATTCTTAACAATTTTTTGTAAAATCGGAGTAGGTGCATTACAAACCATTCTTTTTGATTTTAAAGTATTATAGTCTGAATTATTTTCAAGTGCGCCTAATAAACTTAAATAATGAATTTCAATAATACTTCCAATTTTCTGATTTGTTCTAATACCGGCTCCATTATCTCCTACTTTAAAACCTTTATGATTTGAAAATAAAGTCAAATGGATATTTGTTGATGAATTAGGGTGAGTAAGTAAATCTCTAACCAATGAATCATTATTTTTATACGAGGTATAATCATCATATTTATCGTCATAAAAAGCAATATTTTCTGCAACTTCCACAAATATTCTTTCGGTTTCTGCGGTTGAAATTTTAGCCAACTCACTACCAATTAGCAATCTAAGAATTGTTTTTCTTTGTCTAATGTCATTTACGAATCTTAATTCTTCAATAAATCTTCTAATACTTCGGGGATAATTCCAAATAACAGGATTTTGTGCTAAGGCTCTAAGGATAGCCTCTCCACCCTCTTCTAAAAGAATACCTACTGTGTTATATGAAATCTTAACATCAGAAGCCATTCTCACAAACATAGCCTCTTCATCTTCTAATTCAATTGCTTGTTGCCCACCTCCTGTTTTCAAACCAATTGAATCATAAGTAATAACAGTCCTTCCTCCAGATTTATCTGAATATCCTTCATATTTATAGGGAGTTTTACAAACATCTCCCTCTCCTTGTCCGTATCTATAAAATCCATTTTCCTTTAAGAGCATACCTAATGCTTTAATCATGTTAAGACCCCAAGGGGCCTTTTTACCGGGAGAGCCGTCTGATTTAGTATAATATGTATCATATTCCACCCCAATATCAGGTCCGTCATCTTTACCGCCAACAATACCATTACCCCACCGCATTATAATTCTCCCATTTGCTTCATAATTATATAGAGGGTCAATATCAACACTTTTAATATTGCCATTTTCATCAGTTGCGTGTTTAACATCTTTAGGCTTATAAATCCAAATCATAGCATTACCATGTTTAATGTCTGACCAAGCACCTGCCCGATAACCACCATACATAGATTCGCAAGATGTATTATCCCAACACCTTCCGGTTGATTTAGTTAGAGCGTGAAGTGGTTGCTGACTAATTTGGACAATATATTTACCACCCTTTCCTTTTGGCCATCTTGAACCTGCCTTTGTTTTCCCCGATGGGGGTTTATAGGCTCTCAAAAGAGTTTTAGAGTTGTCGTCTTTTACTCTTGCGATAATTTCTGAAACTCCAATAGTTTTAGCAACTTCTCTTAATGAACCTTCGCTCATTAAGTCATCTAAATTAGCATCTGGCAAAGTTTCTAAAACTTCATTCAATCTAATAAAGTTTCCATCTTTAATCTCATCTTCAATATTAGCAAGAACAGGAATTGCTATGTTTCTAACATCTTGGAAACTTTTTCTTAGAGGGGCATAAGTAGCCATAACTTTACCAAGTATTGCCTTTTCATTAGGCACATTTGTTTTACCACTATCTAAAATTGTTTGTCTTAGGAATTTATCTAAAAGTTTCTTTGTTTCTTTAGCATCTATAACTCTTTCCATTTCCATCACAGTATAATGGACTTTATCTGTTCTATCAATACCAAATGGGAAACTATATTCCACTCCCTCCATCTTACCCGTTGAAGGGCTAACTCTTGTTTTAGCAGGTTTTCCTGTGGAGGGGTCATTGTTTTTCAAAAAATCATCATTATTTAATACTTCTGTAAATAATCCTAACATTTCAAGTCTTTTCATAATTACCTTTTCATCAGTAATATTAACTTCATAAAATCCTGCAATTTTCTCAAAAATGGTCCAACCAGCGTTACCAGATTTGTTTTTAATAAATCTATTTTTACAAGCACCAAACAAGTTTTCAGCAAGGTCTTCTCTTAATGGAACCGTTTCAGTATCTCTTGAATATCCGTGATTGTAAATATTTGAATGTTTATCGTGTTTAAAGTTTCTAAACTCTTTCTTGATTTGACCAGCCCACCACCGAGCCTTATCTTCTGCTGATGATTTGGCAGTTAATCCCGAAGATTTAGGAAATTGATAAGCCGGATTATCTGGATATAGGGTAGTATCTCTTTGAATTAACCTTTGAGTTATCTTCCCTTTAACAGCCATGTTTTTAATGTTCAATAACCGATATATAAAGATTATGCTAATTAAAGAGGAAGTTTTAACTAATCTCTTTCAATTATTAATTATCTCTTATGTTTGCAACTAAGTTTAAACCAAGTGTTAAATTAACTCCACCCTCTTCGGTTTGAATATAAGGAGCATTCTTTCTTAATTCATTTGCTCTTTTATTATATGCCTCAAGAATCCGTTTGTTAGTGTCGTTAGCCCTTGCAAATTCGGCTACTGCAAATGGTGTAAAGAAACCAATATTGAGCCTATTTAAAATACTATTAAGGAATCCGTCTTTATGAGCCAAATAATACGGAGGATATTGTTTAGATTCACCTTCTGCTTCTGCTTGATTTTTGGCTACTTCATAGTTGTTAATTTCATAACCTATCATTTTTATATGGTGTTCCATTTCTGCAATAAATTCTGGATTTCTAAATGCCCATGAATTTTCATTTTCTTTAGCCAATGTAGTCATCAAGTAGGGCATAGTTGTTGCTAAAAACCGCATGATTGATGACTCACTAATTGAAGGATAACCTAATTCTTTCAATTCATTTTTAGATTTTGCAAAGATAATAGATTTGAATAAGCCTGTTATTTCAAAATCATTCTTTCTTAGAGCCATCTCCATCCAAACCTTCGGGCTTTGATTTTTAGAAGTGTTGGTGTTAAATATATATTCAACACAAGCATCCCACAATGAAGGAGTCCAAAGGTAATTAGTTTCAGTTGATAACACATGGATTATAGTTTCTAATCCATAAGTAGTCAATTGTTTTGAAATCCCTACCTCATTCGGTTTTCCTTTAATGATGGTGGAGCCTTCTTCGGTCATTTCATTAATTTTATTTAGAATAGCCTTACCATCATTTCTTTCAATAAATGCCCGCATCAAGTCTTGAGATTTATGAATATGCCAATTATATCTCCAATCGGGGTATTCTGCTTGATTTGCTAATTTATCAAACTCGGAATCTTGAAGAACGAATAACATATCCACTTCCCATCGTGGCTCTCCTTCTTTGTTTTCTTTCTTTTTGTAAAATAATTCATGGATTTCATCTTCTTTGAAAGTTTTAGTCCTTGTAACACCCTCCACAGCGAATTTATCAAAGGTTGAAGGGCAATTAGACCATGTAGTTGCAGTAACTTGATACCCTCCTGCGGATTTTTCAATTGATTCAATATAATGGAATCTTGAACCTTGAACAAAAAATGGGACTTCATCGTGTTGTCCAGCATTATGCACATAGTCGTTTTCAGAATCATCTAATGCAATAATCCAAAATGCAGGAGATTCGGGCATGATAATATCATCTGCAATTCCTTCGGTGTAAATATTCTGTCTTTCAATAGTGTTGAAAACACCTTTCTTTTCATTTCCACCTCTCCAATACTGAATATATGGGAAGGATTCAATAAATCTTCTAACATCGGCTCTTTTATTTACACCCTTCCTATCACCTCTTAATAATAAAGATAAAGTATTTTGATTTTTATAAGCATCATTCTTTTGTTTAACCTTTGCAGAAGTAAGGCTTGTTTTTAATCTAAATTTATCTTCACCAATAGGGGCTTTAAGAATTGTTTCAGTTGCCTTAAACAATCTGTTGAAAACTCTTTTAGGCAATTTAGGATTTTGCAATACTTCAACAGGATAATTTGCAAACAATTCAGTAATTATTTCAATAGGAGTATCTTTATGTTTAGCAAGAATATTAAGATATTGATTTTCATTATAACATTTCATATAAACATATTCACTCATGTTAGAGTTTGGATTGTTTGGGAAGTAATCTATCATGAAAGAAGCAAACTCATCTTGTGGATTGCCAAATTCTAAATCATACATATCTGCAATAGCAAATATTTCTGCTAAAAAGAATTGTTGCAATTCATCAGAAATTTCAACCTTAAATAATTTATTTAGTAATGAATCATTCAAGTTTTTAAATGCGAAAGAGTAATCAGTTTGTGCATATAGGGCTTTAATTGATTTTGCCTTAGTAAAATTAGACATACTTCTGGGATTTTCTTTTGTTCCTGCATATAAGTTTCCTAAACACGCACTAAAAGTATAATGCAAATATTCATCAGCAATTTTTTGTGCTTCTTCCACATTCATTTCTGGAACAATTTTAGATAGAATTACATCTGAATGATTTAAGAAGAAAACAGGGTCATTCATCCTTTCCACATTAGATTTAAGATATTTCTTTGAGATAGGGTCTTTTTTTCCGACTTGAAGCAACCTTATTGTTGAGCCTCTTTTCTTGATTGGAAGGTCGCCATATCCTGCAAATAAATATTTAGTCCCTTTGCCACCATTACTTAATCTTGTTAATAAAGCAGGAGAAAGAGCGTATTCAAGAATATGTTCTTTAACAAATACATCTTTTCCATATTCTTTCATAATGGTATCAAAAATTGTTTTATTATAAAATGTATTGTATATCGGATTCTTTTTATCATATCCAATTTGCAAGAAATTAGGTTTCAAACAAGAATAGCCAAATGCTTGAATTGGAATTTGTAATTTATTCCTTGATTTCCACAAAGACATATAAACTTCTTCTGTTTGTGTCAAACTTAATAAGAATTCATACGGAGATTCATACTTATCATGATTTGTAGTCGTCATAAGAGAAGCCTTTGGTAAAATATCTTTTACTAATTCAAAAATTAATTTTGCAGAATTAGCAGATTGTTTTGGCTCCTTACACAATATTATATCATCATTAGGTAATCTAAAAGTAAATGGAATTCGTTTTAGTTTTAGTTGTCTTGAATAATTTGAGTTACTCATTAATCCTGCAAAAAGACCATCTTGCAAGTTAGTGGTGTCTGACCAAAAAGCATTATCTAAAAATGGTCGTTTAAAATCCTTAGTATCAATGGAATCGTAGCCCCAATCAGTTGCCTTGTTGAAGGGCGTGATATATAATGCAAGTGCAAAGTTAAACAAAGAAATTGATAATGAAGTTGTTTGTCTAATTGTTTTTTGCAATCCAGCCCTAATTCCCGCTTGAGCATTACTTTGTTTATTATAAGCCTCGGCCATTTCTGCATTTCTTCTCGTTTCCATAAAGCCTTCTCTAATTTTCTTAATAATATCACAATATTGTTTATTTGATAACTTAGGGGCGCACAACAAATGCATTAAAACAATCGTTTCATAAAGGTGTGCATAATAAAACTTTTGCATTTTAAGGGTAAATTTACTCATAGGTCTATCTGGAATTGGACTTTTCCCCACTAATGTTGCAAGTGGACAAAATTGTGGACTTTCAATCTGTTCTATGATAATTTTTCCATCGGCTTGTTTCTCATTAGTGGAAAAACCAGATACCATAGGAGAATTATATTTAACTTTGCTAAGTGTTTTTAAAACCTTATCAATGTTAGCAGTAGTTAATGAATTTAGAATCAAAGAAGAAGGCATATACCCTCCGGTATATAATTTGGTTCCTCCACTCACAATATTAGTGTATAATGCCCGCATTTGTTGTTGTCCAAAACCAAAATTAGTTATTTCAAAGGGGCTAATTTTAGTAAGTTGTTGCACCCTTTTGTTTCTTTTAACAACAAAACCTGCGGGAACAATATACCCTTGATGGTTCTTCTTAATCCAATTAATAATTTCGGGAGTGCAATTTGGATTAGCAAGAATAATTTTATCAATCGTGTTTGCTTGAAGATATGATTTTGTTAAATCTGGGAAGGTTTCATACATAGTTTGGGCAAGTAGCATTAAGGCTTCTGGGTGGGCATTTACATTCCCTGCAAGATTTATATGGATTTGTGTGTCTTTTGCACTAATTAGTCGGGCAATACATTGTTCTCCACCTTCAATTGCCCAAATACCATTGTTTAAAGAAAGAATTCTCCTAATCGCAATATCAATATTGGGTCTTGAAACTCTATTTAATGCACCATATTGAATTCCTTCTGCTTGTGCCGCCTCTAAGTCAAAATTGATAGCAACTCCTTCTTTCAATTTACCCTTACCAGCATATGTTAAATTGCTATTCCCCATATTACCTGCATCTGCTGAACCAGAATATTTATATGATACTTTCGTTTTTGAACAAGGTTCTTGAAAACCAAGTCTATCATAATCTGCTAAGTTATTAGCCCTTGCAATATCCATAAGGGCTAAAATAAGATTGTTAGTAACTCCTTTTAAATTTTGAATACTTCTCATACCATAAATAGAAGAATCTGGTCCAATACCTACTCCATTTTTAGATTGTCCCTCTCTCCAAGCCCACCTCATACTAAGCCGACCTAATAATTCCCCTTCTTGGGGGGGGTTTGATGGCTTATTTCTATTTTGACTATCTGGCCAACCTACGGGGGGTGTATGTCCAGATATGACCATCAAAGTAGGGTTGCCCATTTTAATATCATCATAAACTCCTTGATGCATATGCCCTCCAACTGTCCACGCTCTTTCACAACTTCCTTGCTCCCAATATCTTGTGGTTGATTTAGTGATATTAATTACGGGGTCATTGGATATAGCGAAATAATACTTACCACCTTCATCGGCGGGGTG